>ERZ761584.76-NODE-76-length-37656-cov-16.980931_pt1 | contig 37656 bp, 49 predicted proteins | sample MGYA00512168_ERZ761584 | MGnify/ENA primary metagenome ERZ761584 (study PRJEB28899, sample SAMN03785564) | bioreactor sludge metagenome | biome: EBPR Sludge; feature: EBPR Bioreactor; material: 0.22µm filtered reactor supernatant | place: Saint Lucia: Queensland...
ACCATCCACATTCTCATTGCATCACCTGCTTCTTGATGGCATTCATCGCGCGGCTGCTGCAGCGCACCGGAATTCCGTGCACATCGCGTGCGTCGGCAAGGTGCTTCTTGACGTCGTCCCAGCGGGTCTCGGTGGCAACGACGATGCGCTTGCCGCTGAGCTGCTCGGCTTCGACAACGAATCTTCCTTTGTCGTGGTCGACAAGAACAACAGTGGTGTCAATGTGATCAAACATAGCTTCTCCAGTTCTGAGTTTGTCCGGTTCTGTTCGAACCGTACGGGAATTTTCCCTGATTTTTGCGCCAGCGGCAACAATTTTCTTGCACCGCCGTCGCTGGCCGTGTGAGGCCGTGTGCCTTTCTCTCTCCCTCTCTTAATTAAGTCCTTGTTCTTTAACCTAATTTATTTAATAGACGAAAGAAGGTAAGACACGGCCGCACACGGCCAGCCGTGCCGAAAGTCACCCGAAAAGCGCCAATCCACGGTCAATAATCGTGTCTGCAACATCTTTCTTGCTGGTGAGTGCCCTGATGACGACCTCGTCGATGGTGCCTTTGGCGGCGATATTGATGTACGTAACATTCTTCTTCTGCCCGATGCGGTGTGCCCGATCCTCGGACTGCAGCCGGTCGCGCAGAGAGAAGTTGTTGGAGAAGTAGATGACGTACGACGCAGCGACCAAGGTGATGCCGGTGCCGCCAGCTTGTTGGTTGCCAACGAACACCGATGCAGATCCTCGTTCGAAGGCTTCGATCGCATCGACACGGTCGCCCTTCTTGACGCCGCCATGGTACTCGACAGATTCGATTCCCTCAGCACGCAGCCGTGCGACGATGTCCTCGATCTCGATGCGGTAGCGTGCCCAGATGATGACCTTCTCGCCAGCCTCAACGATCTTCTGCACGCGCTCGACCAGCAGATCTAGCTTCGGGTTGTCGCCTTCGATGCGCACAGGCTCCTCGGCCAGCGGGTGGATGTAGTAGCCGGAGGTGATCTGCGCCAACTTCGTGACGGCGACCAGCTTGTTGAACGGCGTCTCCTCATTGGCGTACACCAGTCGGCACTCCTGCTCGGCCTTCTTGTAGATCTCGATCTGCTCGCGTGTCATGCTGAACACAAGCGTCTTGTAGATCTTGTCGGGCAAGTCCAGACAGTCTTTCTTCAGCACACGGAAGCTGTGTGGTGCGATCAGCTTGCTGAGCTTGTCGAGGTTGCGGTACTTCGGTCGACCGCCGACTCCCTTGGCAACTACCTGTGGCGTGAAGCGTGAGTCGCTGCGCTTCTTGATCGCTTCCAACAGCGGGTTGCCCTGCTGCAGCATCTCGGCGTACTCGGCCTTGAACGCATAAAAGCTGGTCGTCCCGAGGATGTGCTCGTCGAGGAACGAGAACTGGCTGAAAGCGTCGAACGGTGCGTTGTTGATCGGTGTTCCCGACATGATTCGACGCCAATAACTCAACCGGCGCAGCTTCATCAACGCCTTGGTGCGAGCCGCTGTTGGGTTCTTGTAGGCGTCCGACTCGTCGGCAACGATCATCACTCGGCGTCCGGTCATGCAGAACCGCTCTGCGAACTCGATGCCGCGTTTGGTTTGCAGCGCCTCGTGGTTCATTGTCAGTATTCGCAACTCGCCGGAACCAGGGTTGGCGTACAGCGATTCTAGATCCTCCTTCTCCTTCTTGTTCGGTGCAGACACCCACGCCGCAGCGCGGTACCGCACCCAGTCGGGCATGTGCTTCGGCAGCTCAAGCCGAGTCCAGTTGGTGTGCACACCGTTGGGCGCCAAGACCAGCACGGCATCGCAGTCTTCGGAAGACCACAGGTCGGCGATGTTGTTGATGACGATCCACGTCTTGCCTGTGCCCATCTCGGCCAGCAGCGCGAATGCTTGCTGACGACCGAACTTGTTGAGGCACTCCAGCTGGTGGCGGTACGGCTGAGTCTTGAACTTGCTCAGCGCTTCAGAGCGTTGCGTAGATGTTTCCATTGTTCCTTGTCCCTTACTGGTTTGGTGGTTGCCCAGACACACTGCTCAAGCAGTTCTGGCACGGTCATCTTGTTGATTTCGTCCGCCAGAAATCCCGGCAGCAGCATCCAACGCTTGTCGGTGGCGATCAGGAAATACGCCTTGCCACCAGCTTTGCGTTGTCGCAAGAGCCAGTTGGCCTGCTCTTGCGATATTTTGTGATTGGAGCCGAACAACGGCGTCGTGCTGCGTACAGGCTCCTTGGGTGATTTCTGCTCGATCCAAACTTCGGTTCCTCCGATGCACATGTTGATGTCTGGCATGCCGGTGACCACAGCATTCTCGATGCGGTCGAGTCGGTCTCCTGGCTCCGGGACGTTGGCTTTGAACGTCTTGTAGTCGGTTGATTCAGCCATCGAGTCGCCTCCACTTGCTGATGAATGCGTAGCGAATGCCGTTGAAGAACTTGGCGCGAATCATCAGCTGCGCACCGATCGGGATCTTCTCCAGCAACTCCTTGCCGTGCTTCTGGAAGTCCCAACGGCTGATGCGACCAAAAATCATTCCGGTGTCGTCGCGAAGTCGCACATCAACGAAGTCGAGTGGGCCGGTCTCCAGCTTGCCGCCACGCTTCTTGACGATGGCTTCCTCATTAGCGTTGCGTGCGCTCTTGTGGATCAGTTCGCCGAGGAACACCCGCTCCTCGCCGTGTGGAATGCCTTCCGTCAGGTCTGCGATGTTCCACACCTTGCCGGCAATTCCGTTGCCGTGTGGATCGTCGTACAGGTGGCCGTACTTGGTGTGGAGCGGGAAGATGTCGGCGAACAGGTTCTCGCACTTTGCGATGTCCTCGCGCTGCTTGTCGGTCAGCGTGCCAGCATCACGCGCAGCGATCAGCTTCGCCGCCTTGCTCTCGCCGATACCCTTCAGAGCGGTGAATCCGCCGTACAGCTTTCCGTCCTGCACCGACCAGTTCATTTGCGACTTCTCCAAGTCGAAGGCGACGAACTCAACGCCCTCACGCACCATCTCGCGCAGCAACTCCAATGCGCTGTCCTCGTCCTTGGAGTTGCGCAGGTTGGCGGCTGCGAACTCCAACGGGAAATGCGCCTTGAGGTAGGCGGTCCAATAGCTGATCACAGCATACGAGTAGGTGTGCGCCTTGTTCATCTGCCACGCACCCATCGCGTTGATCAAGTCCCACACCTGTTGCGCCGACTTCTCCGGAATGCCCTGCGACATGGCACCTTCGAGGAACGGCGGGTAGAACTTCTGGAAGAACTCGACGCCTTGGCTCTTGGAGATTGCCTTGCGCACGAAAGATGTCTCGTTCCAGCCGAATTTGCCGATGTCACGCACGATTGCGAGTGTGTGCTCCTGGTACAACGGCAGTCCGTAGGTGTCGGCCATGATCGCCTCGACCTTCGGATGCAGCGGTGTGTACTTCTCGCCGTTGTGGCGCTTGATGTACTTCTCGGCCACGCCGGAGGAGAGTGGTCCAGGACGAGCCAGCGCCGTCACCGCATCGATCTCGTTGATGGTCTCGAAGTGGATGTGGCAGCTGATGCCACGCAGCGCATTGCCTTCAAACTGGAAGATTCCGCACGAGCGACCTTGGTTGAAAATTTCGTAGGTGGCCGGATCGTCGAACGGCAGGTTGTACCAGTCGATCGGCACGCCGCTGTCTTCAAGCACGCCAAGTGTGCGCAACCCAAGAACGTCGATCTTCAGCAGACCGATGGACTCAGCCGAGTACTTGTCCACATGGGCGATGCCGTGCTGATCGACAGTGGCGTAGTTGATGATCTCGTCGTTGCACACGAGCAGGCCGGCAGCATGGACGCCGGTGTGCGATGCGTGGCCTTCCAGCAGCGATGCGGCTGCAGCTTGCGGGTAGGCAGCGATGAACTGGCGTCCCGGCTCGGTCTCCTTCAGTGTGTCCTCCAGACAGTTGTTGGCTCGGGAGTCGGCCACCTCGCGCTCGATCATCGCAACCTTCACAGCAGCGGTTGCCGCTGGCGGGATGTTCAATGCCTTGCAGACCTGGATGAGAGCGGACTTGGGCTTGAACTGACTGATGGTGCCGATGTGGGCGACGTTGTTCTGGCCGTACTTCTCGGCCATGTAGTCGAAGACCATCTGGCGCTTGTCGTCCGGGAAGTCCAAGTCGATGTCGGGCAAGTCCGTGCGGCTGACGTCGATGAAACGCTCGAAGTACAGCTTCGGAGGGATCGGATCGATCTCCGTGATGCGAGCGGTGTAGCACACCAACGAACCGGCTGCGGAGCCGCGCGATGGACCAACGAGCATGTGCTGCTTGGCGTAGTGCGCCATGTCGGCCACGATGATGAAGTAGCTCTCGAAGTCCTTGCTGCGGATCAGGTCGAGTTCATACTTCAGGCGTGTCTCATACTCGTCCGTCCAGATCGACTCCATCTTGCGGAACTTGATGCCGGCACGACAGATCGCCTCCAGATCGCCTTCGGCTCGGATCATCGGTGCGTGCGGCAACTCCAGATCCTTGCACTGCTCGGCGATCTCGGCGGCAACGTCCTGGTGCGCCATCTGCTCGAGAATGAACTGCGGCGTCTGCTTCATGCCGCTGCGCGTGGCAAACTCGAATGCCTCCTTGTCGTCTGGGTAAGCGAACGAGTTGTCGGAGGTCTCCACCAGCTTCAGGCCGGTCTGCTTGGCAACCGTCTGCTTGCGGATGTTGAGGATGCGGCTGGCAGGGTTCAGGTCGATGTACGCTCCAACGTCCTTCAGGAAGGCAGAATCTGTTATATCGCCAGCGAACTTGAGGATATTCTCAGACATGCCGAGAACGTCCTTGCGGTACAGTCGAGGGATGCTGCCGGTACGTGTTGGAATCTGCTGCCCGTGGCCTTTGGAGGTCAGTCGGTAGAGTTCGCTGAGACCGTCCTTGTTACGAGCTAGAAACCACATCCTGTGGGTCTGTTCGTCGTCGCTGACGACCATGGACACGCCGAGCATCGGTTGGATGCCTGCAGCCTTGCATGCCTTGAACCAAGGAACATGCCCCCACGTGCTGTTCTCGTCCACAATCGCAGCTGCGGTGCAGCCAAGTTCCTTGAGCCGCTGCACGACTCGTGCGATGGGAGCGAATGTCTGACCGAACGTGTATTCCGTTCGAATTCGCAGTTGTATCATTTCTTGATCCTTATTTCGTTGTAGTGGACAAACTCCTGCCAAACAGGACATTCGCGTACGCTTTCGCCACCTTCATAAACCTCGCAGTACGGAACTTGCTCGGTTGTGTTGTAGCTGTTGCAGTTGCGGCAATCGCCGCCACCGTAGTAGCTCTCCCATTGTTCAACGACAAGCCACATGCCGCTGCAGTGGCCACCGCCGAACCGATGCGGAAAGCGGTAAGCCGGACAGGTGCAGGTGTATTCACCCTTGCGCGGTGCTCGGCTCATGCTCATCTCCGCTTGTAGTCTTCGACTGCCTGTTCCATCTGCGCCAGCGTGCATTCTGCCAGCTGGGCGTCGTGCACTTCCATTCCGAGATTGACCGCCTTCAGCTCCTCGCCGTTGAACAGGAAGCGGTCGCCCTTGGCTTCTCCGCGAACCCGCATCGCCTCGATCGCATCGCGCGCCGCAACGATCTCTGGAATCCAGTCCCTTCCAAGACCTCGTTCAGCAAGATGGTGCGCAATCTTGAACGCAACCATGATGTCGCCCATCTCCTTGCGGGTGCCTTCGCCCTTCAGGATAAGCGTCATGGCCATGTGGTTCTTGATGCGAACTGTGTCGATCAGATCCTTGGCTGCGTCGTCAATCTTGGCGAAACCATTGATGACCCAGCTGACCGGATCCTGCATATTGCGCTTCGGACGGTACTTGCTGCGCTTGCGCATCTCAGGCTCCCAGCAGCTGTTCGAAGAACTTGTCTTTCTGCAGCACGGCGTACACCGCCATCACGTCGTCCAACGCTCGGTGTGTCTGCGCGAGTTCCTCGCCGATGATGTGTTTGTAGAGAGCCTTCAGCGACGGACGCTTGCCCATCACCGGAGTGTACTCCTGCGCCGTGCAGAGTATGGTGTTCGGCCAAGGGAAGTCTTCGCACGCAGCGCGGATCAGGTCGTTCTTCAACATTCCGGTGTCGAACGGCGCATTGTGGCAGATCAACATGTCTGCTCCGGCGAAGAACTCCTTCAGTTGCGGCAGGTATTCCGAGAACGTCGGCTTGCCGACCAAGTCCTCGTTGGTCAGGCCGGTGATTTTCGTGATCTCTGCCGTGATTTCTTGATTAGGGTTGAGGAGTTGGCTGAGCTCGCCGAGAATTCCGCTCTCGCTCACGGCGATTGCGCCCAGCTCAATGATCTTCGGTTGCTTCTCGACCGGAGCAGACGAAGGCAGCAGCAGACCAGTGGTCTCTGTGTCGAATATGATAGCTTTCATGAATTCACCTTTCTAAGTTGAGAGGAAGCCGGACTTGCATCCGGCCACCTTGTTAATTATCGCTCTTTACGCTTCGTCCGGCAACAACCCTCCCATCATTGCCTTGTACACAGGCTCGTCGCCGTCTCTTAACGATTGAACTTTCGGTTCATCCGGAAGAAGCAGACCATCCAGCATCGCCATGTAGACAGAAGCGTCGTGCGCCGAGTCATTGTGCGTGAGATTGGTGTTGGCCAATCGCGTCATCTTCACTTGCGCCTGCAAGAACAGATGCCAGCGATTGTGATCCTCGGCGGTCTTCAGCACGACACCGTCAGGGAACATCTGCTCCAAGACTTTGCCGATGATCAGGTAGTTCAGTCCGTACGTCTGCTTGCGCTCCAAAAACGTCGCCAGCATTTTCTCCATCACTTTGTCCGCTGTCTGCATTGCTTTGCTCCTTGTTGGGGTTGGTGTAGGCACAGGTGTCGTGAATTGCGCGTACCTCGGCAATGATGCCGTGGTTCAGGTACATCTCGACCACGTCCATGCGGTCGTCGTAGGCGCAGACGATGTCTTTCACGTCGACGCCGTAAAGGTGGGTCAGCCACCCCATCTGCTTGCGCTTCAGATCCACAGACGGACTGTGGTCGTCGTTGTTGCGCATGATCAGCGCGAATGGCTTGATGTGTTGGCGGTTGAGCCACTCCATCGTGATGGGTGCGTAGTGCACCGGACGGGCTGTCAGGATGACGATGTCGTGCTTGGTTTTGTGGAACAAGTCCTTGTTGCCGGCACGGTCGAAGCCACTGAGCGAGTGGTATTCGTGGTACCGGCGCATCGGATCCTTGTGCTGCCAGTTGATGCGCGGGATGCGCCACTGGTCGTCGGCGATGCAGTTGTCGAGATCGAGAATGATGAAGCTCATGTCAGATCTCGCTTTCGATGTGAAGTTGCATAGAGGCGATCTCTGGGCAGCGACCGACCTTGCGACGAGACTCGATGGCGTGCGAGTTGTAGCTGGCTGTGCTGACGATCTCGCCAGCCTCGTTCAAGCCAAGCAGGTGCGCACCGCCTCTGTGTGTTATCGCCACGACAAGCCAATAGGCTGTGTCGCTGCTGTTGTTGCCTGCGGCGTAAAGATCTCCGACCTGAAACTTGCCGTCTGCGATGATTGCTTCTGGGATGGCGAATTTCACAGCAACTCCTCCTGCTTGGGATCTTCGCGGACGACCGAGATGGTGCTCGGGATGCACGAGTAGCTGCAATCGACCTTGTTGAACGGCTTGCCGTCGGTCTGCACCAACTCGTTGGCGTGCTTCAGGATGATCTGCTCGATCTCTTCCTTTGTGAATTCAATCTTCATTTTGCTGCCTCCTTTCTCATCTTGTCGACGATCTTCAGCAGCTCACCCTTCTTCAGCAGGTCGCCGCCGTACTCGCGCTGAGCGAAGGCTTCGATCTCCGCGAAGTAGTCACGACCCTGCTGGAACAGGAACTTCTCAGCCCACGGATGCACGCGCAACACCTCGTCGACCATGGCATTGACGACCTTCTGATACTCGTTCTGCGTGCGACCTCCGGTGCGTGCCTTGGCAAGATCCACGAACGTGCGCAGGTTGAACTTGCATACGATGTTGGTTGAGATGTTAGTTGGCAGGATGCCGCGAGCGTCCTCCGGCGCTTGCCCAAGACCGATCAGCGAGCGGTACGCCTCCTGCGTCTTGCGGTTGTGCTGCGTGATGATCGCCATCGCTGCAGGGTCTTCGCGGTTGCGGTCGGTGAAGACGTAGTCGAATGCCCCCATGTCCAGCACGCGCATCGTCTGCTGGGCGTAGCTCGCTGCGCGGGTGCGGACTTGCTGGTGGGTGTAGGCGCGGCTGACGCCTTCCACCAGGAACACGTAGTCCACGAACTCCCAGCTGCTGGGGATGGTGTTGGCCATGTACTCCAGCTCGCGCATCTTGTCCTCTCGCGGACGATTGCGGATCTCGTCCAGCAGTCCTGGCGACAGCGTGAGGCGGGTGGCCTTGGTGAAGATGAGCAGGTTCTCGGCGTCCTGCGTGTGGCTGATCAGTGTGACTTTCATTTCAATTCTCCGGAGTCCAGATTTCGGCGTGCTTGTCGATCAACACAAGCGCGGCATTGTACTCGTCTGCGTGACGATTGTCGTCGTGAGTTTCTTCGAGTGCTTCGACAAACTCTTCCTTGCTTCCAAAGAAACAGCCAGCTCTCAGCTTCAGCCCTTTGTCTGTGATGTACGCGACAAAATAAGCACAGCGAGAACCGATTGGTCCGATCTGGAAAATCGGACGTTCTCCGATCAACTTTGAATCACCGTCCAGGTAGGCACCGCGCAGGTAGGCACCGTCCAGGTTGGCACCGTCCAGGTAGGCACCGTCCAGGTAGGCACCGTCCAGGTAGGCGCCGCGCAGGTAGGCACCGTCCAGGTAGGCGTCGCGCAGGTAGGCACCGCGCAGGTAGGCACCGTCCAGGTAGGCGCCGCGCAGGTAGGCACCGTCCAGGTAGGCACCGTCCAGGTTGGCACCGTCCAGGTTGGCACCGTCCAGGTAGGCACGTGCCGAGACTGCTGCTTCGACCGTCATCCGCATCGTGTTGCCATCGCATTCGTGCGAGAACAAGACGGATCCGGAAAACCTGCATTTGATTTCGATCTTCATCACAATTACCTTTCTGAGTTTGGGATGGGACTGAACCGCAGCCCCGACGGTGTTGTTGATTAGACGTCCAGCTTTTCCTGCTTGACGACGCGGAACTCGTACTCGTCCTCGCCGTACTTGAAGGTGCCGGAGCCGTTGGCCTTGACGTCGATGCGGAACTTGATGTGCTTGGACATCGGCAGGCCGAGAGCCTTGAACGCAGCGGCGACGGAGCGGAATGTGCCCTTGCCATTCACGGAGACGTTGTCACGAGCCGAGCGAGCGGCGGCGATCTGGTCGTTCTCCCAAGTTGCGGCGATCGCCTTGCTGCGGGTTTCGCTCTTGGCGGGAGCCTTGTAGATCTCGCCGGTGTCGCGCCAGTACTCGGTGCCGCAGTGATGGCGGAAGTTGCGCTCCTCTGCGGTCGTGCCTTCTTCACCAGCGTACGTTTGGTCTTCGGTCGCGCCACAGCTGGGACAGCCATCAACAGCGTAGTCGAAAGACTTTTTCACTTCTTCAGTCGCTTGAGTTTCCTCGGGTTGTTGGGCGGGTTGCACCGCCACGGTTGTAGTTTGCTTCGCGACTGCGAGCAGTTCGCGAGCCTTGGTCAGCTGCTGCTCACCGGCAGCGCGGCTGGAAAACTTCTTGATCGACTTGCCGGTCAGGATGTTGTACTCGGCAACCATCTCTGCGGTGGTCATCTCGGCGATCATCTTGGTCATGGCTTGGTTCCTTTCTGAGTTGGTCCGGTCTCGATCGACCGTGAGTGAATTATGCCTGACTTTTTCATGGTTCGGCAACAATTATTTTGCGAGCGCTCGACGACGATCGTAAGTCGTTGTGTTCATTAGCTTTTTCACCACACCGATGTCGTGCAGAACGTCGTCCATCAGGATGTTGCGCCAAGTTCCGAAGCGTCCAAGGCTGTAGATCTGATGCCGGTGGGTCAGCTCGAACATGAAGTTCTTGCGCCATGCATCGTCGATCCGGGCTATCTTGCCGTACCGCTGGCTGACCTTCTCGATCGGCACGGCGTCGTGCAGAGAGATTCCGAAAGCGTCGAACAGATCCCCGTCGTCGCGGTCGTGCTTGCCGTTGTCGACGTACTCGGCGATCAGCAGGTCTCCGGTGATGCTGGCGCGGTACAACGGTGTGCCCGGCGAAGGGAAGTAGATCGTCTGGAAGACGTCTGCATCAGGGATGCGCCAACGCCGCACGATGATCGGTGCGTGCTTGAACTCGGGTTCGGTCGGCTGCAACAGGCCGTTGTGCTCGTTGAACCACTTGTGCATCAGCGACATCGGCAGAGTGCTGATGGCCGGTTCGTCGGAGCCGAACACCTCTTCTTTCGTCACAGTGTGATTCCACTGGATGCGACCAGCACAACGCTCTGCCAGCTGCGCGAGGAAGTCTTCCGGAGCGATGTACCGCTCGGACGGCTGCAAGTTCCAGATGCTGCGGTCGGCCAGCTTGCCGATAACCTTCTTCGAGTAGAGGTTGGCCAACTTGATAGAAGGAGCCACGTGCTCGCGATTGACGCAGAGACCCTTGTGAACGGTGACCTTGCGGAAGTCGATGCCGACCGAGTCGCCAACTTCCGGCGTGCGGAACCGTAGCACAGCTTTGTGCTGGACTTGGCCTTCTGACCCTGCTTCGAGGATCGTCGCTCGTTGGAAGTGACAACCAGCCAACAGACCGGCGATGCCTGCTCCATAGATCTTCATAATTGATGTTCCTTTCTGAGTTGATGGGATGACCCGGATGCAATTTTGCCTGAAAAGTCCGTGTGAGAGCAAGAAATTTTTTATCTGACCCAAAAAAAGTTTGCCGAACGGCGAAAATTCGAGGAGAATTACCACGGTTGCTAACCAAACGAGAACTCCGAAATGAAAACACCGAAAGTATTCATCACTCAAGTGCCACACCGACGCGACCCAGAGACACGAGCCTTCGTGCCGTCGGTCAACATTGCTCCCGCAGCTGAACACGGTGAGTTGGTTGTGATGATGCCGCCTCGTGCTGCATTCCACGCGACTGCCGATCTGGTGCGTCAGATGAAGGAGCATTTGAAGGACTATGACTATGAGGCGGGTGACTGCCTTGTGGCCATGGGGGATCCCGCTGTCATCGCCGTTGCGTGCGCCATCCTGGGAAGGATGCACGGACGCTTCACGGTGCTGAAGTGGGACAGGAACGTGGGACGGTACCTGCCGTCGCACATCAGCGTGTAGCTTAGAAAGGAAGAACGAAAGCATGAGCATTTCATTAGACGACATGGCTGCGCTGGCGCGAGCCTTGCTGGACGTCGACCAGGAGGTCGACAACGCCGAGCAAGAGCTCAAGGACGCCAAGGAGCGAGCACGAGTGCTGCGGGAAGAGACCATTCCCAGTGCGATGCAGGAGTTGGGTCTGGAGGAGTTGAAGCTCAACACCGGCCAGAAGCTCAGCATCAAGCAGGAGGTGTACGCCTCCATCCCAGCGGCAAACAAGGGTCAGGCACACGACTGGCTGAACGACCACGGTTTCGGTGGGCTGATCAAGGTCGAAGTAACCACGCAGTTCGGCAAGGGCGAGCAAGAGGAGGCCGTGCGCCTCTCCGAGCAGCTGCGTGCCATGGGGCTGCAACCTTCCCTCGACCAGAGCGTGCATGCCCAGACGCTGAAAGCATTCCTCAAGGAGCAACTCGCGATGGGAACCAACATCCCGCTCGACCTGTTCGGTGCGCGTCCTGTGTGGACCGCCAAACTCAGCAACAAGTAATCAACTCACCAATCTGAAAAGGAAACACAATCATGGCCAAGAATCAAAACACCGCAGTCGCCGTCAAAGACGAAAAGAGCAACGCGCTCGCCACCATGGCGATGGACTTCGCCGCTGATGCCGGCATGGGTATGGAAGGTGTCGACAAGGACTCGTTCGCCATCCCGTTCATCGCGCTGCTGCAGGGTCTGTCGCCGCAACTCGAGACCGTCGATGGCGCTCGTCCAGGCCTGTTCATCAACACCATCACCGACGAACTGTTCAAGGAAGTCCTTGTCGTGCCTTGCGCCTACCAGCGTCGTTGCCTGCGTTGGGCACCGCGCAGCGAAGGTGGCGGCTACAAGGGCGAGTACAACCCGATCGACATCGAGACCGGCAAGATCCTCGGTGTGGAGAAGGACGCCGATGGCCGTCTGCGTCTGGAAGGCGACGAACTCAAGGACACCCGCAACCACTTCGTGTTGATGAAGTCCGAGACCGGCGCATGGCAACCCGCTCTGCTTTCGTTGTCCAGCACCCAGATCAAGAAGTCCAAGCGTTGGATGTCCCGCATCCAGGGCATCGAGCTGCGCACGCCGGAAGGCAAGCCATTCAACCCGCCTTCCTTCAGCCACGTGTACAAGCTCAAGGCCGTCAAGGAAGAGAACAGCAAGGGCAGCTGGTGGGGTCTGGATATCGAGCTGGTTGAGCCGGTGCAGGACGCCGAGACCTACGCTCGCGCCAAGGAGTTCAACAAGCAGGTTGCCGCTGGCGAGGTGAAGGTGCAGGAGCCGGTCAGCGACCACGCTGTCGAGGCTGGCGGCGACGACCGCTTCTAATCCGGCTGCGCTTTTCTCTCGGTAACACAGGGTGCGTGGCCTTCGGGTTGCGCACCCTTTTTGTTTGGAAGGCACTATGACATTCAAAGAAGAAATACACAAGGCAGCGACAGAGTACGCTGCGCGTGGATGGTACGTCTTCCCGTTGCACACGATTCTGGAAGATGGTGAGTGCAGCTGCGGGAAGGAAGGATGCGGCGATGCGGGCAAGCATCCGCGAGTTGCACGAGGATTGAAGGAGGCGAGCCGCGATCTGGCGAAGATCGACGAGTGGTTCGGTGCAGACGCGCCTCCGGCTAACATCGGTCTGGTCACTGGCGAGATCTCCGGCATCACGGTGATCGACGTGGACATCGGCGAAGGAAAGTTCGGTGCAGAGTCCTGGGCAGAGGCAATCAAGGACCACGGCGAGCCGCAAACGCTGATGGCACAGACCGGCTCTGGCGGGTTGCATGTCGTGTTCCAGTACAACTCCGCTCTGAAGACCGCCAGCAACGTCCTGGGCAAAGGCGTGGACTGCCGCAACGACGGCGGCTACATCGTCGCCGCTCCCAGTCGCCATCGCTCCGGAGGTGTGTACGAGTGGATCAACCTTGGCGACCCGATTGCCGTGCTCCCAGCGCACCTGTCGCGACGCAAGGAGAACCGTGGCCGACCGAAGAACGACGACATGTACCGTGGCAAGTACACAATCGAGCAGGTTCGCTCCATGCTGGAGGTCGTGCCAGCCGACGACCGCGACTTGTGGCGACACGTGGGCATCATCCTTGGGCGCGAGTTTGCGCGTGTGGACGAGGCTTGGGCGCTGTACGTCGAGTGGGCCAGCAAGTTTGGCGGCAAGAAAGGCCGCAACCACGACGAGATCATGCACGAGGCTTTCTACGAGTTGTCGCAGCAGGACTCGGGCAGCAAGCTGACGATCGGCACGATCGTGAAGGCTGCGCTCGACAACGGGTGGGCTCCCAAGTCGGGCGAGGTGCCGATTGGGAACTTCGTGTACTATGGTCCAGGCAACAACTTCATCTACCGTCCAACCATCAGCTATTGGATCGCTGGCGCGGTGGATGCGGCTGTGTCGCCGGTCAATGAGAACGGCAAGATCGTGAAGGCCAGCGAATGGCTCAAGCTCAACCAGCTGTGCACCTCAATGACGTGCGATCCGGCCATCGACGAGGACTACGTCAAGGGCTACGACTGCCGCAACGGCGAGGTGGTGCCGGTGGGTGGCGCTGCGCTCTTCAACGCCTACCGCAAGCCAACCATCGAACTCGGCGACGCCAAGCTCGCCACGCCGTTCTTGGAGCATGTGCACAAGGTGTTCGACAAACCAGGCGACGCCGACCAGTTCCTGAACTACATGGCGCACCGCGTGCAGAGGCCGTGGGAGAAGCCTCGGTTCGCGCTGCTCATCGCCGGTGGGCAAGGCGTCGGCAAGGACACGGCCATCGAGTTCTGCTGCCCTGCGATCGGCGTGTGGAACGTGGCGAACATCGACCCTGCCGCCTTCGAGAGCAACTTCAACGAGTTCGCCGCAGCGACGCTGGTGCGCATCTCCGAGGCAGCGAACCTGCACGAGATGTCGAAGTGGGCATTCAACGAGCGCACCAAGGTGCTCATCGCCGGTTCCCCCGACGTCTGCGCCATCAACCCCAAGTACGGCCATAAGTACTCCGTGCGGATGTACTGCGGCGTGATCATCACGACGAACCACCTCGCGTCCGGCATCTACATCCCACCCGACGACCGGCGCTACGACGTGATTGAAGCGGCGACCATGGACGACATGGGGCTGCGCGACGAGGCGCGTCGCCGTCAGTACTTCTCCGATCTGTGGGATTGGTTCCTGGAGGGTGGTGCGACGCACGTGGCTGCCTACCTGCGCCAACGCGATATTTCCGGCTTCAGCGCCAGCAACGGCCAGCGCAAGACCGATGCCCACAAGACCGTCGTGGCCGGAGGCATGGCAGGCGACCATTGGCTGGACGACATCCTGGACGAACTGGGACATCCCGACGGCGTTCGTGCCGACTGGATCGTGACGCGAGCGGTGGCCATGGGCGAGAAGGATGCGGACGTGAAGCGCAAGCTCAGCAACGCCATCGGCCGAGTCGGCTACGTGATGTACAAGAATCCCGCTGTGAAGGACGGTCGCTGGAAGATTGAAGGAAAGAAGGTGACCGTGTACGTGAAGGCTGGCGTGGCCGACTACGACCCGACGGCGCAACTTGATAAGGAGCCATTCTGATGGGCGAAGTTGTAAATGCGCCGTTCAAGCGTGCGCAACTTGTGAAAATGGTTGAAGAATTGTTGAATGTCATCTACAGCTACGCAGACCGTGTTTCGTTGGCTGAGGCCGTCGGGTTGCTGGAGTTGTGCAAAGCTCAATTATTGGAGGAACAGAGAAATGACTAGTCCGCTGGAACGAGTGATTGCCGAGCAGCAAGCGGAGATCGACCGGCTGAAGAAGTTGGAGCGCAGCAACATGGAAGCTTGGATCCGCGAGCACAAACGCAACGAGGATTTCATGGATGCGTTCTGGGTTTTCTGGAACGACCCGACAGACAACAGATACAAAGCGCACATGCGCGAAATGTTGATCAAGCAAGGATGGTGTCTGTATTGCGAACGGCTAGTCCACATGTGTGAGTGCGACAATGACTAAACGCGAGAAAGGTCTGCATTCGATGCATCGCTCTCTGCTTCGCCGTGAGCCGCACCGCAAACCGTACAACATGGCTGAGACGCGGCTGCCAGAGGGTTCGCGCGAAGCAATCGAGCGCATCGTACTCGACATCTACACCGACATGGTCAATGCTGGCTGTTCGCTGCAACAGACACTGACCGCAATCTATCTGTCCGGCTCCCAGCACGCCGTGGCAGCAACCAAGGAGATTTGAATGCTGAGCTACAACCAACTGTGCGAGATCGTCGAACGAGGTGTGATCGTCCCTGTCCGTCCCGAGTGCATCAATGCCTCGTCCATCGACATCCACCTGGGCGACGAGATTGTCGTGGAGATCCACAAACCGGGATCCGTGGTCGATCCGTTCAAGCGCACCAACTTCCCGCAGAAGAAGCTGTCGCTCAGCCGCGATATGGGAGGACACTACGACCTGCAACCTGGAGAGTTCGTGCTGGCGCACTCCGTCGAGGTGTTCAACCTGCCGAGGAACATCTCGGCCGAGTTCCGACTGAAGAGCTCGGGTGCGCGCTCCGGCCTGAACAACCTGTTCGCGTGCCACTGCGACGCCGGATGGAACGGCTCGGCCTTGACACTGGAGCTGCACAACGTGCTCCGCTTCACCCATCTGCGTCTCACCGCCGGAATGCCCATCGGGCAGATGCTGTTCCATGAACATAAATGGGTCCAGGTGGAACGCTCGTATGCGGCTCGTGGTCGGTACAACAATGACGCCAGTGTCTCGGCGGTCAAGGAGTGAATGATGACGTTCGACGACTGGTATTGCGAAGAATGTTCAATATGCGCCGCCGAGCTTGTTGGACCAAATAGCCATGAATACGACTACGTTTTAGAACGACTCATGGAAGACGAAACCCGCAGAGAAGCGGCGATGCACCGCTATCGCATGGAGACTGGGGAGGTCTGCTGAGATGTTCGATCCGTTCGACCCTAAGCACGCCAATCCGGTCAAACGGCGCAAGCCGAGTGAAGTTCTTTTCGACAAAAAGCAATGGAAAGAACGGATCGACAGACACTTCGTTCGTGCATTGGATTCGCTGGAGTGGCCGGAATATGTGCAGAGCAACTGGCTAACAAATGCGATCAATGAATGCGAAGACACCAATCTGCCTATGAACACCATTGCTCGCAACTTTCCTGGTGCTATGGAACGGCTGGGATATGTTAAGGTTGTGAATCCCTCGACTAAGGATGGTCGTTGGGAGGATTGCGGCGAGCGGTTCTTTGTGTACGGCAAGAAAGGATGCTGCACGGCTGATCGTGTCGTGCTGGCCGCTGCTCTTGGATGGTAGAAGGAGCACGCCGTATTGTGGTTCCATCGCCTCAGAACTTGTTTATTACCCTTTGTCTATAATAATAATTAAATAAAAGGAAACAAGGAATAAAGAATTAAGAGAGGAGAATGAAGGGAAGAGCATTCTGAGGAGATGGGCTGCTTGCGCAAAGGAAAGTCGGCGGCGGTGCTTTCCAAGAACGACTTTTGCAGGCATAATTCAGAGTGGATTTTTAATCACTATATTTCCGGAGAAACATAATGGCAGGTGGCGGTGGACCACGCAAAGGAGCAGGGCGACCAGTCGGCGCAGTGAATCGTGTCGCCAAGGAGGCCATTGCTGCCGCCAAAGCCGAAGGCATTCTTCCACACGAGTGGTTGCTGAACATCGTTCGCGGCGAGCCGGTCCAACAGAAGCGTTGGGAAATCAAACGCGACGAGCACGGCAAGGAGATCAGCCGTGAGTTGGTCATCGACACGATCTACCCAGACTTCCCTGTGCGGATGGACGCTGCCAAGGCGGCATCGCCGTACTACGCTCCGCGCCTCGCAACGCAGACGGTGAGCGTGCAGGGCGGCAACGAGGCTGTGGCCGAGGCACTGAAGTTGATGGCGACGAGGTTGCCTGTATGAACATGATGACCGACCAACAACACCTGAGCCCTGCCTACGAGCAGGACTTGGCACGTTGGTACCCGCTGAAGGAACACGATGTTCAGACAGCGTTGGTCAATGACAGTGTTCGGTTCAAGGTTGTCCCTGCTGGTCGTCGTTCTGGCAAGACCGAGCGAGCCAAGCGTTTCGTCGTGCGAGAGGCAATGCGCGAGTCTGGTTCGTATTTCGTGGCTGCGCCGACCCGCGACCAAGTGAAGCGCATCTACTGGAACGACCTTAAGCGTCTGGCATTCTGCTCCGTGCTGCCCGACAAGCCAAGCGAGTCCGATCTGATCATTCGCTTCCCAAATGGCAGCACCATCTCGTTGATCGGCCTTGACCAACCGCAGCGGATGGAGGGTGTGTTCTGGACAGGCGGCATCATCGACGAGATCGCCGACGTTCGTGAAGGCGCATGGGAAGAGAACATCAGCCCTGCGTTGGACACGTACAACCCGACTCGCCCGGACTTCAAGGCTTGGTGCTGGCTGATCGGTGTGCCCGACGGTCTGAACCATTACTACGAGATGGCCGAGTACGCTCGCACGGCCAACGATCCGGACTGGAAGTTGTACAGCTGGAAGTCGGCAGACATCCTTCCGGCAGAGACGATCGAAGCCGCCAAGCGCCGTATGTCGGCACGCCAGTTCCGACAGGAGTACGAAGCCAGCTTCGAGACGGCCAGCGGTCGAGTGTACGAGGACTACGACACCGTTCTGAACGCCACCAACGAAGTCCTGCAGCCGCACGAACAGATCATGTGGCACCACGACTTCAACTTCACCCCGATGTCTTCAGGCATTGGCGTCAAGCGCAACGGCGGCAAAGACTTCTACATCCTCGACGAGATCGTGCTGACCTCGGCTGTTGCTCGCCAGTCGGCAATCGAGTTCGTTGAGAAGTTCAAGAACCACCAGAACAAGAACGTCATTCTGTACGGCGACCCAGCCGGTCGAGCAGGCGAGAAGCACGGCCACGCATCCGACTACACCGAGATGGAGACCGTCCTGCGAGCCAACGGCTGGAAGGTTGAGCGTCGTGTGAAGCTGGCAGCACCAGCCATCCGCGACCGGCAGAACGCCGTCCGTGCCAAGATCTGCAACGCTGCTGGTGAGCGATCGCTGTTCATCAACCCGAACAAGGCTCCGTACGCCCACAAGGGTCTGGCCACGGTTCAGATCAAGAAGGGCAGCACATTCATCGAGGAAGACAGCGACTACCAGCACATCACAACGGCCATTGGCTATTGTGTTGACTACGAGTGGCCCATCCGCGCCGAGCGCAAAGAACAGGACGCGAAGCCGCTGGCATCCGTCAATCATTTCAAGAGGATGTAAGCATGGCACGCACAAAGGCAGAACGACTGGCAGCGATCCACGAAGAGGCGGTCAGCGAGTTCGACAAGATTCAAACAGCTCTGCGAGACGAGCGATTGCAGTGTCTGCAGGATCGCCGGTTCTACTCCGTGGCTGGTGCCCAGTGGGAAGGGCCACTCGGACAACAGTTCGAGAACAAGCCGCGTCTCGAGGTGAACAAGATCCACCTAGCTGTGATCCGCATCATCAACGAGTATCGCAACAACCGCATCACCGTCAATTTCGTCAGCAAAGAAGGCAGCGAGCACGACAGTCTCGCCGACACCTGCGCCAAGCTTTACCGCGCTGACGAGCAGGACTCTGTCGCCGAGGAAGCGTACGACAATGCGTTCGAAGAGGCCGTCGGAGGCGGTTTTGGTGCATGGCGGCTGCGGTGCGAATACGAGAATGAAGAAGACGAGGACGACGAGCGTCAGCGCATCCGCATCGAGCCGATCTTTGATGCCGACTCGTCCGTGTTCTTCGATCTGAACGCTAAACGGCAGGACAAGGCCGACGCCAAACATGCGTTTGTCTTGACGTCCATGGCCTACGACGCTTACAAGGCCGAGTGGGGAGAGGATCCTGCCAGCGTCCACAAGCAGATCTTCCAGCGTATGTTCGACTGGCTGACGCCGGACGTCGTTTACATCGCCGAGTACTACAAGGTCGAGGAAGCAACCGAGACACTGCACATCTACCGTGGCTTGGACGGCTCCGAGCGCAAGGTGCGCGACAGCGAGTTCGAGAACGACGAGATGTTGGAAGAAACGCTGGAGGCGACCGGCTTCCGCTTGGCACGCCAGAAGAAGCTGAAGACTCGCCGCGTGCACAAGTACATCATCAACGGCGCTCGCGTGCTTGAGGACTGCGGCTACATCGCTGGCAAGTGCATCCCTGTGGTGCCTGTTTACGGCAAGCGTTGGTTCGTCGACAACGTCGAACGTTGCATGGGCCACGTGCGTCTGGCCAAGGATCCGCAGCGACTGAAGAACATGCAGCTGAGCAAGCTCGCAGAGATCAGCGCGGTGTCGTCCGTCGAGAAGCCGATCTTCACGCCGGAGCAGATCGGAGGCCACCAAGTGATGTGGGCTGAGGACAACATCAAGAACTACCCGTATTTGCTCGTCAATCAGCTGACCGACCCCAACGGCAATCCTGTCGCCATTGGTCCGCAATCGTACACCAAGTCGCCGAGCATTCCTCCGGCGATGGCCGCTCTGCTGCAGCTGACCGAGCAGGACATGCAGGATGTGCTTGGCAACCAGCAGGCCGGTGAGCAGATACAACCTAACATCAGCGGCAAGGCGATCGAGCTTATTCAGGGCAAGCTCGACATGCAGACCTTCATCTACATGTCCAACATGGCCAAGGCCATCAAGCGTTGCGGCGAGATCTGGCTCAGCATGGCCAAGGACGTTCTGGTCGAGCCCGGACGCAAGATGAAGGGTGTTGGTCAGCAGGGCGAAGTTGAATACATCGAGCTGAGCAAGCCGATGATGAACATCGAGACCGGCGAGACGAAGTATGAGAACGATCTGTCGGAAGCGTCGATGGACGTTGCTGTTGAGGTTGGTCCTTCCACGGCCAGCCGACGTTCCAGCACAGTGCGTGCTCTGACGAACATGCTTGCGATCACGCAGGATCCGGAGACGCAGCAGGTTCTCGGCGCAATGATCATGATGAACATGGAAGGCGAAGGCGTCACGGACGTCCGCGACTACTTCCGCAAGAAACTCCTGCGTCTTGGGGTGCTCACACCGACGGACGAGGAAGCACAAGCCCTGATGCAAGAGGCACAGAACACGCCGCCTGACCCCAACGCCGTCTTCTTGCAGGCTTCTGCAGAGCAGGCTCAGGCCGAGGCAGGCAAGGCACGCGCCAACACGCTGCTGACGGTGGCGAAGGCGAAAGAATCCGAAGCGAAGACGGTTGAGACCCTTGCGAACATCGACATGTCGCAGCGCGATCAACTCCTTCGCCTGGTGCAAGCTCTTGGTGAACAGTTGCAACCCAGCGGTGAGACGCCGCCGACTGCACCCGGAGATCAAATGGTGTCCACCCAGCCATCTTCTATTGGGTGAGTTTCAGAACGGGATCAGACCATGAACAAAAAGGCAGAAGGTAAAGCAGCAGAAGACGACACCATCGTCCTGGACGACGAATCCGGTGCCATCAACGGCGAAGGCGACAACGTCGAAGAGGGAAACCTGGACGCTGACGACGCCGACGAAGGTGAAGGCAACGAAGGAGCCGACCAGAACGACGAGGAAGCCGACGACTCTGTTGTGGTAACCATTGGTGAGGAACCGCCGCCCACCGAAGACGACCAGAACCATGCACCGGAGTGGGTGCGTGAGTTGCGCAAAGCCAATCGCGAGGACAAGAAGCGCATCCGTGAGCTAGAAGAGCAGCTGCGTGCAGTCAAAGGCGACGACGGCCACAAGCCGATCACGCTTGGTCCCAAGCCGACTCTTGAAACTTTCGACTACGACGCGGACAAGTATGAGGAGGCTCTGGCTTCTTGGTACGAACAGAAGCGTGTCGTCGAAGAGCAGAAGGCCAAGGCGAAAGCCGAGACCGAAGCGCAGGAGAAGGAATGGCAAGCCAAGCTCGAATCCTACGGCAAAGCGAAAGCCTCTCTGAAGGTGAAGGACTTTGAAGACGCCGAAGTTAATGTGCAGGAGTTGCTCTCCTCCACACAACAAGGCATAATTTTGCAAGGCGCTGAAAATTCCGCACTGGTGATTTACGCTCTCGGCAAGAATCCCGCCAAGCTGAAGGAACTGGCCGCAATCACTGACCCCGTTAAGTATGCCTTCGCGGTGTCGAAACTGGAGACGCAATTGAAAGTTACGCAACGCAAGGCACCGCCACCGGAGCGCACTGTCAGGGGAACTGGCAGCATGTCTGGTGCAACGGACTCGACCCTTGAGCGTCTTCGCACTGAGGCTGAGAAGACCGGCGACTACACCAAGGTGGTTCAGTACCGGAAGCAGCTGAAGGCGAAGAAGACCTGATTCAAATCCAATAGGAGTATTTCACCATGGCAAATGCATTTTCCAAAGAAGAGCGAGTGGCGTTTGAGCTGCTGCTCGAAGGCTTCCAAGACGCTTGTATTCTGTCGAAGGCCGCGTCCATCTACAACACCGACCAGGTGACGATGGAACGCACCAGCGACGTCATCTGGCGTCCGCAGCCGTACATCAGTCAGTCGTTCGACGGCATGGACCAGACCAGCAACTTCAAGGACTACACCCAGCTGTCCGTCCCGGCCACCATCGGCTACAGCAAGTCCGTGCCTTGGGTTCTGAACGCGAAGGAACTTCGTGACGCTCTGCAGGAGCAGCGTCTGGGTTCTGCCGCCAAGCAGAAGCTGGCATCCGACATCAACGTCGCCGTCATGAACGTCGCGTCGCTGCAAGGCACGCTGGTCGTGAAGCGCACCTCCGCTGCTTCGGGTTTTGATGACGTCGCCCTGTGCGAAGCCATCATGAACGAGCAGGGCGTGCAGTTCGAAGACCGCTATCTGGCCTTGAGCACCCGCGACTACAACGGCATGGCCAGCAACCTGCAGACCGCCAGCCGCTCGTTCGGCAACAGCAAGTCTGACGACGCCTATGAGCGTGCCTTCGTTGGCCGCGTGGCTTCGTTCGACACGCTGAAGCTGGACTACGCTGTTCGCAAGGCTGCTGCCGCTGGTTCCGGCATCACTATCAACACCACCGATGCCGGCGCTCAGTTCTACACGCCAGCGGCCACCAGCACCGCTGTGACCGGCGAGCGCAACAACGTCGACAACCGCTTCCAGCAAGTGACCGTCTCTTCGACCACCAATGTGGCCGCTGGCGATTGCTTCACGGTTGCGAACGTCGAGGCTGTGCACCACATCACCAAGCAGAGCACCGGCCAGCTGAAGACCTTCCGTGTCATCTCGGTCGATTCTGGTGCCACCATGACCATCTCGCCGCCGCTGATCACCAATCAGGTGGCCAACGATGCGTCTGCCGAGTACCAGAACTGCACGGTGACCAGCAAGTCCGCCACCGCCGCCATCACCTTCCTGAACACCGCAGCGGGTTACCTCAACCCGTTCTGGCAGAAGGATGCGATCGAGATCATCCCTGGTCGCTACGCTGTTCCGACCGACGCTGGCACCGCAGTGATGCGCGCCAGCACCGATCAGGGCATCGAGCTTGTGATGCAGAAGTGGTACGACATCAACACCATGAAGATCAAGTATCGTCTCGATACGCTGTTCGGCGTGGTGAACAAGCAGCCTGAAATGTCGGGTGTGATCCTGTTCAGCCAGAGCTGATGAAGTGAGAGGGAGGGAGCTTCGGCTCCTTCCTTCGTTTGCAAGACACCGAAAGGCAAGAAATGAGCGAACAATTCGAACCGACCATCGTCTACAAGGACGGCGGTCCATACCAGCGTCGTGGCGGCACATTCGACACTCTTGCGGTAACCACGCAGGAAGACCTCGACGAGAAGCTGGCCAACGGTTGGTATTCCCACCCTGATGAAATCAGCGCTAAGGCCGTTGCAACACTTTCTAGCGACTCTCCCGCAGCAGACGTCAAGGCTCCCGAGAGCAAGGACGCTCCTACTCGCGACGAGCTGAAGCTGAAGGCCACCGAGTTGGGCATCGAGTTTGCAGCGAACATCAGCGACAAAAAGCTGCGTGAGCTGATCGAAGCCAAGCTGGCCGAGCAAGCCAAGGAGTAACAAATGAGCTGGACAAAGCGGCAACTCATCACACAGGCGTTTGAAGAGATCGGGCTTGCTGCTTATGTCTTCGATCTGACGCCAGAGCAGCTCAACAGCGCACTGCGTCGAATGGACGCGATGGTCGCCAGCTGGAACTCCAACGGCGTGCGCATCGGCTACCCGCTGCCTACTTCGCCGGAAGACAGCGACCTGGACCAAGACTCCAACGCACCGGACTTCGCCATCGAGGCGATCTGCCTCGGTCTGGCGTGCCGCTTGGCTCCAGGTTTCGGCAAGACAATCTCTCCGCAGACACAAGCATTCGCGGACATGGCCTACAGCAACATGCTGAACCAGACTGCACAGCCGACTCCGGAGCGGCAAATGCCGATCACGATGCCGCGTGGTCAAGGCACCAAGCCGTGGCGCAACTTCAACAACCCGTTCGTTGCTCCTCCTGACAAGCCGGTGCTTGCAGGCTCTGACAACGAGATTCAATTCGAGTAGGAGCAGACAACGTGCCGACCATCAACTCTCTAAATGCCATCGACTCGCCGGACGGCAGCGACCTGCTTCCGATCTGGTCTCAGCAGAACGGCGACGCTCGCAAGATCTCTGTCAATAACTTCAAGGACTACATCCTTGCAGGCGACGCGGACGTCGGCGGCATCCTTGGAATTTCGTCGCTATACTCGATGCGCAAGACGGTTTCCAGCAACGTGTCCGTCGGAACGAGCTACGGCAACATCGCCAACTGGGACGGTCAGTTGATTGCTCCCTCCGGTCGGGACTCGCTGAGCCTGTCCCAGGTCCTCGGTGAGTGGGTGGCGACGCGCGATATTTCGCACGTGATGGTGTACGCCAACTTGTCCGGCAGTTGGCCTTCCAACCGTGATCTGACCTTGGCCATCCTGATCGGAACGGATGCTGCGCCTTATGAGTCTTCCGTCAAGTTCATTGGAGCTGGGCGAGGTGCTGGAAATCCTGTCACTGCCTCGTTCGCTGGTCCCGGCGCCAACCTGAACAACGGCGGCAACGTCATTCGTGCTGGCGAGAAGATCCGTCTTGTCGCTAAGTTCGACACGGCAGACACACTGGCGATCGAGCGTGCTGTCTTCACCGTTCAAACACTCGACGGAATCTAAGGAGAATCTCATGTCTGTCCTCGCACCAATCAATCCAGCCTACACCCAAGGCCAAACCGTTGCCGCTGCTGCTGTTGCCGCATCCGTTTCCGTGAACAAAGCCGCCAAGCAGATCGCTGTTACCAACCTTGGCAACAACGTCGCCTATGTGCGAACCGGAACCGGCGCGATCGCCGCTGCCACATCAGACATGCCCGTGCTTCCAGGCACTCAGGTGACACTGACGAAAGGCGACAACCAAGAGACCTTCAGCTACATTTCTGCAGCTGGAACGACCCTTCACGTCATCCCTGGGGAGGGCTGGTAATCATGCTCAAAGCCACCTCTCGTCCGGCAAAGTCGCCATTCGTTCTTGCTCAGGCCGTCGTCAATGCCAGTTGCGCAGCCAACACGACTGAGAACGTTCTCGCCACGATCACCGTTCCAGCCAACACACTAGGCTTGAATGGCTCCGTAGAGATCCTTGCTACGTGGGCAATGACGAACAGCGCTAACAACAAGACGACCCGAGTCCGATTCTCTGGCGCAGCAGGCACTGAATTTCAAAATCGAATCATCACCACGCAGGCATCTTCTCAGCAGCTGACTTCAATCTCAAATTCCGGTGCAGCAAACTCTCAGCGAGGTATGGGAGTCGGATCCACTGGCATCGGTGAAACAACCAATGCTGTCGTGGTTGGGTCTGTTGATACGACGGCGGACACGACCATCGTTCTCTCCGGGCAGAAAGCGCTTGCCGGTGAGACCTTAACACTGGTTAAATACCGGGTAACTGTCTTTCCGGGGTGATCGATGCAGGTTCCTATCCTCAACGGGATCTACGCTAACGAGGCAGCTGACTTCCGAACCAGCTACCCGCGCAACCTTGTGCCCGTCCCAAAAGCGCAGGGTATCTCTTCTGGTTATCTGCGACCAGCGGACGGCATCGAGCTTTACGGGGAGGGACCTGGCATCGATCGCGGCGGGATAGCCTGGAACGGTGTATGCTATCGGGTCATGGGGTCCAAGTTCGTTAAAATCGAATACGATGGAAGCCTCGAGGTTATTCAGGATCTCGGTGGGAGTGATCTAGTAAGCATGGATTATTCTTTTGACCGGCTGGCCATCTGCACAGAAGGACTCCTGTACTACTGGGACGGTGTTGCTTTGGTTCGTGTTACCGACCCAGACCTTGGAGCAGTGTACGATGTTCTTTGGGTGGATGGCTATTTCATGACGACGGACGGTACGAGCCTTGTCGTCACGGAGCTGACTGACCCGACCCAGGTTAACCCGCTGAAGTATGGAAGTGCCGAGGTTGATCCAGACCCGATTCAATGTCTCATCAAGATTCGAGACGAGCCGTATGCCGTAGGACGCTATACCATTGAGGCTTTCTCTAACGTCGGCGGTAGCTTCTTCCCGTTTCAACGTATTCCCGGGTCTTTCGTATCCAGAGGCGCCGTCGGAAGATACGCGGCCTGCTTTTTCATGGACACCGTGGCTTTCGTTGGCGGCGGTCGGAATGAACCACTGGCTGTTTGGATGGCAATCAACGGGCAGGCCAGCAAAGTATCGACCCGAGAAATCGATCAGATCCTAGCAACTTACGGGGAAGCTGCTCTGCAGAAAGGATGCGTGGTCGAGGCCCGCATTCAGGACAGCCACCAGTTCCTTTATGTGCACCTCCCTGATCAGACGCTCGTGTACGATGCTGCTGGCTCTGTCGCCGTTGAGGAGCCGGTTTGGTTTACCCTAGACAGTGGTACCCTGCAGAAGCAAGCCTACCGCGCTCGCGGGATGGTCCGATGCTATGATAAGTGGATCGTAGGTGATCCATCCTCGGCAAACTACGGCTTCCTCACCAACGAGCACTCCTACCATTACGACAGTCCTGTTTGCTGGGAGTTCGGCACCACCATTCTTTACAACGAAGGACGTGGGGCGATCATTCATGAGCTTGAACTGGTGACCCTGACCGGCCGCGTCGATTCCGATGCTGACCCGGTAGTGTGGACATCTTACACTACCGATGGTGAGGTCTGGAGCCAAGAGAAGCCGAAGCGAGCCGGTAAACGGGGCCAGCGCAATGTCCGGCTGAGTTGGCTGCAACAAGGTGCCATGCGCCACTGGAGAGCTCAAAAGTTCCGTGGAACATCTGATGCTTTCCTGTCCTTCGCTCGACTTGAAGCACGCGCGGAGCCGCTTAATGTCTAGCATCAACCTGAACCGGCCACAACTGGCCAAGTTCCTACCCAGCCCGCAAGCGATCAAGGCCTTCGAGGAGCTTTTCACCGCCGTTTCATCCGGGATTCCTTCAAGTCTCGAGGATGTTGAATCGCTCGCCGGAAACGCGCAGCAGCAGGCAGGGGAGGCTTTGGCTGCCCTGGCGGTCGTTGCCAACCAACTTGCTTTACTCCTTCTGGCGCCTTCCCAGGAGAGCGTGGCTTCCGACAGCTACGGGCCGCCAACCGATTTTTCTTCACATCTGGATCTCTACGTTCCACCGGCAGAACCGAACAACTTTTACAACCCGGCAAGTGTCAAGATCACCGGGGGCACCATCGACGGCGCCGTTATTGGCGGAACCGCACCTGCAGCAGGAACATTCTCATCTCTTGGCTTAGCGGCTGCAGCAAATGCGGCTTTTGATTTAAGCGGAGGTGCAACAAACATAGCTTACATCGATTTCAGGCTGGGAGGAGTCTTAAAGTCAAACATCGCTTGTAACGGATCTGTTGCTGGAGCTCCATTGGAACTTAACAGCGCAGCCGCTGGCGATGTTCTTGCCGTGTCAGGAGGCGGAAATTTCAGGGTTGGAGGCTCGACTGGATCTGGAGAAAAGCTGCAAGTGGTTGGATCCACAGGTGGCGTTTCTTCTTCCGGCGCCAAATGGATGTTTGTTTATAAGACGTCTGGTCTTTCAAACGACTCAGGGCTTTGGCAAGATTCAAGCGGTAACACAGAATTGGCGTTGAGAAATGCAGCTGGTTCTGTTGGAGCTTCTTTGAAGTCATCCGGACACTCAAATCTTCCTGGAAATTTAGACATCTCTGGTGCCTTAACTGTAAGCAGCTCGACACTTATAGGGTCGACAACTACTCTTTCGAACGGAGCTGGCGCAGCGGCAGGTACTTTGGCCAACGCCCCGGTCGCTGGTAATCCCACAAAGTGGATTCCGATTAACGATAACGGCACGACACGATACATCCCTGCTTGGTAACCTAGGAGAACCAAATGATCACCGTAAAGAACATCATTCCGCGCAAGCAAGCGGAAAACGCGCAGACCACTCAATACACGGCTGCCAACTGCAAGACCGTCATCGACAAATTCACCGTAACCAACACCACCGCTGCAGCAGCGACTTTCTCTGTCAATCTCGTGGCGTCAGGCGGCACAGCTTCGGCATCCAACCGCGTGCTAAGCGTCAAGTCTGTTGCTGCTGGAGAGACGTACAACTGCCCAGAGCTTGTCGGTCAGTCGCTGGAAGACGGAGGATTCATAAGCACGCTTGCTGGCACGGCGTCTGCTCTGACCATCAGCGCAACCGGACGCGAAATAACTTAATCATTGCTTTTGTGGCAAACTTAAGGCATAATTCCGAAAGCTGAGCCCACCGAGCAGCCAGCAGCTCACAATCCCTGAAAAGGAGAAGATGATGCTGCTGGCAAAAAATCAAAACGGCGAAATTCAAGGTCATAGCGCAACGCGTGACCAGATCATGGCACTTCAGCAAGTTATGTTGGACATGCCTCAAGCACCTGGGATGGACACGACTCACCACTTTGCTGGTGGGATGTACTGTCGAAAGGTCAAGATCCCTCGTGGAACCGTCGTCGTCAGCAAGGTCCACAAGACCGAGCACTTCTTCATCGGCTGCGAAGGCGAGCTTCAAGTCGCCGGTCAAGGCGAAACCTACACCATTCGTCCAGGCGACATCGTTCCATCTCCGGTTGGCACAAAGCGTGTCGTCTATGCTCTATCCGACGTCGTCGTGCTGACCGTGCACAAGACAGACAAGACCGTTGCTGATGACGAACTTGAAGCCGAGTTGATCGAGGTTGATCCTCTGTCGAAATACGACGTCAACAATCAACCTAAACCTGGTGTGCTCGTCTGCGAGCCAAAAAAAGCAGAATTGGAGAATTGATATGTCTTGGGGAATGGTAGCAGTTGCTGGAGCGACACTGATTGGTGGCTACATGGCCAGCAAATCTGCTTCAAAAGCTGCTTCAAAAGCTTCTGACGCTCAAACTCAGGCTGCGGCTATGCAGATCGAAGAGTCTCAAAGGCAATTCGATGCAATACAAGAGTTGCTGAAGCCATACAGCCAAGCAGGTGTCGGTGCTCTTGGACAGCAACAGGCGCTTATCGGTCTTTCTGGCGCAGACGAGCAGCAGAGGGCGATTGATGCTCTTTCCTCTTCACCGCAGATGGCTGCGCTCACCACTCAGGGCGAGAACGCGATTCTTCAGAATGAAAGCGCAACTGGAGGTCTTCGAGGCGGCAACGTTCAAGCTGCACTTGCGCAGTTCCGTCCGCAGCTTCTCAGTCAGTTGATTCAGCAGCAGTACAGCAACCTAGGCGGTCTGGTCAGTGTCGGCCAGAATGCTGCAGCCGGTGTCGGAAACGCTGGGCAGAACTCTTCCAACCAGATCATCAACGCGCTTGGCCAGCAAGGAGCAGCACAGGCTGGTGCGGCACTAGCCCAAGGGCAGGCACAGGCTGGCATGTGGAACAACATCGCAGGCACGACTTCCATGCTTGGAACGATGAAATTGATGGGGAAATTCTAATATGCAACCCATGAACTACACCATCGATGTCAAACAGCCTTTCGTCAATGCGCTTGCCGGAGTCGAAGCAGGTTTCGGCCTCAGCAACGCGATGGACAAAGCGGAGCAACAGCGCATCGCTCTGCAGAAACAGCAACTAGAGGTCGACCAGACTCGTCGCATGCAAGAAGACCTCGCCGCTCTGTCTCAAAACCCGAATCCAACGGCTCAAGACTTCGCGCATATAACCACCAAATATCCGGCGCTGGCAGAGCATTTCAAAAACACCTGGAGCATGCTTAACACAGATCAGCAGCAGTCTCGGCTGTCTCAGGCTTCTCAGGTGTACGCCGCTCTTCAATCTGGCAACGCCGATGTCGCCAAACGACTGCTGAACGAGCAATTGTCTGCTGCGCGCAACTCTGGTCGAGAGCAAGACGCAAAAGCGGCTGAGACGATGCTCGGTCTTGTGGACACCAAGCCTGAGATGGCTCTGAACTCCGCTGGTTTGATGCTTTCGTCCGTGCTTGGCCCAGAGAAGTTCTCCGCAACCTTCTCGACGCTGGCCAAGCTGCCTTCAGAAATCGCGCAGGGTCAGGCGACAGCACGCAAGACTGGTGCAGAGGCGACCAAGACCGAATACGAAGCGCAGCAAACTCCGCAGCGTCTGACTCTTGAGTCTCAAAAGACCGCTGCGGAGATCCGCAACATCGACAGCCAGATCGGCGAACGAGCTGGTCGTCTCGGTCTTGATCGCGACAAGTTGCAGTCCGAGACCGAACTCAAGCTGTACGAACTCGGCCAGAAGAACACATCACTGGACGGCGACGGTCGCAAGCTTGTCAACGACTCCGTCGTGCAGTCTGTTGCTGCAGACCAAGCAGCCGGTCAGATGACCGACCTTGCTAACCGCCTTGATTCGGAGTCCGCAGGCTACGGCAAATTCACCACAGCCAAAGAGTGGCTGAAAAATGCCACCGGCAACCAAGATTATTTGACGCAGCTTCGCAACGAATATGCACGCATCAAGAATGGGCAAGCCATCAAGATGCTCCCTCCCGGCGCAGCCTCCGACCGAGACATCCAGATCGCGATGCGAGGCTTCCCGGAAGAAACCGCTGACACCAAGGTCATGGCGTCGTTCATGCGTGGCATGGCCAAGCTCAACCAGCTCACGGCGGTCACCGAGAACGCAAAATCCGAGTGGGTCAACAGCGTCGGTCACCTTGGCAAGCCGAAGCAAGACATCAATATCGATGGCATCAATGTTCCAGCCGGATCTACCTTCACCGACTTCGCTCGGCAATACCTTTCGATCAAGGCAGAACAGCGCGGTGCTCAGCAGTCTCAGCAGAACGTGAATTCCCGCAGCTACATGCGGTGGGCTCAACCGGGAGCCCAGTAATGGCAACCAATACTCCGAACAACTACAAGGACCCGTACTGGACGGACTTGGCGACGGCCACCGAGGCTAAGCTTGGTCTTCCGGACGGTCTTCTTGCGGCCATTGTCACCAAGGGCGAACGCAGCAACCACGACCAGGTCAGCGAGGCTGGCGCGCGCACCGTCTTCCAGATTATCCCGGCGACCCGCAAGGCTGCCATCGATAAGTACGGCATCGACCCGTACCTCAACCCTGAGAATGCGGCTGAGGTTGCTGGTCTGCTCCTGAAGGATAGTCTGGACCGCAACAAGGGCAACGTCCAAGCTGCAGTTGCCGAATACCATGGTGGCACGGACCGGTCGAACTGGGGCCCGCGCACGCGTTCTTACGTGGCTCGGGTCGTCGGTGACCAACAGCAAATTTCGCAGGGTGGCCAACCGTCTGGCGGAAGTACCTTTCAACGAGTCATGGCCGCCAATCCGCAATACCAGCAGAACTCTGGTGCCGCGCCCAGCCAGATCAATCAGGTCTACCAAGCTTACAAAGCCGGCAAAATGACGCCTGAGGAAGCTGGCCAGTTTGAGGCCGACGTCAAGGCCGGTCTGGTCATGCTCCCTAAAGGTTCAGCTCTTAATGGTCAGACCGCGCAGTCTCCCACTGAGAAGCCGGTTGCTATGATGCTGCCCAAGGCCATCTCCGACGCTTACGTAGATGGCAAACTCAGTGAGCAAGAAAGGAATGACCTTGAGGCCGATATGAAGGCTGGGTTGGTGAAGTTGCCGGTCCAGACTACAAGCCTAATTCCGACCGACGATCCCAATTGGCAACCTCCCACTGAACAGGGCATCATCCAACGCCCCAAGGAACCGACCCTGGGCGAACGTCTGGTTGGAGCTGGTGAAGCTGGCCTAACCACACTGGCCGGAATGACTGGCGGCACCCTTGGGATGATTGGCGGCACGATCGGAGGCCTGACTGCTTCAATCTTGAACGGTGACTTCGGTACCCAGAAGGCAGCCGACATGGTTGAGCAAGCTGCTATGGGAGGCGCTCAGCAACTTACGTACATGCCGCGCACCGAGACTGGTCGTGAGTACGCCCAAATTGTTGGAGACGCTGTTCAGCAGACCGTTCCTATGGTGCCGTTGACCGCTGAGATGGGCATGCTTGGCCAGGCGATTCGGAACGCGCGCCCTGCCGTCAATGCAGCAACTCGCGCTGGAGCTGCAACGGCTGTCACCAAAGCCGGTCAGGTGGCTGACGCTGTCAAACCGCCAGTTGCCGCCGCTGTCAATGCCGTCAAGTCAGCCCCTGGTCGTGTGGCTGAGGTCATGGGCATGAAGACACCGGAAGTTGCTGCGCCGACTCCTGGCACAGGTGGCAGCGTGGGCGCTATGGGTACAGATGTCAGCACCATGCGTCGCATCGCCGGCGAGGAGCTGCCTGTGCCAGTTGAATTGACCAAGGGCCAAGCCACACGTGACTTCGGCCAACTACGCTTTGAGCAGGAAGCCGCCAAGAATCCTGAATTGGGCGCGCCGATTCGTGAGCGCATGGAACAGCAGAATCGCGCGGTGCGACAATCATTCGATGCTTGGCTCGACGAGACGGGCGCCCAAGCGCCTGACAATCGTGCCGTCGGCATTGCTGTTGACAAGGCGCTGACGGCCAAGGCGGCTCGTGACAAGGCTGAGATCCGTGTGGCCTACAAGGAAGCTGAGAAGGCCGGCGAGATGCAGGCCCCCATCTCCACCAAGCAGGTCGTCGACGCGCTGAACACCTCCCAGTCTGCTGAGTCGACCGCGCCAGTCCTGACGGCCGCCAAGAAGGAGCTGGTTCGCTTGGGCGGCGCAGTTGAAGATGCCAACGGTCAATTGATTCCTGTTGAACCTACCCCATCAGCTCCTGGTGGCCTTCCCATCGGTGAAACAACCTTGAAGCCCGGTGCTGATGGCGCGGTGTGGCTGACTAAAGATCCTGAGCGCGCCATGCGGTATGCTAGGCAAGCCGCTGAGAAGAACGGCGGTGAACCTGTTGTTGTCCGTGTACGCGAATCTGAAGCCCCTCAGGATCCCACTAACTTTGGCGATAATTACACACGCGCAACTGCACAGGCAATTCCAATTGAGTCAAAAATTGTTGGAAAGGTTACTCCAGAGGAGGGTTATTGGTACCACGGTACGTCACAACAAAAAAGCTCTGGCGGAATGTCTCTTGGAAATATGGAGCAACTGCGGAAGTTCGTGAACAAGGTCACTGGCAATGATCCAACTAACGTCAAGTTCGCCGGTGACCTCAAGCGAGCCATTGATGCCTCCACTGAGGGCGCCGGCGGTGGGCTGTACGCTAAGGCCCGTGGTCTGCGCGCCAAGTACGCTGAGCAGTACGAGAACCGCGCGGTCATCTCGGACTTGCTCAGCAACAAGCGTGGCATGTCAGACCGTAAAGTGGCTCTTGAGGATGTCGCCGATCGCGTCATTTTCCGAGGTTCGCTTGACGACCTGCGCTTTGCACGCAAGGTGCTCCAAACAGGCGGTGAGGAGGGCAAGCAGGCCTGGCGCGAAATTCAAGGATCCGCCCTACGGTCCATTCGAGATGAAGCCACCAAGGGCATCACCCGTGATTCAACTGGTAACGAGGTCATCTCGGCCTCTGGGTTGGATAAGGCCATCAAGCGGTTGGACAACGAGGGCAAACTTGACCACCTCTTCGGTAAGCAAGGTGCTGAGAAGTTGCGAGCTGTGAATGACTTGGCCAAGGTCATGTTCACTACGCCTCCTGGAGCAGTCAATACCAGCAACACCGCATCGGTGCTCCTGGCTGCTATGGACATGGCACTCAGCGGTTCAGCGGGAATGCCGCTACCTGTGATGAGCGGACTGAAGATGCTCGTCAAAAATGTGAAAGATCGTAAACTTCGCGCGCGGATCAACGATGCACTTAATCAAAAAGGAGCCCGCTAATGTATCAAGTCGCCTCACCGTTCCAACAGTTCTTCGCTTCAGATGGGACTCCCCTGGAAGCCGGGAGCATCTATGTCGGGGTGGCCGGCATGAACCCGCAGACTTCTCCGGTAAGTGTCTATTGGGACGAGGCCGGTACTATCCCAGCAGCCCAACCTCTTCGCACTTCCGCAGGATACATTGTTCGCAATGGCTCTCCCGCGCGCGTTTATCTCAGCGAAGATGATTATTCTCTCTTAGCCCTTGATTCCAAAGGTCGTGTTGTTTTCACCGAATCTTCGGTGACCTCGATTTCAACCCTCCGTGGCGATCTGGCCGACACCTCTGACATGGCGAAAGGTGATGCGCTGATCGGGGTGAAGCGGACTGTTGCCAACTCCGTTGCCACCACCCTGCATAACTGGATCGAGCAACAGTCCTACAACGTCAAAACGGACTTCGGCGCAAAAGGTGACAACGCCACCGATGACACCGTGGCCTTTCAGCGCGCTATCGCTGCCGCGGCAGCCGTCGAGGGTAAGGTCGTGATCCCTGCCGGAACATATAAGATCACCTCGACGCTTACGATCGCCAACCGCGTTGACCTGGTTGGTGAACGCAGCGCTGTTCTCAAACGGTATGCCCCGATCACTATTCTAGCCATCACCGGCGATTATGCGCGGGTCAGCGGCCTCGACTTTGATGGCAACCGGTCCGGTTTCCCTTTCCCGACTTACGGGAGAGCTGCCCAGATTTTCGTGACCGGCTCGTACAACCTGATTGACGGCTGCTTCATCTACCAAGGCAACAGTCATGGCATCGGCCTGGACGGGCAGTCAAGCACTTGCCGGTTCAACATGGTCACCAACAACTATCTCGCAGATAATGCTGAAGTTGGCATCGCTCAAAATGCCGCCAAAGACAGCGTGATCTCCAGCAACATCGTGCGTAATAGCGGCTTCGAGGGGATCACGCTAGACAACGCCTGTTTCCGTTGTGTGGTTAGCGGTAACCGCCTAGACGGTAACTGCAACGCTGGTGGCGTGGGCTCCATCGGCATGGATGGTGCAGAGCTCAACAGCATCGCCGGCAACGTGATTACTGCCACAGGCTCAAGCCTTCCTGGGATCAAGACTCAGAATAACTTAGCTGGATGCTTTTATAACACGATCACTGGAAACACCGTCATCGACGGTGGTGCCTACGGCATCCATTTGTATGCAAACGGGGTTAACGCTAGTCAGCATAACACCGTGACTGGTAACACCGTCCGCGGTTTTGGCACGGCAGCCATCAAGCTGGACTCCGGGTGCGACTTCAACGCGGTGTCCGGCAACGTGTCGGATAAGCTCATTCTTGACAATGGCTTTAAGAACATTAAGCAAAGTGGCACCTCTGCCTTCCGAGCCAGAAACAATACCCTGCGAAGTAACGTGACCGGAGATGGAACCTTGTACCAAGTTCCATTCGACGTAGAGGATTTTGATGTCGGCGGTAATTTCGATACTGCGACTGGAACCTTTACTGCGCCGACAGACGGCTTTTACCAATTCAATGCTACTGTCCGCCTGGAAGGAGGCACTGATCAAACCTACGCCTTCATCCAAATTGTTACCACAACGGAAACCCTTCAGCAAGGGCTCGATATCACAACCGTTACCGGGACTGGCATCCCTACCCCGCCAAATATCACAACGGTTACCGGGATCGCCGTCTTTACCCCGACGGTAGCGGGGTTGGTCTATATGGACGCTGGCAACACGGCCGTCGTCAAGATCCAGTGCGGCGGTGGAACTGGCGGAAAAATCATGGACGTGGTGGAGAGTCCGTCTCTTCATCAATTTAGCGGTTTTCTTGTTGCTTGAGGATATATATGGACCAAACGATTATCAACTGGCTCCTTGCTGGATTCGGAGCCCTCATTGGATTCTTGCTTAATGCCGTTTGGCAGGCCGTCAAGGATCTCCAGACGGCCGACACGCGCCTGGCCTCGAAAGTAGCTGAGATCGAGCTCCTCGTCGCCGGAGACTACCTTCGACGAGACGACTTTACGCACACGGTTGAGGCTTTGTTCAAAAAATTGGACAAAATTGAAGACAAACTTGATAAAAAGGCTGACAAATGATCGAAGAACTCATCGCTCGCGTGTTCGCAACACGCAACGCAGCGCACCTTGAGCACTGGCGCGTCAAGTCCGGCTATACGCACGAGACGCTTGGTGCATTCTGCGACGATGTCGTCGGTAAGCTGGATCGGGTTGTGGAGTCGAACATTGCCTTGTTCGGTCAGGTGTCAGTTGGCGCCCTTCCGGCTCAACCGAAAGTCCTTAACATCATCGCGCACCTCGAAGACGATCTGTTGTGGATCGGCAAGAACCGCAAAGAGTTCGGCGGCAAAGTCCCGGCCATCGACAACATGCTGCAAGACCTCGAAGGCACGTACATCGACGTTCTGTTCAAGTTGAAGAATCTGTCGTGACATTCTCGCTCAGCCAGAAATCCAAAGACCGACTGTCCGGCGTGCATCCGGACTTGGTCGCCGTCGTCAAGCGAGCCATCGAGATCAGCACGGTGGATTTTGCCGTGCTTGAGGGTGTTCGCTCCAAGACCCGTCAGGAGCAGCTGGTCGCGGCTGGCGCGTCGCAAACGATGAGCAGCCGCCACCTGACAGGCCATGCAGTCGATCTTGGTGCGATGGTCGCCGGAACCGTGCGATGGGACTGGCCATTGTATTTCAAAGTCGCTGACGCAGTCAAGAAGGCCGCGGCCGAACTCTCCGTTCCTCTGGAGTGGGGCGGTGACTGGAAGAAATTCAAGGACGGTCCGCACTTTCAACTACCATTCAAGGAGTATCCATAATGGATCCAGTCACCATCCTCGCTGCCCTGGGACCGCTTGCGGTCGATCTCGGCAAATCCCTGATCAGCCGCTTCATCGCCCCGACGGAGATGAAGCCGGCGAACGTGGACGAGTACATCCGCATGCGGCAAGCCGATCTGGAGATGTACAAGGCGATGAACGACGCTGGCGGCACCAACCCGTCGTATCCTTGGGTCGAGGCCATCGTGCGACTTCAGCGTCCTGCGGTTGCTGCCATCGTGCTGCTGACTTGGGCTGGATTGACAGCCAGCGGCCAGTCGTCGGCTGCTGTCGATAACTTCGCCGCTGCGATCGGGTTCTATCTGTTCGGAGACCGGACGCTGTTCTACTCTCGCGCTGCGGGAAAGAAATGACCGATCTGTTCGACCAAGCAACCTGCAGAGAAGAGATCGAACGGGATCTGAGCATCAAAGTTGCACGGATGCGCGGTGAGGAACTTCCGGCGGTCGGCAGATGCCATTGGTGCGACGAAATCGTCCCAGAAGGACACAAATTCTGCGATTCCGACTGCCGAGACGATTGGCAGCGGGATAAGAAACTGCGCGAACGTCGCTAGAAAGTGTTGCAACCCACTGCCGCGCTGCGATCGTGGGTTGCCTAGTAGGGTTGCCTGAGCCACGGCTAGAAATCGTCGCCTGGATCGCCCTGCAAGATCTGTTGAAGTTCGTTCCTGAGTTCAGCCTCCAGGTCGTCGTCGATTTTCTTCGCCAGCCACTCTGCACGGTATCCTCGACGATCCAATACATCGTACTCCAACTCCGTGTAGCCGTAGTAGTCCATGTCGCTGTCGCAGGTGTGCGCAGAGCCGCGCCACGGCGGCTGGTGGTGAAAGTAGGTAACGCCGAGAATGCACGGAATGCCCTTGATGCGGGTCTCGTGCTCGTGGATGTACTTGCGCTTCATTTGCACTGCTCCTCGCCGTTGTAGGCTGGCCAACCTTTCTCGCCGCCGGACTCCTTCCACAGTTTCACCATCTCGCAGTACTGTTCTTGCTGACGCTCTTCCTCTTCGACATCCATGTGTCCAGCGATACCCATAGCAACGATGATGGCGGTGAAAGCCAAAAATGTCTTGATGCGGTTCATGTCAGATCTCCTGTGCCAGCCCGAAGCCAGCTTCAACTTGTTGAATGTAGCGAGCAGCGCAGTCGGGACAGCGACCGAGCAGGTGCTTGCGGCACATGAACCGAGTTGGAACCATCCACATTCTCATTGCATCACCTGCTTCTTGATGGCATTCATCGCGCGGCT
>ERZ761584.78-NODE-78-length-37564-cov-14.713909_pt1 | contig 37564 bp, 56 predicted proteins | sample MGYA00512168_ERZ761584 | MGnify/ENA primary metagenome ERZ761584 (study PRJEB28899, sample SAMN03785564) | bioreactor sludge metagenome | biome: EBPR Sludge; feature: EBPR Bioreactor; material: 0.22µm filtered reactor supernatant | place: Saint Lucia: Queensland...
TTTATTTACTTCTTTTACAGCCTTAGCCAATCTGCGACCGAAAAATAATCAGAAATAAACATGAGTTTGATTCCTCGGACTCTCTTCTTGATTATAATACCCAACGACTGCACGATTAAAACAATATTGTATATATATTTTTGGTAAATTATGGTGGCTTCCTTTAGAAAATTTAGTTACAAGTTCTCTATTCATTTCAATTCCTTAGTCTCGATATTATAATAATGTTCAAACCATGTGATCTTTTCTGAAAAACCAACACATTCAACTACATAAGGATATTCCGGCTCTTCCCAAACACTGGGATACATTTTAAATCCGCCATGCCAAACATCGTTACATTCCTGCATTAAATCTTGAATTATAGGTCGTTCTTCCGGGAATATTAAATCTGCATAACATGAAATACTAACTATAAGGCTTATAGATAAAGCACAGTAGAATATACTTTTTAGGATGTCTATTAATCTTTTCATATATTTAATCAAGTGGAATATTCATTAAATGAAATTTTATAAATTCTTGCATTTCATCGCCGCCAATAATCCATGCAATTACAATAAAGATTGTAGCGATAAAATAAATTGGCATGGCTAGGAATGTTCGGAATTTCATAAATTTACATTAATATTTGCTCTTTCTTCGGGCTTAATTTCACGTCCAAATATTTTAGTTATAAATGATTCTATACATTCCTCAGTAGTCATTTCAGACACACCCTCACAAGACTTACACGGATTAATTAATCTACGCCCTGCTTTTGTTGAGCCGTAACCAGATCCAGCTACCATTCCATCATCATCAAATAATCCTCTCATGAAAACAGCAAGTCCCTTACGAGCAAGTGATCGACAAGCCCTACGTACAACTTTAATATCTAAGCCAGTATGACTAGCAATATTTTTAAAATAAGTTGCATAATCTTCTTCTACCATTTCAACTAAATGAGTCAAAACTTTTTTTTCGTTATCATTTATTTTTATATTTGTCATATTAAATTCCAATCTTCATCTCTCGGCATGAGTCGATCGAGTTCTTTTAAAATTTGTTTTTCTTTACTCAATAATTTTTCAAAAAGTTTACTCCCAATTTTAGGTGGCTTAGCAAGTAAATGTTTCAATGAGCAGTAATTTGAATCTTTCCCCTCGATTTTACCTTTTTTCTTTGAACATCCAAGTCGATTACAAATAGGGTCGGTATAATGTTTAAATGTTCTGGCTCTAAATTTTGGAGAATCCATATCAATAAAAATTTAACATTTTACCGAATTTTTTTAGTAAGGCTCGGTAATCCTTATTTTCAATAAGTTCAATTTTCACATTCGGAAAATATTTAGCCATTCTTCGAATCTTAACCATTCCCTGTTTATAACCTTTTACCTCGACCAAGTAAAAAGATCCATCGTTATTAGTAATTCTAAAGTCTGGTAAATATTTATTTGCGCCATGAGTAATTGGGAATTCATAGTATGGCTGTGGTTCGTACTCCCAATCTTGGATCTATCCTTGTTCTTTACGCCATTGGAGATATAAAGCGTAATTTGCTTCCCATTTGCTGCGGAAATAAATCACCTGATCGCCGACTTGGTAGTCTCCTCTTTCGATGTTATCTAACATATTATTCATCAAAGATTAATTTGCCTTTATCATCTTCGAAATACTCTGCTCCGCAATCTGTACATTTCCCGGTCGCCGATCCACACGCATTACAAATATCCCAAGTTTCTAAGTTTTCATGCTCACATTTTTTATTTCTCGCCATAGGGTTCAAAAATAATTAATTGCTTTGGGTAATAAGTTGCATAATAAGCAATTTCCCCTAAAGTCGAGACAACGATTGGTTCGTTCATATATTTAACTTTAGCTGATCTGAAAACTTTGCAACTTTAGGTTGCACATTTACACAATCTCGAGCGTGTTCTTTGAAAATCTGATATGACCGACAACACTCACCTTTGGATCTAACTAATCTACGCATTTTAATTTGCGCTTGGTGTTGAATACCACAACGACCATCACATACCGCCCCCTCAATCTCAAAATTCTCTGCTTTACCAATTTTGTTCAAATCGCTAATTCGCTTACGATCATCTTTCATATAAAAACCCGGGTTTGCCATACAATGCCATTCGCCGTCTTTGAGATAATCCATTATGAGTTGTTGTTGAGGAGATAGTTTTGTCATTGTTTTTATTTAAGTTTTGGTTGGGGGACTTCTCAATTCAAGGAGAGTATGGCTGACCGCTGACTATCAGAAAGCGACCACCCCCAACTTATTTAATTACCAATCTTCGCCGGCATAGAATGGATCGGTTTTGCGATCCCAATCAAACAAGGCTTTCATGTGCAAGAATGCTTCAAAATCTTCATTTACACGACTCTTGCCATAGTCCAAAAACTTCGCTTCGAATACTTGATAAGGTCTAATCGGAAATTCTTTATAAGGAATACCTTTAACCTTTGCAATAATCCGCTTGATCTCTTTCTTACGCTCTTCTCGGCGATAATATTCCTCTTCTGTATATTTAGATAATCGGATAGCCCAGCGACCATGACTTTTCTGACCTGTCTTCTTGCTGTACTTTGCTTCTTCTTCACGGGCTACTGTGTAAGCTGCGGTTTGCGCACGAACACTGTTATATAAACCATTAGAAGTTTTAAAGTCGCCATCCATTAACTTACCATCAGAAAGCAAAGTTAAGTCTTCAATACCTACAAATCCGTGTTCGAGCGAATATACAATTTCTTCGGTGGATACAAATTTAATTTTGTTTTTCTTTTCCCAGTCAAAGAAAGCATTTACAGCTGTTACAGCCTCAGGGAATTTTGGAATGTCCGGTAAATTCTTATAGCCCGGCTGTTTTAATTTGTGACGGATATAAGACTCAAACCAAGCATGAGCTTCTGTACCAATGTCTGCCGCTTCTTTCAAATAAAGTTCATGTTGGATACAAGCCTCAATCGCTTTTTCTTCATCAATGTTAATTCCTGCAGCAATAAATTCTAATAATTTATCAACAGTCATTTGCTGTTGCCACATTCCAAGCGGTTTAGATTTATCTTTAATTCCGATAAATGTTGTAACACCACTTGCTCGTTTGAATGGAGCACCATCAACGCTAATCCAGTATTGATGAGAGCTAGTGTAAAACTTTACCTTAACTCTCCCTTTATATAATTCTTTAAGTTCAAACTCTGCCATGCTATTTCTTAATATTTAGTTTCTTCAATACTGCAATCAGCATTTGTGCTTCGCCCTCTGTCAGCTTCGACCATTTAGTAGCTGAGATCATCATTTTCGCTTTCGTGCTTACAAACTCTGCCTTTGTCGAATTTGATTTATAGCCAAGTTGTTCAAGACGAGTGTTCAATGCTTCTAAGTTAGTTCTCTTTGCAACTGGTCTTGCTTCTGCTTCTATAACTTCTGCCTTATGAACTACCTGCTCTATCGGTTGAGTCATTTCTTCTACCACAACACTTTCAGCCGGAGCTTCTGGTTGAGTTGGGTTAGCATATTCGCCAGCGGAATACACATCAAGTCCAATACCTAACTGAACTGCGCAACGCTTCATACAATCAGTTGAAGCCGCTTTAAAGTCGTTGCTAATATCCAAGTAAAATTCCGGTTTATGCGGTTTATCTTTCATGAATGTTACTGGATGTCCTCCGAAATCAGTTTTAGAAACTAACACTTTACCAGCTTTGTCTTTGATAGTTAAACGTCCCTTTACTGTAATGAAATCGCCATCAATGCGTTCTCCTAAAATTTCAAAGTCGTGCATCCAACCAAATGTGAAGTTTAGTTTTTTTCTAAACCACCACCCCGGCAAATAATCAAATTGCTTTCCGCCTTTGCCCGGACGTTTTAATATCACATTCTTTGGAGTTGGGGAGATCAATTGTAAAATCTGACGTTCGGTAAATGGTGTTGGTACAACACTCATTTTCCCTTTGTAAGTTTCTACTTGATTGATCTGGTCAATCGGGATCATCGCCATAGCCATCGGCTGTACTTGCTTTGAATTTGTCCGTTTTTGTGTTATAGTTTTCTTATCTGAAACTTTCTTGACGGGGAGTTTCTTTTTTTGTACTTTCTTTACCATGTTCTAATTTCTTAATGCTCTTAATTCTTGACTGCGGTAATCCCTAATTGGATCGCCGGCGTCAAATGGAATATCTCTTGGCTCTGTTTCATCAATCGATTCCTCGACCATAGAATCGCCAATAAATTCTGTTATATCTTCTTCGTAATACATATATTTTTATTACTTATAATTTCAAGTAATTTTGATAGTATTCGCAGGTTTCTTGTTTATAACCAGTGTTGTAATAACATAATGCTTCCGGTAATGAATAACCCTCTGCAAAACGCTTGTTTAACCAATCATTAACATCTGACTTAACAGCTTCGAATGTTGGATAACAATTATCAACATTGATTCGTTGACCAAAACCTAACCCATTAATTCCTTTTCCTTTACGAATACATTTATCATTCTTCCCCCAAGTACTCTCTAATCCATAAATCTTAGTGATGATCACATCATTAGAAACTTTGATTTGAGGCACTTTTATCGGTTTAACCGATTCCCCCTTTACTTCGTTAATTTTTGAGGTGTAACAACATTAACTATTTCGTAATTCTTAACGGCTGCGTCTCTTACTGTTTGGTAAGCATGAATCCAGCCTAGAACTGTGAACCCAAATAGAATTGCAATTAGAATTACTACTGGAGTTTTACGGCAATCTCGAGAGAAAAACTTAAAGGTTTTTACCCTTTTGTTGTTTTTGTCGTACGTTGACATTTTTTACCTTTCTTGGAATGTAGGTCTTATAAGGTGTGTTATAAAAATTCACCTTTATTAATTTCATACAATCCTTTCTGCTCGCTATTTTGGCGAACTATTAATTTTATTTTTGTTTTGGGCAGGAGCTATATATGCTTTTATCGAGGAGGGTGAGTAATCCTCAACCCCTGCCCACTCAAGTTGTATGCTGGCTCAAACTTCCAGCTAGTTGCCCTAAAGAGTCATTCGGTCAAAAGTATGTACCGGTCTTTAGAGCAATTAGCTGTAGTGGATTTATCCACTGGCTAGCTATTTTTTCTGCTTAAACAAATTCGGAGTGAAAAATTCAGCGATTATATAATCAAGAAATTCTGTTGGGTTCTTTTTCTTAAACTGTTTGTAGTGATCTTTAAGCAATTGCTTTTTTTCTGGCATAACCCTGATAACGTCTTGATATGGATTTGCGCCGAAATCATATTGTTTTTTTACTTTTCTCATACTGTTACAGGGTACTGTTACAATAGTTCCCCCTCACAACTTCCTCTCTTCCCGTTGCAAGGTGTCCTAGTGGTTTAATCTCGTTTAGAGGCTATTCCTAGAATTCCTTAATATATTCGGCGAAAAATTTTTTAATTTCGCCTCTTGCAAACGGTTTTCGAGTGTTTTTATCGGGGGCTAGTTCTTCACTAGAAGTTACCGGTAGTTCTGCAAATGGTTACGAGATACAGATTGCAGTCCTCTCGCCAACCAACCTTTAACCGGCAACTTCTAATCAACAACTTTACTTATGAACAATTCGGGCTAGAAGTTCTGCCAACTTCCGAGCCGGAATTATCCACAAGTGGGGATAAACAAAAAACCAAGTGTATAAACACTTGGTTTTTTAGCTTTTCGCTAGAAATATTCAATTTTGGACTGTGGCGTGCAGGGCTATCTTTTCGCCCATTGTGGCGATCTAGGTGCACGTTTTGATCCAAAGCTGAGGTGTTTATACTGTCTGTTTCTATTCGTTTTTTAACGATCTATATACAGTATATACTAACCCCCGTCCTTTGTCAAGAGGCTTTATCCACAACCCCCGTCAAATGTTTTTTACCATAAACGGGTTGCCAGCGTTGAACAACTTCATACACTGTTTTCTGATGGATATTGTAAAACTCTCCAATCTTGCGGAAAGACCAACCTTTTTCGTATTTTCTAATAATTTCTTTGTTTCTGGCAGTTTTGCTTGGGTAAGCCATAGTATCTATATTTTATACCAATCCCCGTCAAATGTCAATTTCGCTTGAACATTAACTCTTTTACAAAATCAATCTCAACTTTAGGAAGTGGTTGATTAAGTACTCGTTCATGTTCTTTTTTCGCCCGTCCTTTCATAACTGCAGTATAGTGCTTCAACGTCGTTCTTTCGCTACGATGTCGAGCTAATACCTGCACTGTTTTAATGTCTGTATTTGGTGCTCCATCTTGAGTACCTTGTAATAAATTAGTAACAAAAGTGCTTCTGAATAAATGCGGATGTATGCGCTTTTCGATTCCGGCTTTCTTAACAGTCGTTTGAATCGTTCGCCTCACACCTCCCGGGGTCGCTCTTTGACCTGTTAAATTTACGAATAATGGATCAAAAGTCTCGTTACGTACTTGTAGGTATTGCCTTAACCAATATAGGCTTTCATCAGTAAAATATATCTTTTCCGTTTGATGAGGTGGCTTGGCGTTTCTGATACTGAGTTCTTTTGTTTCCCAAGGTACGCTATCACGATTTAATGCTAAAGCCTCAGAAATTCTCATACCAGTTGCCCAAAGTAACTCAACCAAAGCACGATCCCTAAGACCAATAATCCAGTTTAGGTCAAAAGCATTTCTGACTGTTTCCCACTCATCTTTACTCAATGCGTCCACCTCTTTATCTGGGCATTTTGGCAATGTAAGATCTCGCCAGTCGAATGGTATCTTAAGTCCTGTTTTCTTAATATATTGCAGTAATTGACGAAAAGTTACTACACCTCTTTGCTCGCCATACCGACCATGCTGTCTACCAATAACCTTAATTTTACCAACATCAATCTCACGGATATCTTCAAGATCAATATCTCCAATAGCAGGATCTAAAATGGTATGAATAATCCTAGTATATTCTTGTATTGTTTTCGGTGACGATCCCTCTTCCATTTTATAGTTCAGGAGTCCCGGGAAGTATTCTTTAAGTTTCATAAATTTAAAAAATTAAAAACTGCCCGCATTAAATCCGAGAATTTAATACGATGGCAGTTTTGACGTTATATTTCTATAACGTTCAAATGTATACCTAATCTAAAAAATAGTCAAGTCAGTGGTCGTATTTTTTCATGGGATTATATTTCGTATGGTATACGATTGTTCACCATGTTGTCTAGTGGGTATCCTGGGGATAAAAGAAAAAAGCCAGTATTGGGTGCTACTGGCGGAGCAATTCGGCAGGGTAATAAGGCTTTGGATAAGCCTCGGCAGGATGTTATTTGACGGATAACTCCGAGATTATGGATCACCTCCCTATCCAATTGGATACTTGCGTTTGCATACAGCTTGAATGGTAAACCCTTTCCAAGAGCTGCACACTATTTTCATCTGGCATAATTTGTCTCGTGCATTTTGCACACCTTTGAATTGACGTAACCTCCTTAGGTACGTCCGTCTTCGATTCGGGCAGAACCTCATCTTTTACTGTAACCTCCTTTGGAGCATAAAGCTCTTCAAAATAATCATCGCCACAAACTGGGTAAAAATTTTTATCCATGAAAACCTCCTTTTAATCTGACCAAGACAACGAATATTTCGTTGCCCTAGTCAAAGCCGGTTGTAACCGACAATGATTTAAAAAACTTGCGCTACTCGGTATAAACCACTAGAAGCCAAGGCAGCGACTAATCCTGTTTCGAGAGTTAATCCGAACCAATGTAAAGCTCCAAGAATTAAACCAGTTACCAACGCTAAGATAAAGAAGATAAAACCCCATTTATCTTGTTCTTTGAGTAAACGAAAGCCGTTTACAATGCCGATAATTACAGCGGCAGCAATTGCATTATCCATACTAAAATCATTTCTTTTTAATTATTTAATTGGTGAAATAACACCACTGACCATTTGATCAATTCGTTCAAAATCCAGCTTACCATCTGGTTTTAGAGGTGGCTGAATTCCTCGATTGCGCAAATCGCCAATTAATCCGTCCTCACTAGTATCTGGATCATAAATTCCATATTCCCATTGAGGCTGACCATTTGGCAAAGTACCAATCTGGCGCTTAACGATAAGTGAATTGGTGGACATTAGATTTTCCTTTGGGATTACACACCAAGCATTAAAAGTATTGCCGGATGTAAAGTAATCCTCATTAATGTAATGAATATGGTGACCCCCACCGCACCAGCTAGATTTTGCAACAAGAGTCTTTTTCCCATTCCGCATTAAATAGCCAAAAATTTCAATGCAGTGTTGCCATAATTCTTCTCCTGCTTTTGGTGGTCTTGGGTTTGTTTTATCTTTCCAACCCTCGTTGCTTCCAACAACTCCCATGATACAACCGCCATAGTCTCTTACTGCTTGGGCTACTGCGTCAATTAAGTTGTTTTTAACAACAAAATAATTAAACTCTTTGTCATCTGCTCCTGCACTATCAGGCAAGCTAGACTTCTGACGCATAAGAGCTTCTGTTGGATTAACCGGATCAGGGCATTCGTCTTGAGTCTGGTTACCGACATCACATAACAGCTTCACACCATCACGTAAATACGCTCCCCCTGCTGGCGATATAAAGATTCGTGAATAAATATCACGGCGAGAGAAATCTTTATTTTTTAACTGCCAATGTAAATTGCGAGTACCACAACCAACACAAGAGCTTGAGCTACGTTGATTAAAATCAACTGGCTCAGGGAGCATAAATGGTTTTGACCAATCAATAGGCTCAGCTGCGCCAAAATGCAACTCAGCGGTGTAATCTCTATAATCATACGGGTCAGGTAATGCCCCTTTCCCTAGAATATACATCTCTTCTTCTGCCATCTTATTCCTTCATACAACCAACAATTGGTAAACAAACTGTTGGTTTATTAATTGTTAAAGATTCTTCATGCTTAATATCGATAGTAGGTTCAAGTTCTTTTGGTAAAACTGTTTGTCGATCAGCTACTTTTTCCAATACAACTTCTGCTTGATCGGTTGGTTGAACTTCAATCGTCTTAGGCGGTAATACTGATAAATTCTTAGGCTTTGGTGCTGGATTACGAGGCGTTCCATCTTCAATCGTAAATTCTTGAGTAGTAAATTCATAAGGGATTTCTCTAATAGGATTTACTCTGTAACGGCTTACGATACGTAATCGATAAATACCAGCGGGCACATTGTTTGGGACTATGAATGCCCTTGATTGTCTCACTTGAGGATTTTCTGCATTACATGGATAGTCATAAATTTTTTGCCCATTTGTGCCTACTCTATATTTAATGTCTCCATAAATAGATTTGAGAGTATTGCCTAATGTTGGGTTACTAGGTACGACTAATTTATTGTTTTTTGGATCTGCTCCAATTAAAGTTCGAGCGGTAGTAGTTGGTGCATTAGTTAATTTGCAGTAATGTACCTCATAAAATACTGCTTCCCCGATACGAACTGGTACATCATTTAAAATAGGTACAGGAGCGTTATAAACGCTGATTGTTTTAAAAGGATAGAAAGATAAATAACAATATAACGCTAGAGCAAATAAGAATGCTCCACCGGTCAGATAAACAAAATACATCGTATATTTGAATATCCGTCTATCTCTAAATTTCTTTGATTTTTCCATGCAATTTTTTTGTACTATTAATTGTTTCTAAAACTCTGGGAGTTAAATTATCGACAGCTCTATCAATAATCTTTGATTTAGACAAACTCCCATTAGCGTAATTACCCACTTTTCTCATAACAAAATAACTCACTACAACAACAGTGCCGCCGAAAACTATCAGTAATAAAAATACAATTCCGCTGCTCATGGCTTTAACCTTTCTTGGATAATTAAAGTTAAATCCGATACACCTTTACTGATATTATTAGTGCTACTTGTTAGAGATTCGATCATGTTAATCAACTTTACATTGTTATCGTGTTCTTTCTCATAAATCCATTTTGGTACTGTTTTATCGTTCGTATACTTCCATTGATATGCAATAACACCCAAAAGAATGACAATGAACCCAACTGCGAATAATAAAAAGTTTCCTGATTTTGCTGCTTCTATTAAAACTTCCATGCTATTTTTTTATTTTTTGGTAAATGTTCACAAGCCTTACCATCTTTATCATGACCATCTAAATACTTTGCACCATGCTCATAAGCGTCCTGTGCTTCATCTTGAGTTTGAAAGTCAGAGCAATGTAACTTTTTTAGAGCTTTAGTTGTTTCATATTTGCCATAGATATAACCACCCATTGCGAACAGAACGAATAACATTACTATTACCTGTGTTGACTTTTTCTTTAATATAACGATTATATTAGCCATAAAATTATTTAAAACATTCTAAAAAAATCACCATAATCAGTTGCCGGGGCTGCATTATCTCCCCAGATAACATAACCAAATACTCGAGCGGTGGCGTCTGCGGTAGTCCAGTTAAGAGTTAAAGTTCCATTGCTCATAGCAGAAACCGCAGCCTCAGCATTAGTAGTAGGAGTAGCTCCGTTCTCAGTCCCCATAACTAAACACTTAGTAGAACTCATAATAGTACTTGCGATTGCATTTGCGGCAGCGTCTTGATCTCCTGCGAATAATGCAGTGTTATTGCTTGTTCCGGTTGAAACACCAAAGCTCATACGATAATGATCGTTTGCGCCAGCTGTTGTTGTACCACAAACTGATCCGAAAATAGCACCGCTAGGAGTAAATCCAATGCCTGTAATATCTTTCGTACCTGTGGAAGTTTTCTGAGTATCAGTACCCACTTTCCATTGACCACCTTTAATAGCGAGATAACCAATTAAGAAAGCAGAACCATCTGTAGTAACAATATTGATGGTGAACCCATCGCTATCCATTGAAACGTACGAAGCCTCCCAAACATAAGTATTGGCAACAGTGGCTTGAACAATGGCACATCGATCATTTTGGAAGAAGCGACTAGTATTCATTGTGGCTTGGTTTTGTTGCGCCTTACCCCCCATAACCCATTGACCACTCGAATGCATAACTCCAAAGCAATATTGTGAGTTATTATTTGAAGACCCAGCCGCAGTCTGTAAAGTCACAAACAAAAATACAATGTCTGGTTGGAAGCCAAGACCTGTAACAGATTGATTACCAGTGGAAACATTAGCGGAAAAACTTCCAACTTTTGCATTAGATAAGTCTGAACCACCCAATGCTAAATAATTATATTTAGGAGATGTAGTTGTAAGCGTTGTCCAGTTTTGTGTAAAACCAGTAGCGTCTAAACTAGTCAGTGTTGATGTAACATTGGCAGTAATAGAACCAGCCGTCATTAAACGCAATTGTTCAGTCGAACTAAAATAACGAGTAACATCAGAACTCGCCGTGTTATGATCGCTATTCCATCCTGCACTCCGAGTATTAGTTCCATCAGACACACCGAGACTCCACTGGGCGTCTGTAGCTGCACCATCAGATGTTTGTAAACCAGCAAATGTAAACAGGGCTTTTGGTTGAAAGCCGGGATCAGTGCTAGCTAGGTTCCCTGTTGAAGAACCTCCAGTTAGTTGATTAGTTTTCGATGAAAAAGCCATAATTAATCATTAAGCTACTGCTACACAACGCCACTTTGAAGTTGCCGCATTCCAAACAAAACCAACATCAAGACGATTAGTGCTATTTGTTGCAGTTGGTAAAGCCACTGTTGAGGCTTCAAAAGAAGTTCCCCAAGTGATATTTCGGGTTGCAGTACCGACAATGTAAATCCAAAGTTTTTGTCCATCTGTCGGAGTACCGGACAAGTTGGTGGTAAATGAAGTAATATCTACAGCTAGAGCAGTTAAACCATACATATCAACATTGTCTGTATTGATTGTTGGTGTTGCCGATGATGTGGTTGTGCTAACTCGAGGAGTAATACGTTTATTAGTCAAAGTATCAGTAGTAGCACGACCGACCAATGTATCAGTAGAAGTTGGTAGGGTTAAAGTACCAGTATTAACAATAGTTGAAATTACTGGGGATGTAAGAGTTTTATTAGTTAAAGTTTGAGTTCCACCTACTGTCACAACGGAAGCAGAATTTGTGCCTGCAGTTGTCATGCGAATATCCATACTAGTACCAACAGTCAAAACACCCGAACTATGCGTTGCAGTCCAGTTACCATTATTAATATTGATCACTGCGCCAGAGGCAAGGAATAAATCAGACCATTGCAAAGAGGTTGTACCAAGAGCTTGCCCGTCATTACTACCCGGTGAAACTGCAGAAGTAGAAATATCTAAACGGGCTGCCATAGAGCCAGCACTACTAGTAGAAATGGTTAATTTACCTGTATTATCAGCACCGTTTCGAATACCACGAATATCGGCAATTAAATTTTCAACTGCTGCTGTATCTTGAATAGCGAATTGAAAAGCAGAACCGAATCCATCCGCCATATCACCAGTTGAAGTTCCTTTAATAATTACAGTTCCAACAACGGCATTAGTGGTGGCATTAGTACGTTCAAATGTAGCAATACCACCTGATACATCACCTTGAACTAATAGCAATCGATTAGCGTCAATAGTAGTACCAATACTTGCTTTAGTAAATACGCCATTAACAACAGTAAATGTGTCAGTAGTTTTGTTATAAGTAAATCCTGCGTCACCCCCAAAAGAGCCACCATCATTAAATTGAACTTGAGTATCAGATCCACCCGGAGTTCCGCCACTACCAGAAGCAGTCAAAACATTAGTGCCAGAGTTATAAGATAAACCAGATAATGTCGCAAAACGAACTGCATTTGTCGTATCATCCCATACCATGACAGCATTAGCACCCGGATCAGACAAGTTTGCACCAGTACCACCACGACTTAAAGCCAGTTGACCTGTCCAACCAACAGTAATTGAAGTTGCCGCAAGTAATGCAGATGTCGGAGAACCGCCGAGAGTTAGAGTAACGTTAGTATCATCAGTTTTAGTAAGAGCTGCGCCGGAAGCGATATCAGAAGCCGGGATTGTTCCAACTGTAATTGCTGCACCAGCAGATGATTGTTTTAGATATTGCCCCGTTCCCCCAGTAGCCGAAAGATCAGCATTAGTACCACCATAAGCCAAACCAACTTTAGTGGCTTGCCATGTACCTGTTGCGATAGTGCCGAGAGTTGTAATAGTAGCTTGTCCTACATAACTAGAAGAAATATCAATAGTAGGGTTACCAGATACACCATCTCCATTTGTTACAGTAATTCGATTAGATGTACCTGTAACAGTCCTGCCGGTGAATGTATCAGTAGCGGTTTGGGTTAATAACCCATTCGTATTAAAAGACGCCAACGCAGTCAATGTAGCGTCTAAAGGTTGTTTGTTATTAAGTTGAGTTTGAATTGAAGATGTAACCCCATCTAAATATTGAAATTCAGTATTTGAGACAGAACCGTCAGCAATCTTGTTTGCATTTAAACCAGTGTCTATAGTCCAGACTGTACCACTACTAGAAACAGTGATATCACCATAATCACCATCACCAACACCGCCACTTGAAGAATATTGTGGAATATTTAAAACACCAGTATTCGGGTCATAAGTTGCTGCCCCACTCGTCCCAGTTGTTGTTAAGGTTAAGGCACTACCAGAACGTTTGTTTAATAAGTACTGTGTACGTTGATCGAGAATTCCAATAGCACGATTCAGTAACGGGGTAAAAATTGTTTCTTCAACTCTCCCTAAATGCGCTATGGTTAACTTATCCTCTTCTGGAAGACTCGCTAGTTTATCTCTAATTTGTAATGCTGTATCAGGAGAGCCATCTTTGCCCGGTTCAGGTTCAGGAATTAACTCTAAAATTCGTTCAACAATTAAATCTTCATTTATTGGCTCAGCGTCTTTACCCGGATCACCTTTATCTCCCTTATCACCTTTTTTACCCGGAATTGGGTCAGGAATTAATGGTTGAATTAGGTTAGTAATTTCTTCATCTGTTGGCTTATCACCTTTCTCACCTTTGTCCCCCTTATCACCTTTCTCACCTTTTAATTGTTCCATCTTTTCAATCGGTGGAAGATCATCAAAAATTTCTTGAACTGATTCAAGGTTTTCATTAATAGTATCCAACTCATCCATAATAGCCAAAGCTGGTTCTTCGGCAAGGTCAAGAAGTTTTTTTGCTTTTTCTGGTTTATCGAGAGCCATTGATTAAAACTTTAGTTGCTTTAGAAATTCTACGTAACCGCTCCAAAGTTTCCTTTAGTAATTTCATTTTTTGTATGAATTCTGGGGTGATTGTGAACATAAAAAAACAGCGACTCTTTCGAGCCGCCGTATTGGGTCGGTTAGATATTAAGTTACAAATATTATAGCAGTTTTATGCGCAGTTGACAAACCACTTTTAATATCGTATTATTGGTAGATTTAATCATTAATCAATAATTTATGACTGATTTACTAGGAAGAGAACCAAAATATGGACTGGGGTTAGTTGCCCTCATATTTTTGTTTATAGTTCCACCAGTTGGAATAGCTCTCGGAATAGTTTGGCTTATGAGGCAGTCAAAGAAGAAAAAAGGAAATGAAAAAAATAATTTTGAAAATTCTACAGATAATTCTTAACCTATTTTTTCTCTATTTAGCAGGTGCGATTATATATTTTGCGTTAGATTCAGATGGATCGCCACTTTCTAAAATATTTCTGCTTATTATCGCTGGACTACTGGCATATATAGTAGGTTATGAATCCTACGCATGGTTTAAGAACGGAATGAAAGATTAAAACTTTCGTTGGGGAGTCTTCTTTTTGGAAGGCTCTTTTTTCTTTTCTTTAGTTTCAACAGGGTCAGATACTTGTAATCCTAAACCATCTAAAATTACCAGCCAAGCATAAGCCGGATCTTTTTTAAACCTTTCCCATCCACTTACAGGAGTCAATGGAGCTGTAACTTTAGGCAACTCATTCTTTACAGTTGGGGTTTCACCCTCAAAGTTAGATCCTTTATATACATCAACTGCAACACTAGCAATTGGAGAAGTTTTACCAGTTATAAAATCGATTAATACATCAAAAGCTCGACGTGTACCGAATTTAGGTGTGCCATCTTTGTTCTTTGCATTCAATTTAGTGTATTCACCATTGGAATTTTTAGACCAAAACCCCCACTGACCATCATGATAAGTTGGTACAATTCTGGACGCCAAAGTTACTAAAGATGTAAGTCCACCAGAAATATCAATATGATATTTACCAGCCTTAATACGACCAAAATTAGTTCCCCTTGGATCAAATTCGCTGCTGCCGGGTTTTATGAGTTCTTGAATAGCCATTATCGTACCGATACTGATAATGATTTTTAACAAATTTTTCGCAGCCTCTTTTTTAGCAAACGCATTACCAGAAGTTTGCCCTCTTCCAATTGGTTGAGTTAAAACATCATAGTTGGATTTCAAATATTTAATCGAAAAGATTGCTGAGTTTACAAATTTTGATTGGTTTGGAGTTAAATTAACTTTTCCTCTACCAGTTAAAGAACTTACAACCTGAGCTACTCCCTCTGCGTCAGTTTTATCAAGCATATTTAATCCTGCTTGTTCAGCTCTTTTGATTAAGAGATCTGCATAGTCAGCTCTCATTCTTAATGCACCTGCATTATAAGCAACTTCGGACGCTTTAAATAAACGACCAAGTAAAGGGATCTTTTCAGGAAAAGCGGATGGAAAGGCTTCTTCTGTATTAACATCTAAACCATAACCTCCGACTCCGTATTTTCCATTTAAAGCATTAGGACGTGATAATATATCTGCTTTTACCGCAGTCATAACAGCGTCATCTCCTGATTTGTACCACTTACCCTTAGCGAGAGCTTGCTTACCGAGATCTAGCCATGATTTAGCAAAGTTCTTTGACCAAACTGTCGGATGACTATATAACATCTTAATACCTTGGCGACCAAAGAAACTATTATCCAATGAAGCTACAATTGACTTAGCAATACCAGCCGCACCCTCTATTGTCTGAATTGGATGCTTAACTGGAAATGATACTCTTTCTGCAAGGCTCATTCTGTCTTTATTCGCCAATTTTAAATCTGCAAAATAATCTTTCAATTTTGCCAATGCAGTTCCATACTCTATTCTTTCAGGACTACGGACTGGGGAATTATCAGGAATCTTTTCTTTCAATTCGGCAACCTTTTTATAATAATCGGCAATACCTTGTGCTTCTTCAAAAGTTACATCTGTTCCCAATCTCTTATCAACAAGATCGTTCAAAAACGCTTCTTCTTCTTTTGGACTTAAAACACGATCAAGTCGTTCAATACGAGCGATTAAATCTCTGCGAGTTTCCTTGCTAATACCAACAATTCTTTTAGCCCAATTAACATATCCGATTTGCTGATTTTTAAGAATCATTTTACTTTCGAATAAAGCATTAACTGGTTTAGCGTTACTTTCTCCGACCCATTTAGCAAAAAACGCACGACGTTCCGCAGAAGTCATAGCTGCTAGTTTCATCGGGTCAATCTCTCCTGAGATCATTCCTTGTTTAAATTTTTCAGCTACTTTTGGTAGCAAACAAAATGCCGGCATACGTTAACATTTAATTGATTCAATGAAATCGCCCCAATCCTGAATTTTAGGCGTTGTTTTTCTAACTTCGTTTTTAATTACTGCTTTTACTTTCGCTTTTGCCTTGCTTACGCTTCCATACTTCTTTTTAATAAACGATTCTCGAGTTTCTCTGATCCGTTTTAGGTTTGCAACAATACCATCAGGCTCTCGTTCTGCTGCTAAACGTAATTCTTGAGCAGCTGCTGATGTTTCAGAAGCTAAAGGAGAATTAGCCAGCTCATAAGCCATTTTAGCGTCTCCTGTTTTCTTGATATGTTCTTCGGCTGCAGTAATGACAGAAGTACCTCTAAGACCATCTGGTAGGGGATCTTCTCCTTTAATAACACGCAAAGCCTTATTTGTATCAGTAAATAATTGCGCCGCTTTTTCTGCTTGATCTTTAATCGTGATTTTATCGTAACCAGCCAAATTACCATAACCTTTAGTTAATCCTTGTTCAATTGACTTGCTTTCGATAGACTTAGCAATTTTAGAAGGAGTATCGCCACCGCTAACCTTAACTGGTTTTTCTGGGACTGTAACAGTCTCATCCTTGCTCGGTTTAGCTTCAATTTTTGGCGCAGGTGTTAATTTTGGAGCTTCGATTTTTGTTGGAAATTCTTTAGCTTGTACAGCTGCAACAGAATTTATCGGCACTGGCTTTGAAGACTCCCAAGGAGGAGTATTATTTTTTTGGAATTCAGATAGTGAATTTCTTGCCTTCAATAAAGACTGCATTCTTGCGGATGTAGGTTTTTCGTTAAACTTAGTAATGGCATTAACATACTTTTCTTTCACTTCACGCAACGCTTTATTATAAGCCACAATTTCTTTATTTACTTTTTCAGTCATAGTAAAACCATCGCCATATTTTACATTAGGATTTCCCTCAGGCAATGCCAACATTTCTTGCTTTCCGGTTAATGCTTTTGTACCACCAGCTTTTTCAACTTCCAGTCTAATTGGATCTCCCTCTGGTAACGCCTTAATTACTTGCTGAACTGCTTTAGGTTCTGCACCAACTACAGAATAGGTAGTTTCAGTGGCACGACCAATGTTAGTAATTGGATTATTAGCCATACGCTTAAGCAAAGTATCTTCTGATTTAGTAACAGTAGCCTCTTTAAAATTCTTCAATGCAGACTTAAATGCAGGATCATTACCCACTGCTTTAAACGCTTCGAATTTTTCACCGCTAGTTAATCTGCCAGATGTAATCTCTTGTAGATCTTTATAGCTTAGAGTAACTGCTTTAGTGCCTGAACGTTCAGCTGCAGCGGCGATCGCTTCATTAGCAGAAGAAACTAATGGCGCATAAACAGGAGCGAGATCAAGAGCCGCAGTTCCAGTAGCTTGCAATACAGCAAGAGGAGTTGCCCAACCACCAAACCCTTTTTCTTTATACGATGTTTCTGCTTCCGCCGCTTGCAATGCGTAACCTTTCATTGGTTCGTCGCCATAAATAAACCTCATTATTTTTGAGTATTTAGGATCAGCAGTCAGAGGATCAATTTCATCTGATGGATTTGTAATTTGCACAATACCACGAACAGGAGCACGAAAAATATCTAATGCAGTTTTCTTCAAATCCATTGCATTCGCACCAGTACTTTCTCTTAAGGCTTGTCGGTTCTGTTCACTAATTTGTGATTTGATTAAAGTTGTTTTTGCTTGCTGTTGCTGTTCAGGATTTAAATTTTCGCCAACCTTAAATTCCATACCTTGTTCTGGTTTTGGTTGAACTGCATTAACAATTTGTTTTTGAGTATCTAATTTAGATTCAGCAGAAGCAGTGAAAATACTTTTTGCAACATCTTTCAAACCACCCCAAAGATTGCTTAGTGTGTCAGTTTTAGGAGTACCCGGAGCTTGATCTTGTTTGAAGCGCATAATCTCTAATCTGGCTTGATTAAGCGAGATTTGACCAGATTTATAACGCTTATTAACATCTTGGAGATATTCATCAGATTTAGTTAGTCTCCCCGGTTGGCGTTCACTTTCTGGCAATAATTCTTCATAACGAATATTATTTGCGTCAGAATTAACACCGCCAAGAGAAACCGGAATAATGTCATCACGTTCATTACCGGATTTGCCCTCAACTCCCCCATAGGTAGTATGCCCTTGGTTAATTAGACGGCTTGGATCTTTCGGATCGATTAAATATACACCACCACCAAATTGTTTATCCAATGTAATTTTGCGAGTACCATCTGGTAAGTATTCCCAAATAGATCCTGATGGAGTTTTCCATTTATTCTCGCCGATTTTAACACCCCCAATAGGTGCTTCAAATTGTTGAGTTTGTTTTGCTGGCTCTGGTTGCTGAGTAGGTTGAGTACGACTTCGACTACTCCCTTTAGTAAAAATATCAAAACCACCACTGCGAGGAGCAACTGTACTTTTAACAGCTGTCGGAGTGGTTGATTTAGTTTTAATATTTGTACCTTTGAAAATATCCATTATTGGTTTGGGTAATAATGATAATCTTGCGGATCTGCAGGATTAACAAATTTTTTATAGTTGTCGTAATATGTTTTTGCACTGTAACCCTGACCAACCCATTGCTGTAAGCCATCGTTGTAATCTTCTGGGCTAATATACCCGTCGCCACCAGCAGCACTTTGTAAATTAGATCCAACAGTATCAATTATGTCCTGAGAGACTTTATCAGAAGTTTTTTGTTCGGTTCGACTTGTAACTTTGCCATTTTTAGTAACTACTTTCCAAGTTGTACCACTATCATCAGTTTCATAAGTAGTAACTGCTGTCTTGTCATCAGTTGGAGTTTGACCAGCCATTTGTCCCGATCCACCCTCACGCTTATACATGGAAATTACAGTTGCTTTCTTTTGATCTGCACTCATCGCATTCCACTGAGCGTCAGTCATATCAATATATGACCAGCGAGGTTTACCACCACGAGTTCGGAATGCACCAAGTCCACTTTGAGCTGCATTATCTAAACCTCTAATAGTAGTTTCAATTGGATCGCCAATTAACTTAGCGGTATATAGACTTGAATTACCCGGGAATTTATCCCCAACAATATAATCTTGACCCTCTATTAATCCAAGAGATCTAGCAACATCCGTTGTCATTGCAGTTGGATTATTATTGCGATCAGTACGGAATCCGTTAGCTGGCGGAGTTGAAAATCCTTGTGATTCAGGAGTTGTACCTTTAGCGATTGCTTCTGTTCGAGCTTTAATAACATCAAGAGGTTCAAGAACAGGGGCGTTACTCAAGTCAGCTTTTACACCAGCTTTTAATGCTTCTGCCATATCATGGAATTCGTAACCATCGCTAGTTCGAATAACAGTACCACCTCGGCGATAGAATTGATCTTGAGCGTTATTCTCAATCGCATATTTGATATTATTTTTCTCACGATCTTTTAAGTCCTGTATTTCCTGTTTCTTATCAGATAGATATTGAGTACGAGCTTCCGCTTGTATTTTTTCTTCTTTAGTTAGAAGTGGAGCGATAGCGTCTAATTGCTTCATCGTTGCGTCAATTTCAGCTTCTCTATCCTGATATTTTAAATCCACTGAACGATCAGCTAATGACTGAGCTGCTTCTAAACTTCCTTGTAAACCTAAAGCTCGAGCATGAAGTAAACCAATATCTGCCGCTTGAGATCTGCGAATAGCCCCTTGCTGTCCTTGAACAACACTAAACGGGACTCCTCGACCATTAACTTCCATGTCAGAGAATAATTTATCGTATTGCGCACTTCTAATACCAATTTCCCCATTTAGATCAGCTAATTTCTTACGCATTAAAGGTACACCTTGATCTTCTTCGGCTTGTTGCTGCGCCTCTCCCCGACCAGTTAGTCCGGGGATTAAAGTTTTGAGACGACTAATAAAACCTGTTCTTTCTTGATCTAGTGGAGTTTCCGCTGGTGTAATTTCATCGATGTAACCCTGAATAGCTTTTTGACCCTCTTTAGCACCGGCAACAATACTAGAAGCGTGATCAACAGGAATTTCGGGTTGAGGCAATTTTAAAGAAGTAGCAGGTTTGATGTCTGTTACTGGTACAGTAAAATTATTTTGCTGATTTGTGTTACCTACAAAAGCATCAGTGCCATCTGGCAGTTTGCCGATGACTTCTTTCGGAGTTGTTTGAGTTTGTATTTGAGTTGCCATAAATTAAGGGTTAATTTCCGTCACGACACCATCATTCTTGTCGTAAACTTTTTGTAAAAATTGAACTTTTTTATTAAAAACGATTTTATCAGAGAATATACTTATAAACTCCTTATATCGATCCAGCTCTTGGTTTAAGCTAATGATTTCTTCTCCCTGAGCTTTAACTAATTTTTCTAAATCATCGAATGTCATAGGCTAGATAATATCTGTTGTATATTCATACTTATAATTGAATTCGAGAATGGCTGATTTACCACCGACCGATTCAATATCAAATTCGACTTCTTGATATTCATCGAGGTTGTTGTCATCAATATCGGTCAATTTCTCCATAGCAATTTCTCCCTCGCCAGTCATTTCTAAAATCTGTGTTCGTTGAGTAGCTCCACTTCTCTTGTAGTAAACAGAAATGACTTGATCCTCTTCTAGTGGTTCAGTGACAATTTCAATACCTTTAAATCTTTTACTAACTTGGGTGTATCCCTCATTCATTATTCGTGTTTTATATAATGAAGTTTGAGAGTAGACATTACTTGTATTTAAACGTTGGATTCCGCCATCTTTTTCAACATAAAATACTTGTTGAGCAAACCCATAAATATTTTCTGGTGCGTCAAAATCAGAAGTATCAATCATCAATGACAAAGCCAGCTTATCGGCTTTATTCTTTCCTACTGCCCATAAACCTTGATTAAACTCTGTTGCGTCTTCATTCGCTGGTAACTTCGCATAAAACAAAGTTTCAGTATTCCTACGAGTCTTAAAGAATGAAACTGCTCGTTCCCAGTCGTCTTCCCATCCTGTATAAGTTGTTGGAATATTGATACGAACTGCACTGTCCATTCGACCATTACCAACATACTGCCGGACTTCCATTGTAGGATTGCCGGCAGAGAGTACAGCGTCGTCAATATAGTTATCTACTACAGCAAATAAAATATCAGAGGCATTACCAACAATACGCAAGTTACCTGTACCTGCGTCAATAAATTCAAGAGGATTAGCGTCGGTTAAATTCCAAATTTCAACATTTGCTCGAGTACGACGTGATGATCCAATCGCTAAATAGTTGCGCCAAGGAGTGAAAGAAATAATATTAGAGTAAGCTGAGAACGCATTAGTACTACCCGGATCTCCTACTGAGCCCAAGGCTGAACTTCCATAGTCAAAATATGTACTTTTATCAACTGGACTATCAGAAGTAGGGCGCATTTTAACAGATGGACTTAGAACGCTTAACAATAGATGTTCAGGTACGAATCCATCAATACCATCAGTTTTTGCAAGGAATAAGAAACCAGCGTCATCAGGTTGTTGAGAAACAATGAAATACAAATCACTGCCATTAGTTTCTACGAATCCATTTACTGGATAATGATCAAGGCTCTTAACTGGTTGACCAGCTTGAGTATATTCTTCCCAATTTCCGCCACTAGAAATTGATTTTTGCCACACCTGCACACCATCAAAATTAGGAATGATAGATGAGTATGTTTCTTCACTGCCCATTGTCCAGAATGTGCTATTTGCAGTTAAATAATTGTATTTTGTAGTAATTTTAGCGGTGCTGAGATCGTCATCAAATCCCCAAATATTACCGATATATCCAATTCCGCCTGTATCAACTTGTATTGTTGAATTAGTGGTAATATCATCATAATTACCATCGTTATCAGAGAATGTTTCCTTAGTCCCATTAATCGCAATATAGTAGTTAGAATCAAAAACACAATCAATAACATTCCATTGTCCAAGTGTTAATGTCCCTGTTGATGTCTTAGTAGTAGTACCGCTTACGCCATGAACTGTCCAGCGGATATGACCAGTAGTATCAATTTCAATTGACCAAGTACCATTATTATTACCTAAAATCTTTAAGTTGCTTGCCGGATACGCAGATGGTTTGAAAGTTAAGCTAACTGAAATATCATTACCGCTCAAATCTACTTCATCATCAGAGTCAGTTTGGAATGAGCTAGGAGTATAAATTGCTTGACCGAGTATACCAGTAACGAATTCAGGATCAGTCGTAAATCTTTCAGAGGCGGTTGTATCATTAATTGTGTCTTCATCAGCAAAGTTATACGCAAAGCGCATTGATGAGCCTTCCCAAGCATGAGTTGGCTGATTCCAATATTCAAATCCCGGTATGCCGTTTGGTACTGCTATTTCATTAGGATTTCCATAATATACATAGACATAATCACTGACGGCTGCGGTAGTAACTACATTAGAGAATTCAATATCAGGAGTTGCGGTAGCGTCAAAAGTATTCCAACCCGTACCAGCAGTCCCCGGAGTGTAAGCAGTGGTTTTATTAAGTAAGTTATAACCTGATCCAGTAGAAGCGTCGTAAGAAATGATATAGTAGACGCTGCTATTTGGAGACGCATACGAGAATACTGTAAAGAAGTCGCCTTGAGGCAAAGAGATACTTGAAAAATCTAAATTAATTGTAGTTACACCAGTTGTTATGCTGGTAGCAGGTACAGATCCAAGTGATCTGATAAAACTACCCGGTACACCTGCATTATTTGTATATAATTCAACCAATAAATTCGCTGGAGTCCCCACTCTCTGAGCCCCAAAAGAAACCCGATTAACGGTTTGACTTGCGCCTGTAAGTAAGAATGAATAAGCATAAATACTAGATCCTGCACCATCAATTGCAATACCATTAACCTGCCCATCAACATCAATGTATTTAGTAACGGCTTCTGAGGCAGGACTGGTTTGAATTTGACTACCATTAAGCCATAGCTGACCAGTATGCGCAGTGGCGTCAAAATTTTCTACTTCACATGGAATAGTATCGCCACCAGATGAAGTGATACGAACATCGCCACCATCCGATCTAACATGACTCCAAAAATTAGCTGGCATATTTGCCAAATCGATTGCTACTGGGATATTACCATCAAGAAGTTTAGCAGGATTGGCTGTAACTTTAACTCGATATGCCCACTCCGAGCCATACCAATTAGTGATTGCTTTACCGATTCCATAGACTGTATCAGATAATCCGCCGATTGCTCTGATTCCGTATTGCTTTTCAGATTCAGTAGTAAACTCTTCCCATGATGGCATAGGGACTAATTTTTTTGGATCACTATAAATATCAAAATGCTTGATGAATTGCGCACCAATACTTGTTTCAGGATTTGAATCTCTTAATGAAGTTTGTATGCCTCCATCAAAAGTTAATAGTGATTTTTTCTTAATTGATCCCATTATTTATTTATGGACTCTGAGGTTCTGATTCCTCGATAATGTTAATAATTTCGGTAATATGAGTTAGATCAGTATTTGTCTTATCTAAATTAGTCTGTAAAACTTCTTGTTTATTCAGTAAACTAGCTTGCTGTTCTTGTAGATCTTTTAGGCTATAACTTTCAGTAACAGTAGATGTTACTTCAAGCTCGATGGTGTAAGTACCATCTTGGTTGTTGGTTACTTTAGACATAATTAATGTATAATCCGATAATTCTTATAGTTGTTGTATTAGAAGTGAATTTAATACCAACGTATGAGCCGGCTTGAATGCCACTTAAAGAACTGGCTATATCCGCTTCGGTCAAAATATTTTGAGTTACAGATTTAGTGCTGTCAGTAGCGGTTGCACTATGAGAAGTGTAAGCCTGTCCAACAACGCCATAGTTAATAGCAAGATCCCATTGGATAGTTTCAGTAGTATCAGGAATCATTACGACATTGGCACTAACCAAACTACTAAAATTGTTAGGTACTCTAAAGTTAAAGAACGCATTCTCTCCATTATCAGGAGTATTTGTCGCAAAGTTACCAACCGCAGTATCGTATGCACTAGAGAGAGTATTCCCAGCTGTTACAGGTACAAATAAAGTCTTAGTGTTTGAATATTGAGTAGTAATATAATCAGCGACCGCTTTTGAGGTTGGAAGTTTAACGTCAGAGGTGCTAGTTAAAGATGTTTCAATAGTTACATCTGTTGAGACTAAATCGCCATTGCTATCCCATTTTGCCAACTCATTTGCGTCACCCTTAGCACCAGTTACAATCTTAGTTAGAATTCCTGTCTTAGAAGTGGATTTAAGATTGGAAGTACCAATATTGGTGATCGTATTATTATCAGCGTTGATAGTTTTATTCGTAAGCGTACGAACATCAGTAGCCTCAATCTTGTCAGAGTTGAGGTTAGAAAAATTAGTATTGATTATGCCAACGCTACTTGATGGCGAATCAGTGGCAGCGTTGATAGATGTGATAGTTGCCATTATGTTTCAGTGTTATTAATTCTTGTATAAATGTATGGATCATAAGCAGCCCAAGGGCTCGTTAAAGTGTTCATTTTAGCGGTACTTTGCCAGAACAAAGTTACTCCCGGATCTTCTGTGTTATCAATAGCCATTAGCGTAATGTCTCCCTTTTGCCAATAATCTGCGTTCGCTTATTAGGCTCTTGATTATCAATATGAAGTCCAAGACTTTCTCGTTCTTCTCTAATTTCAACTAATAAGTCATTGCGGTTTTCTAACGTTTTTGCTCGAGCATAATCATAAGCGCACATCAAAGCTACTAACTGATGATAAGTAGATGGGATTCCAAGCTCCATTGAAGTATCGCTAACAGTTGGGTGTTTCGGGGCACGTTGGAAATAAATATAAATACCAACTGAAGCAGTATAATTTGGGGTGAATCCTAGAATTATACGCTTGCCACTTTGGCGAAAATAATTTTGGGGGTTAAAAATAGCAAAAGCTGTATTCTGCTTTAGCGAACTTGCAATATTGGCGTCATTCGTACCATAGCGATTTAATTCGTAATAATTACCGACACTGTCTTTTACGAAAACCTTTGTAACATACAAAACATCAGCAAAATTTTCGTCTTCCGCTAAGTTATAAACTGTTTGACCATTCGTAAGGGTTAAAGTACCCTCAGCCAGATCAGCATAGTTAGGATCATCAAAAATAGCGGCTGGATCATTTTCAAGAATAAGATTAACCAGCTTGTCTAAATTACGACCAATAGACCTGATCTTTCGAGCAAGCGGATATGTAGTGGAATTAGTATCAACTAAGTCATCAATTAGAGTTGTTGTTTCTTCTATTGTCATAAAAAAAGAGCGATCCGTTTGGATCGCCCGTACTTGGTGCGGTTAATTATTTTTCTTAGCAAAAGATTTTTTCCAGTCTTCGAGGTGATTAAAAATCTTACCTACTACTTCACCATCTTCTATCGCTACTGATTCATAATCTTCATATTCATTTTGCAGGAATGGCTTCATTAATGCTCGCACTATTGGAATAATGCGGTCAGTATACTTTTGAGCTTTTAGCGCAAACTTATTACGTCTACGTTCAGCCAATTCTTTCTGCTTTTCAAGTTCTTGATATTGCTCATAAAGCTCAGGCGGAACTTGCGCTCTAGCTCTATCTGACAATTCCTGTTTGATCTCTTCCATCTTAGCAAAGACTGTATTCATTTCTTCTGTTACAATTTTTGCTTTCTCGTCAAGATCAGAAATATCCGCTTGTTTTTCGTATTCAGCAATCTGCTTGTCGATTGATTCCATTTCGGCTTCAATCTTTTCAATCTCGTTACTTTCTCTCCGACCGTCTAAAATCTGTTGTTGCTTTTCTTCTAAAAGCTGTTTAAGTTTTGGGTGCTCCAAAACTACTGTTCTAGGATATTGTGTCTCCATTTTAGCATATTTTAATTATTTTATCAAACTAGACCGCTTAATTAACTCAGTTGTTGAGATACCCTCCGTATAATCGGTATAAATCATAGAAATCCGGTGCTCATCAAGCCATTCTTGGGTTAATCCCATTTGCTTCATAAGCTCCTCTCCTTGCCAATCAGAGCCATGTAGAATGGCGTCTGCTTTGGCGGCTAAAATCGCCGGCTTACTATCTTCTCCTCCTTCATTGATAATCACTTCATCAACATAGATACACGCCTCCAGAACTGCCTTGCGCTCTTTTAGCGGCATAGTTGGCTTACGCTTGTACCTAGTAGCAAATTCATCGGTATTAAGCGATACAATAACCCATGAGTATGGAATTTCTTTAGCATACTTAAGCAAGTTCAAATGCCCTGAATGTAAGCAATCAAAGTTACCACCTATATAAATTCTAATTTGCATATTCATCGGAATGTCGCTTTATATTTTTTAATCCACTGATTTTCAAGAATCATATTTACTCTGCCATGTTTTTCTTCTCGCTGGTCATTGTCACTCATTGGATCCAAGTACATAAAGTTAGGATCTCGGCTCATATAATCGGAATTCCAATGCAACTCGTGATGGATAGCAGACTCTTTATCAGTTACAATCGGAATTTCCATTTGCCTTAATATTTCTCTTTTATACTTTCCCAAGTAGCTCATGAATCTATGACAGAGTGCTAAACCGCCTGTGTGCTGCGCTGCTTTATCAAATAAACTTAAATCTTTAATCTCACATGAGTCTTGGATTAAAAACACATCATCGTCAAATTCATCTAAGGCTTTTTGGAGTACACCAAGTTCAAATCTGCTATTGTCAGGGTCATTCTCGTAAATCTTAACCGGATATTTAACTCCCTCTAAACTCTTGAGCAAATCATCTAAAAATGGCTTATTACTTTGGTGATGAACAATGGCGATTATCATAACAAGGTTGCATACGCTTTCTCCCAATCCACACCTCTATCCTCAATATTGTAGTTTTCTAGAACATACTGATGAGCTTTCTTACCCATTTCTAATCGGAGTTGTTTATTGGTGATTAGCTTTTCTATTTGCTCTACCCAAGAGTCAAAATCAGTAGCCATGAGCATATATTTAGTGTCTTCCGGGTTTTGTTCATAAGGAGAATCATGAGTACTAAAAGACTGGGCAACAACTGGGATTTCAAACATTGAAGACTCAAGAAACTTGAGGTTAGATTTACACCGATTAAAGTAATTTTCCGCCCTAGGAATTATCATCATGTCGAGTTTAAGCTCATTCAAAGTACGGAAATAATCGTGCATTGGCACAAATGGTTGCCATTCAATATCTACGCTTTCCCAGAACTTATACTCGTCAAAATATAGCTCCCGAGTGTATTTATCATTCTTTTGTGGAGGCATGGAAAGTAAGACGATTTTAACTCGCTTATCATTGTGATATTTTTCAACAATTGGTTTTAAGATATCTAAATCAGATGTAATTGCGACAGAGCCAGTAATCCCAATTCTCACCACATCACTTTCATTGCGCAGGGGTTCATCATAAAGAAATGGATCAACACAATTCGGCAGGACAATAACATTCGGGTTCAATTTTTCATACTCCGCTTTTAAAAACTTTGTCGAACAAGTCACGAGATCAGCTTCTTTAACAAAGGCATCAATTGTCTCATTAACTGAGTTAAGACCTTTTTCAAGTCGTTCTTTATCCATGAACTCATTGAACTTAAAACCACCATCATCTTTATAAGTATCATCATTATCAAAGACGATTTTCTTACCCAATCCCTTTAGAATTCGAGCTAGCTTAAGTTTGTTTGGATCTTCTGGGCGATGGAAAACCACTATATCTGCGTCTTGCGCAGCTCGAGCTTTATTCTCAGGAGTCATTTGTTCTGGGTTCATACCAGTTTGATCTCCGTCCCAGCCATTAGCCTGTAGAGGCAATAAACAACGAACGAGATAACAGCCCTGCAATCCGCTTGAAATGTAATATACTTTCATTATTTCTTATCTCCTGAACACAAACGACCCTCTAAATGATCATATTCATGTTGAATTACTTGAGCTGGAAACCCTCTAAAAATAAGGCTTTTTTCAACACCTTTTCGGTTCGTCCATGTCAGACGAATAGCATTGTATCGCTCAACTTTATAATCAAATTTATTCTCTTCAAGTGAGTAACATCCCTCTTGCTTCATTTCCTTGCCTTCGTCTTCTAAAACTTCCATTACAGGATTGGTATATACCATGTCCAAAGCTATAAAAACACGAATATTACGTCCAACTTGAGGAGCTGATAAACCAACGGCTCTTCCCCAAGATAAGTTCTGTTTGAACTCGAACATTTTTTGAATAAACTCCAGTAATTCCTTATTGATTTCTACCTCTTTTGATCGTTCGAAAAGAGATGGAGTTGGATATTTTACAATTTCCATTATAAGCTCTCCAATTCTTCAAGTTCAGCTCGCAACTTTCGAACTTTATCTTTTAATAGCTTTTTGAGCACCTCAAGCTCATCTTCTTTAGATTCGATTAAATGGCGTAATTCTTTTACGCTCATGTTTTCTGCGTCAACTTTAGGAAGTTCTGACTCAGTTTTTGTTTCCTGAATTGGTGTAACAACCTCACCGGCTTGCTCTTCTGCAGTTGGCACATACTCCGGCTCTCTTGGCTGAATAATTTGTTTAGTGAAAGGCTTAACCTTGTCACCCCTCATATTGATTTGTTCTGAGGTTTTTTTAATATCAGGTGAAATTTGTACGCCACCCATAACATTATCTCCAAACATCCCTCAGCTAAAAGTGTTTGGGCTAATAGCCGAGGGAAGACAATTAGATTGTTTAGACTAGGCTGGTGTAACAATACATACACCTGCATTATCCCGGTTTTCAATTACACCATAGAGCAAGTCTGCGGTAGTAAGAGTTGAGAGATATTCAGGAATGTAGTGAGATTGTACACGCACACCCATCGAACCAACCATTGAGTTAGTACCAGTGTCACCATCCATTGAGCCACCTTCACCCAAAGGAGAAGTTGCAAAGTGAAGAGCGTCACGATGTGCTAACGCATTGTAACGACCAGTTGTACCAGAAACATATTGGATATTGTTTGAGATATATACTGGGATACCGTACAAACTAGCGGTTGGACGTTTTCCTGTTGGATCGTTTACTGGAGAGTTAATCGCAAGGGAGAACTTATCGATACCTTGTAATTGCTTCCAGAAAACAGCAGGAGAGAAGAAGAACGCTACATCTTCTGTAGTGTCGATACCTACGCTTTCAAGGGCGGAAATAGCGGCACGAATATCAGAGTCAGCAATGTTCGTTGTGGAAGCACCAACTACAGTAGAGAAACCGGAGAATAATGTTGCCAAAGCAACTTCCAATTTCTTTGCAATTGTGTACCCAGCATTCATAGCATACTTCTCTTGAATGTAGTATGAATGCTTAACTTGTGCAGCTTCCTTATCTTCAATAGCAAAGGAAACTTCGTACCACTGGTCAACAGTTAAAGTAACTTTAGTTTCAGTTGCATTGTTCAAGGTTACTGCAGTCGCATTTGCTTTCGCAGCTGCGGTCATTTCAGTCAGGTTAGGAGTGTATAAGACACTACCACCATCTGCCAATTCATCACTTCGATTAGTGAAGAAATTCGCAATCATTAACTTCAATTTAAAGAAGTCATTGACACGTTCTCCCCACAATGAAGGGATAAGATTGGCTAAGGTTGTGGAGCTTTCGCTACCAGTTGGAAAAGCCATCTTAGTTGACCTCCTGACTTATGTGTTGGTCAGAAGGCTATCTGCCCATCTTTTCATTCCAAGCCTGTCTATGCTCCTCGGCGGACATACCTGATTTAACACCAGTGTCAGCAGAGCTACCAGAGCCAGTCGAGGTTTTAAGTTTCGCTTTTTTCTTGCGAATCTTATCCTTTAGATCTTTCTGATAAGTAAGAAACAAAGGGTCTTTTATAGCTTTCAGCAATGAAATATCATTACCTTTAGCAATAACTTTAGCTTTTGCTATTTCCTCATCTGATAAACCCTTGGCAATTAACCTCAGCTCGTCAGGATCAGGGGCGTTAGTTTGTGAATTAGGCTGATCTTTAGGATCAGATTGAGATTTATTTTTTTTCTTGGACAAACGCTTATTAATAGCCTTTTGTGCAAGATACTTCTTTTTCCAAGACTCGCTGTTCTCGTCATCTTCGTCTTGGTCATCGCCGCCATCATCGTCAGAGTCGTCATCCTCAGAGTCTTCATCATCTTGATCGTCGTTATCGTCTTCAAGATCTTCTAACTCATCGTCTTCCTCTTCGTTGAGGTTTTGATCGTCCTCGAGATTTTCATCCTTTGGATCTTTGTTGTCATCAGACATTTTATTGTCGCTTTCTCGCCATACACTAGGCGGTTAGGTTTATAGTCATTTTTGTCAGAGAATGATAACTCGATGGATAAACTCCACTAGAAACTCCTATAAGTACCATAGGAGAATCTGCTAGAGTCTAGCGACCACGATTCTTGTGGTATGCAGCTGCAGCGGAAGTCAATTTAGAAGTCTTAGACTTGCTATTTGTCTTACCACCAATTGCCTTCTTTGCAGAAGTAATTTTTTTGGTAGTCATGGTTTTAACACCACTACCCTGCTTCTTTGTAACTGATTTAGCGGACTTCAATGTTGCGCCGCCAGTTGATGAACCTTTCATCTTATATTTCCTTTATCAACGAGCTTCGTTGATGTTTAATTTGTTTTCTTTTGACTCAAATAAATCATCGAGTTGATCAAAAGCTAAATTAAGTGCGTCATTGGCGTCAGCAATCCCGGAAGTATCATCACGATTCATTGCCTTTTCGACTGCTAAATCCTTAAGTGAATCTGTAATAAACTCTTGCACCACTGCCATTGTTGCTTTGTCGTTCCAAAATTGGCGTAATATTTCTCTTTTATCCATTTGCGACTGGTGTTACTGATTCAGGTTGAGGTACAGGTGTTGGAATAGCCGCATTAGGAGTAGGAGCTGCCCCCTCAGCATTCATGGCTTCCATAGCTTGATTTTGCTGTTGGATTTTAGCGGATTCAGCCATTGCGGAAAGAATATTAATTGGGGATATACCAGCACCGGATAGCTCGACTGCTCGCATAAACAATTGGCTCAATACAGGATCAGTTGCTAACTGCGGATTCTTTGCGTACAAAGCCATAATATTTGTAATGCTTTCAAGAACCGCTGCTTTATTGCGAGATTCATTACCAGCTGTTACAGTCACCTTTGATTCAATATCCTTGTAATAATTCTCAGGAATTTCAAGGAAACGTTCAGCTTTAGTACGCTTGATCAATTCGTCATTGTCAGAGATCCACTGTTCATAATCTGCTTGAGCAACCATTTGAGGGTTTTCACCCAGTAGCATTTCTTTGGCTTTCTGATTCGCACGATTCAAAGCAAAATTACGATCAATTTCCTTTAATTCTTCCGGTGAGAATTCATGACTCAATAGATGAGCTTTATTGATCCGTTCAGCCAACCAAGGCATGATCCAATCATTAAAAATTTCAACGATAAATAATTCTAGGTCTTCTTTCAAATCTACGAATACAGAATCAGATTGTTGCTGTACTAATGCCTGTAAACGAAAAGCTGTGCCAGATGGAGGAGCTTCTCCACGTTGTGAGCTATATGAGTTAGTAACACGTTCATACTGTTGAAACCATTGAGTGATAATGTTTTCGAACTGTGCCATACCACCCGGAGGAGTAAGAGGTACTGCAGTAATTGGCTTACCATCTTCATGCTCAAGAATAGTTCCATGATCTGCTTCTGTGACCATGTTACGACCCTTTAATTTCTTAGAAGCAGTCTGTCCTAAAGCACGACTTACTAAGTCGAAAGCTCGAGTCTGTTTTTGTACTGCGTCATTAGTCCAAATTTGTGCCTGTTCCCCCTCTTCGAATACGCCAATACCTAAGCCACGACCAGCTTTTTCTTTGCGAGCGCAATATTTATGTACATCTTCTGTATCATCTTCGGCATACATAATAACCTGCTTATCACCAGCATTGCCGGCAATATAATAAAGTTGATACGAGTAGTCAGTTTCATCTTCCTTAGAAATCTCTTGAGTAACTTCCTCACCTTTCGTTGCTTCATATTGCTTATAAAATGATCGAGGGAAATAATTACGAACTTCATAGACTGGCAAACGAGCATTAGTCGTTGCGCCTTTTTTATTAGTCTTACTAAGCAACTTCAACGCTTCATCTGTGTTATCCCATACGTCTTTCTTCTCTAAAATTTCATTAGGTAACATCCAATGCAGAGAGATCTTAGCACCGCCACGAATATCAATCTGGTCGGTGATCATGTTCTTCCAGTTTTCGCACTTGATATAAAGTTGTTCTTTACCGTCTTTATCGTCTTCAACACACTTCTTCACAAGCACACCACCATAACGAGAGTGCTGTTCTTTAATCTCATTGATGACTTTGGCAAATTTAGTAGCTTTCATCCATTCATAGATATCCTTAGACATGATGAACGAACGATCGTATTGACCATTATCAGAAGTAACTTGAATATCCTTTGTATCAATATCTTTAGCGGCGTTTTCCACAATCACCATGCCATTTAGAATCTGGTAAAATGGCTTTTCCCTACCTTGAGCGTCATATTGGCTTTCAATGTACATTGAGTTCGAATAGAACTCGATCATTTTCAAAATCTTTGTCTGGCTATATTTCAGCCCCGGAATAATTTCAACAAAACCAGTTTCATAATTGGTTTTGAGTTGGGCTAATTCGGTAAATATTTTCAAACTTTGTTTGGTAGCCATGCAAATAAAAAGAGAGCCGCATAATGCGACTCCCGTATTCGGTGAGTGAGATATTTAGTTGAGACTATTATAGCAGATTATTTGTCATTCTGCAAACTTTCGGGGTGAGATTCAGCCCATTTTTGTTCAAATAATTCTTCTGCTTCCATTCTGATCTGTGGAGTATCAAAATGTCTTGTCGCCCGGGCAATAAAATGCGCTTTTGCTGTTTCTTTGTCCAAAGCTACTTTCCCCTATTAAATTCGAAATAATGCATAGGCTCTCTAAAACCAGATATAGGAATTTCTTTATGGTCAGCTAAAAATGTATGTTCGGTAAAATGCTTACCCTTATAAAACCCAATACTTACCTTTGTACCATTTTTAGTAGGAGTTGTATCAATTATAATAGTTTCAGCGTTTTTAAAATCTATTACCATATTATTCTCCTGCCAGCTTAGGCTTACTAGCTTTATACTCTGGCTCTTTATGAACTGTAAGCATAATCTTAGTACTGCGAGAGATGATAAAGCTATCTGGGCGACCTTGAGCGTCCGCCTGAATAGACATAGTTTCGTATGGCTTGAGAGTTCCAAGCATATCAACTATACGAGCCATATTATCTGATAGTGTTCTAACGTCCATTAGCGATTTTGGTTATTGTTGTTACGTTTAGCCTCGGCTCGTTCCCAAGCCTCAGTTTGTTGCTCTTCGCTCATCTTCTGAGGTTGACCCTCAAAGTATGTATCTCGAATAATATCCATTTCTCCGGGGTCAGTTATTTTAGGCATTACATAGTTCCTTCCAAAACTTTTCAGTATCTCCACCTGTCATTAGTAGGTCGAAGTATTGATGTGAACGATATAACCATTCTTGAGACAAAATATGAGATTCATCAGTAGAGTAATATGCCTCGGTATTCTCAACTTTTTTAATGTGCAAATAGCGAACCATAGTTTCTTCACTCCACCCTAACGCCTTACCAAGTGCTTGCCAGAATAGAGGGTCTTGAGCAATAAAAGCTAATTGCATTTTGTGAGCGGTAGCCTTACCAAACGCACGAGCATTACTAACTACAACGATATTATTTTCTAAGTCAGGAAAGCTGTATTCACCTTTTTCTATGGCTAATTTAATTGCTTCTTTCATTTGTAATAGATTTATTATCTGGTAAATTTACTACCTCAAACTTAATATCAGTAATTTGCATTCTTTTTGCTTGCTTGCGCAATGTATGTAACATTGTTTCTTTGAGATTTTTAACAACTCTGACGTGTTTATCACATTCAAGAATAGAATGCTGATCGATTAAATCATCACTTAATTCAGTGATTGCACCGATAACTATTGTTGCTTGTATTGCTTTACTCATTATTTTGCTTGATTAGTTGTATTTCTTAAACGAGCTAGGTTACGTTCAGCTTTTTCAGCTTCTTCATCTACCTGTTGTTTTTTGAGCTCAAACACCATTCTCATAATCATTGGGTCAGTAAAGTCAGGCGAACGTCCGATTGATTCTTTAACATCTTCTTTCGGAATAATCTGTAACTTCTTTTCGTCATCATCAGGGTCTTTTTCTTTAATCTGTTCAAGTTCCTGAATGATCATCTCTTTCAGAGATTCAGGAGTTGGCATATCCGTTTCGCCATCGTCTCCCTCGGGTTCAGTAACTAGATCTATTGTTACTACTATTTCGTGAGCATTAGCTAGTTTAGCTAATTCATAAGCACACTGAGATTTTAGATTCTTGAAGTTCGGTAATTTAAACTTCTGCGCTATATCAACCTTAGGATCATCATTAACTTTAGTTGTAATTTCAATTGGACTACTATTAGCAACAAAACCTTTAACCCCCTCGATACCATCAACCAGTCCACCACCAATACCATCTTCATCAATCATTATGTGACTATATGGGACTGACTCAATGCGAGCAATTTCTTTTAACTTATCCTTTTGCCATTCTAAACCACGCTTCTTAAATACATACTGGCGATAACAATGTAACCCTCTCCAACAATAGACAACGATCTTATCTCTACCGAATCTAGCAACGTCATTTGTTAAGTACTTCTCGTTGCTTTCAATAATCGGATTGGTAAAAATATCTAAAATGTTATCGTAAGTAATTAACACACCATCATCATTTTCATACTCCCAAATACCATCTTTCAGGCGTTGGCGAGTAACTTTGTCTTTAATATTTGCTAACTGCTTACCATAACTATCGGCTGTATGTTCATTATCACGATACAGGGATTGAATGAAAGCAATCGCTTTAGGTAGCACACCCTTTTTCCAAGGATAATAAAATATGTTATAAACCCAGTTCTTTTTAGGGTTAGCGGTTACTACCAGCGTTGGACGAATACCAAACTCGTCATTCATGTGTCTACCAACACGACTATGGAGTACATCGTAAGCCAAAAAGTGAACTTCGCCGGCTTCTTCAATAGCTCCGTCAGTATATTCCAATGATCCAAAGCGTTCATACAGTGGGTCGGTTGGTAAATACTTAAGGTCAAGCAAATCGATACGACTACCATTCGCCATCTCAATGTAGTTATACTGACCATTCAATTTCCAGTCTACACCCTGTTGAAGTCCGTGATATCTGCAAACCTTAATCCACGTCAGATAGGTTGATTGCATTAAACGCTTCAACTCTTGGCGACCGATAAATGATTTATAGCCAGGATAACGTATCGCTTTCTCTAATCGAGATTCACAAATAAACCAACTCTTACCACCACCAGCTCCTCCTCCTAAAAAGACGTCTTCAATTTCGGGATTATTGAGAGCTTGGTACGCTAGATGTTGTTTCCATGTCGGCTTGAGTGTTATCTCCATTGGTAGATTCATTATTGGCTTCTTCTTGCGTCTCTTCTGAGTCTTCTACTGGTTCAGTCTCATTTGGGTCTTTAGGCACAATATAATTAACTTTATTAATAACGTGTTGAAGAGGGACACCATCAGGATCGCCGGAATGTTCTTGAGTACGAGGCAATACACTCTTAGCAAAGATTGTGGTTAATTCCCAATACTTCGCCGTTTCATTATCAGATAAGTCAGATGAGCCTTTTTCATCAACTCGATCCGCCAATTTTAAATACTGATTAATGATATGATCTTTAACCCTACGGGTCTTCTTTCTAATTTCGCTTGTTTCTGCAGCCATGATGTTATCACTTATTGATTAATGCTTATTTAAGCGACTTTACCTCCAAGGTTGTAAATCGCTTGTAAGATGATATTTATGACAGATATTACATAAATAAGCTCTCATCTTTTTACCACTTCGAGCGATTGCTCTTTGCGCTCTATGTGCTTTTTCTCTTGAGTAAGAAACTTTATTACATCGCATATAACTTATTTGATCAGAGGCGGAAGTCTAGAGTTTTCCGCCGCTTATAAATAAACTATTCTGCAGTTCCGTTAGACTCAGTAGAATCTTCGGAATCTTCACTAGCACCTTCTTGGTTTTCTTCTGCAGTAGTAGTTTCTTCTGCGTCAGAACCAGTAGTGTTTTCTTCGTCTTCGAGGATAAACATAACTTTAGGTCTCCCTTTTATTTAATTATTAAATGTAAATTGCAGCAGATGGCTTGTAGCTCACTTAGTGGTAAGTCAAAGCTACGCTGACTATGCCCACACCATCCGAAAATTAGTCTTCCAAATCGAATAACCAATCAAGATTAACGAAATGAGCCGGTTGTAAGCTAATATCGCCAAGTTCTGATACTTTAATCTTTTTAATTGGTTTGTCATCACTAAACCCAACTTCAACCTCAGCGTCCTTAAGTTCGTCGAGTTCTGCAAAAAAATCTTCCTTAAGTTCTGGTTTTACTTCCCAACGATCAGCCTTTTCGTCTAAGCATTCCCCATACTGTTTAACCAGTTTTTGACGTTGTTCTTCAAACAACTCTAGTTCGGGATTGAATTGACTGATAATTTTACCAATACGATAAGCAATTTTGATTGGTAGTGTTGTTTGAGCCAGTTTCTCTAAAGAAGCCTTAGAGTCCACTATTTGGGATAGTTTCATTGTCTTTTTGTTTACTAATAAAAAAATGCCCATCCCCGAACGGGGATAAGCATATATCTAATAATATTATAAGCTGTTTACTAATATTTGTCAACGTTTTTATCGATATGACAACCACATTCACATTGTATTTGCGAAATATATCTTTCTAATGCTTTATTTACTTCTTTTACAGCCTTAGCCAATCTGCGACCGAAAAATAATCAGAACCCTGAACAGTCATACCCCGAAAGGGGTGTGGGTAGCGAAAGCTAAGGATATTCCGGCTCTTCCCAAACACTGGGATACATTTTAAATCCGCCATGCC
>ERZ761584.79-NODE-79-length-37458-cov-18.203059_pt1 | contig 37458 bp, 43 predicted proteins | sample MGYA00512168_ERZ761584 | MGnify/ENA primary metagenome ERZ761584 (study PRJEB28899, sample SAMN03785564) | bioreactor sludge metagenome | biome: EBPR Sludge; feature: EBPR Bioreactor; material: 0.22µm filtered reactor supernatant | place: Saint Lucia: Queensland...
GCGGGAGGGATACCCGGACCACAGACGCGCTGGTCGGATAGTAGAGGGAGGCGCCGGCTGGAACCGAAACCGTCTTGACGAACCCGTCTGCAAACGTGACGGAGTACTCGGCCGTGCCTGCGGGGGTCGACGGCGTGCGCAGAACGCTCTTGTTGGTCATCGTCGGCGTCACGCCGACGTAAACGTCCCTGCCCATCTGCGCTCCTCCGTGAGCCAGAAAGGGATTCTAACCCGGCCGGATCGGCCACGCCATACGAGTCACTGGCACGGGTGGGTTCGGGTGACGCGGGCCGCGACCACGGCCTCGGCCAGCTTCAGGTCTTCGATCGCGGCCTCGCGGGTCGCGTAGTGGTAGGTGTGGGTGATGACGTGGAACTTGCACGTCCCCTTCAGGAGCTCCTCCACCTGCCACCAGATGTCCTGCACGTCCGGGTGCCAGAACCACGGCTCGGGCTGGTCCTTGTCGGAATAGAGCGGTTCGGGCATCACGACTCCCGTCTCGGCGGCAGCATAAGCAGGGGGCGTGGCGGCACTGGCGCCAGCCGCACGAACGCGTCTCCGTACACGACGTAGTCCTCGTAGGTGTCGAACCCGCCGTAGAATACGTCCTTCATCAACTGCAGCAGGTCGAGGCTGGCGAAGGCCGCCTCCGGCTCGTCGTGCGGCATACCGGCTGTCCTCACGTCTTGTCCATGATCTTGACCGGCTTGTCGGTGTCGACCATGCGGTCGATCTCCTCGTCCGAGACCTCCGTCGGCGGGAAGATCTGGCGTAACAGGCCGTCGCCGCCGTAGGTCCCGTTGAGGTGCTGCTCGAGCTCCTCGCTCGTCAGGACCTCGCTGTACAGGATGAGGTTCGGCAGGCCGGGCCACCAGATGCGGAGGATCGGGAACCGGTCGCCCTCGCACTCCTCGTCGGTGTCCGCCCCGGCCGCGCGGGCGTCCTGCTTGCGGTGGCACGGGCAGTGGTGGTCGTTGTAGAAGTACTCCTTCAGCGCCTTCACGCCCGTCGCGTTCAGGTGGTTCCAGTCCTCGTCGAAGCCCGGGAACCACACCTCGTTGAAGTCGTCCCACGCGGCGTACATCGCAGCCTCGTACCGCTTGTTGTCGGTGCGGTCGAGGTACTCCACCCGCAGCAGGTTGGAGCCGCTCTTGGGCATGTGGGCGGCCCACCACGCCGGGTCGATCGCCAGGTGCCAGGAGCCGTGGGCGTCGGCGAAGTAGTGCTCCCGCCAGGCGGCGTGCTGCGGGTGTTCCAGGTAGCTCACAGTCTGTCTCCGAAGCCGGGCGGCGGCGGCACCAGGCCGGGCGGATAGAACGGCCCGTCGGTGTCCTCGCCCAGCGTCCACACGATGTCCCGCAGCACCTCGATCGGGTGCAGCCGCGTCGGCGGCAGGTACCAGCACGTCGTTCGCCCGTCGGGGCCTCTGTCCTCGAACTTGTCGCCGCCGGCCTGGATCTCGAACCCGTACCGCCAGCCCAACAGCGTGACCCGGTTGTCGCCCGGGTAGAAGTGGGCCAGGACGTACGGCGACTCGCGGTTCTCGCCGTGCCGGTACCGCAGGTCGAACTCGCGCTTGGCGGGCTCGCGGGTCACGGTGAAAATCGGCCCCTTCGTAGCCAGACCCACCGACCCGTACAGACGGAAGCTGTTGAGCGGGGCGGGGAACTTCATACCGCCCAGGTACTTCGACAGAACCAGCGGCGCGGGCAGGCCCACGAAGTGGGTCCGCTTGCTCTCCGCCTCGCACACCGGATTGTACCCGTGGCCGTGCCGATAAGTCCTGGCCGCCTCCTGGCGCTCGGCGGCGACCTTCTCGCACAGTTTGACCTGGTCGCGGGTCAGGTGCCAGGTGAGCCAGTCGTCTTCGGTGGCCCACGGCATGTTCAGGATGCTGCGGTCTTCGGTTCTGATCGCGGTCATCGGTCGGACCTCCGTTAGGTGTCCGCGTCCTTGCGATCTCTTCGCCCGTCGACCTCGGGGAAGTGCTCGTCGAGGTACTTCACCAGGTCGGGCGTCAGTCCCTTGTCGGTTATGAAGTGCAGCAGCGCGTCGCGCTGGTACTCCGTGCTGTTGTTGTCGATCGAGCGGATCTCGTAGTACGCCGGGTCGTCCGGCGGCTCGTCGAACTTGTCCTTCACCGCTTCGTCCTCACGAAGAGCATGACCAGGCCGCCGCACAAGAAGCCGGCGAAGAAGATCAGCGGCTCCATCACGGCACCCTGTCGGTCGGGAACGGGATCGGGGCCAGGTTGCGGCTGCGGTACGAACACTCGACCCCGCAGCCGCCGTTGCAGAGCAGGCACAGGCCGAGGACCATGATGAGCACGAGCCACCACTCCCACGGGTCGTGGGAGGGCGGGTCGGCCTCGTTCTCGTAGGAGCGGGTCATGCGGCCTTCGGCTCTTCGGTCTCGAGGATCTGCGGCCCGGTCGCCTTGTCGGGCGACGGGGCGCCGTCGAGCGGAATGGCGCCCGCACATGGCGGGCTCATCGGCCGGGTCATCGACCACAGGCCCATCGCGTTGGCCTGGCACTTCTCGAAGATCGCCGCCTTGTCCTGCGGCGTCAGCTTGTCGGTCTCACCGATCTGCTTCAGGGCCGTCCCGAAGAGGGAGCGGGTGGCGCGGTTGACTTCCACAACCGCTTTGGACAGTTCCGTCTGGGCCATTGCAGCACTCCTTGCCGGGGTCTCTCTCGTATGGCCGCCCCGAGGCCATCGAGTCGTAGAACCGACCGCAGTTCCCGAGGAAGCGGTCGCGGGGCAGCAGTTTGGGGTCGTAGTCGACACCGAGTATCTTGGCGATCTTCAGGTAGAAGTCCAGCCAGCAGATGTCGTCGAACTCCTGGGCCAGCGTGTACCGGCACGCCGCCTCGAGCTCGTCCTCCTTCGTGACCCGCTTGGGCGGGAAGGGTTTGGTGAGCACGGCCCACACGAGCCGAGCCCGCAGCTTCGTCCGCTGCCACCACGACAGCGCCGCGTACCGTTTCGACGGGGACGGCGCCGGCTCGACCGGCTTGAGGCCCAGGTCGACGCGGCTCTTGTTGATCGCCTCCGGCGTCGGCATGTTCTTGATCTTCGGCACGCGGAACGCCTTGAAGGCCGCCTCCCGGCCCCGGACGATCATGCGGTCGAGCAGCACGTCGCGGTACTTCTTCAGCAGGTCGTACGGCTCGAGCAGCCGGCACAGGTCGTCGAACAGCCGGAAGTACTTCTCGTCCATCATCGGGGCGTTGTCCGGGTACGACAGCGAGAACGCCTTGAACAGATCGGCGCCCTTCTGCACCACGTCGTCCGGCACGTTCTTGAACTTGGCCTGCTCGCGGTCCTCCTCGTCCATGCTCAGCATGAGGTCGAGGCGGGTCTTCGCCAGGGCCAGGATCGAGGCGTCGCGGGTGATCTTGGGCGGCGGCTCGGGCCTGGGGTCGGTGATGAACCACACGAACTCCATGCCCGGCTCCAGGTACTCGGCCCGGAGCGTCTTCGTGGGCATCGCCACGCGGGGCAGGTGCATGGCGCCGGTCCACACCTCCACGGTGGCGGTGTCGCCGTCGTACTCGAGCAGCTTGCAGACTGCGGGCGTGGGCTGGACCATGACTACCTCTTTGGCGACACCGCGATCTGGATCGAGGTGGGCTCGTTGGGATGGCGGGCCAGGTACAGTTCGAGCGGGAAGTTCGGGCTGTGCTCGCGGAGCAGCTCCTCGCAGACGTGGCGCATCTCGAACAGCGTGCTCTCCGTCACGTTCGAGACGCCCAGGTACTCCTGCAGGCGGGCGACGCACTTCTGCTCGCCCTCCCGGCACAGCTTGTCCACGTCGAGTGCCACGATCTTCTCCCACACGGGGCCGGGGGACTTCGGCAGCGTGATGCCGGCTCGCTCGAGCATCTGCCGCACCTGCTCGTTGAGCGGCGGGCGGATCAGGTTGAACTCCCTGACCCGCTCCTCCTCGGGCATCAGGGCCAGGAGCGACGCCCGCACGCGGGGGTTGCCGATGCTCGGCCGCCCCATCGCGAACAGCTCGTCGCGGGTGTACAGCTCGCCACTCACTCGAAGTTCACCCTTTCCAGGCCCCTGACGTTGCCGATGACGCCGCCCAGCGGGCGGGCCGGCTCGCCCGTCTTGACCTCGCGCAGGAGCTGGGCCATGTCGTACCCGCACCCGTACGCCACGCCGACCTCCTGCGTGATGTCGGTGATGACGTCGTTCTCGTCCACGGTGATCGACACCCGCCACGGGCAGGCGTCGGTGTGGAACTCGCCCCGGGTGATGCGGATGGCGGACGGCCGCACGGCCGCCAGCCAGCCCAGGACGAGGTCGGACAGCTTGAGGCCCTTGAGCTCGGGCAGCACCTCGATCGTGGTGTACCCGCCGTGCCGGGTCTCTTGGATCAGGTCGCGGGCCAGCTCGCGGTTCTGGTGCGAGCACTGGCCCCGGAACGTGCCGATGCGGTCGGTGCCCGAGAGCTTGCGGCGGAGGTCGTCCAGCTCCTCCGCCTGGCTCTCGACGCACGGGATCCGCTCGTAGGCGTGGAACTCGATCGGCGGACGCTGTTGGTCGCTCATTTCGGCATGCACTCCCGGGCGAGCATGAGGGACTCGATGGCGAGGTCGAAGTCGGCTTTGGTCTTGAGGTCGACGAACACCGCCGACGCCTTCTCGGCGCTGATGCCCCGGATGGCGGCGGTGTCCTCCTTCGTCTCGATCTTCACCTTGCGGGCGGTCTCGACGTTGCCGCTCGCCTGTTCCAGCGTGATGGTGCCGCTCATGGTCATCCTGCGGGTGCGGGTTGGGGCTCGGGCTTCGGGGCCTCGAGCCCGAAGTCCTTCAGGGTGAACACGCTCGAGAAGCCGTACTTCAGGAGCTTCGGGGCCAGCTCGACGGAGCGGTCGATGAGCGTGCAGACGTGGACCACGGTGTGGCCCTCGGCCTCCAGCGCCTCCACGGCCTTGAGGGCGCTGCCGCCCGTGGTCGTGACGTCCTCGAGCACCACGCAGCGGCTGAACGGCTTGAGGTTGCCCTCGATCAGCTTGTTGGTGCCGTGCCCCTTCGGCTGCTTGCGGACGTAGAACCCCTCGAGCTTCGAGGCGAACTGCCGGTCGATCTGGTTGGCGTAGTGGAGGAACGCGGTCGTGAGCGGGATGGCGCCCGCCTCCATGCCGCCGATCGCGTCGAACTTGGGGGCCGCGTAGAACAGCTTGCTCCAGATCGCGAAGCCGATGCCGTCCAGGGCCTCGCCCGTCAGGATCTTGCGGGCGTCGATGTAGAAGTCCGACTTGGCCCCGGAGGCCAGCGTGAACTCGCCCCGCTGGACGCAGCGGTCGTTGATGAGCCGCTTCAGGGTTTCCATGTGGTTCATGTGAGCGTGTCCCTTTCGTTGTGGGGTTCGACCTCACGCATCCCTGCGGTCAACCTGTCCGCGACGTCCTTCGCGTACATCGCCAGCCACCCGTTGGTGTAGGTGGTGGTTCCGGGGCTCTCCGCCTCGCGCACGAGTCGTTCCACCGTGCCCGGCGGCAGGTGGTCTCGCATGAGGTCGTAGAGGAACGATACGAGGGGGGTGGCGGCGAAGACCTTGCCGCTGCGCTCGAATAGAGCCTGATCCTGAGCGGTACGATCGGCCATCATTAGCCTTTCGCAGAAGTGCTATCGCCCGGCCGTTGGGCCGGGCGAGAGTCGGGGTGGCAAGATTTGAACTTGCGACCTCGTGGTTATGAGCCACGCGAGCTGACCGGGCTGCTCCACACCCCAATTGGGACGACACGCTCACGCCCGCTGCACTTCGACCTCGGGCTCATCTGACTCGCCTGATGGGTTTACAGCCCACCGAGCCAGCCGTGGGACCCGTTCGAGCCGCTGCTCCCCTTTCGGGGTGGTACATCCGGACGGGTCAAGCCGGACGGACAGCGCCGGAGGCTTTTGGGGTGAGTGCCCCGCAGTCCCCGATTGTCGTCGCTTATACGATTATCACTTGGCCTGGGGCTTGTCCAGCCAGTTTTCGTACTTTGTGCCCTTGAGCCACTTGACGATCTCCGGGTAGTTCGTCACACGCGGGGCCACGAGGTCGTCGGGCCGCTGCCGCAGGTAGCCCGGCCCGATCTTGTCGTGCTCCCCCAGGCCCAGGAACTTGAGCACCTTGTTGCCGGTGACCTGGGCCGGCCCCTTCTCCTCGTCGTACCACAGCACGAGCTGCTCGCGGTCCTTGAACTTGGCCTCGAACTCGGCCCGCTCCTTCTCCCACTGGTTGATGTACCCGAGCAGGTAGTCGCGGGGCAGGTACACGGGCTTGCGGGCCTGCTCGGCCTTGTCGCGGTCGCCAGGCAGCACCCGCCACCACCCGCTCTTCTCGGCCTCGCGGAGCGACAGGGCCATGTGCAGCATGTTCCGCCGCCACATGCGGACGACCTTCACGGCGGGGTCGGCCAGGATCAGGTCGTACAGGCCCTTGCTCCAGACGCCGGGCTGGGCCACGCTCGGGTGGAACGCGGTGCCGACCGCCTCGTGGCCGCCGGGCAGGCCCCCACAGGGCGTCGAGGGCGGCCCGGGCCGTCCACTCGTCGGGCATGGGCAGGGCCGGGCGGTGGCCGTTGAACACCTCCGGCACCATCTTCACGGCGGGGTGGCTGTCGAGCATGCTCTGCAGCCAGTAGGTGCCCGAGCGGGGTTGGGTCACCAGGACGAACTTGGTCACGGGCAGTCCTCCGATTGTGGATTCGTCAAGACTATTAGCGGCCGGTCAACAGCTTGCGCATCTGCACCGCCTGCCGGGCCTTCGCGTAGTTCGGGTCGTCCGGGTCGCCGGCGGCGGCCTCGACCGCCTTCCACGCCTGCTCGGGGGTCGCCCCGGGCAGCTTCTTCTCGACGGTCTGGAGCACGAACGCGTTGAGCTTCGTGGCCGCCTCGGCCCGCAGCGGGCCGGGCATGCGGGCCACCATCTGCCCGATCTGCTCGGGCGTCTTGCCGGCCAGGTCGGGGAGCCCGTTCTGCATGGGGATCCCGCTCTCGGCCGCGAACTGGTCGAGCGACGTGGCCTTCGACACGCCCGCAGGCGGGGTGGCCGGGGCGCCGGGCTTGGGCGGCCGGCCCGGCGGGGCGCCGGCGGGCGGGGGAGCGCCCATCGCCTTCTCGGCCGCCAGGTCGCCCTGCCGGTTCGCGTGGAACGTGTCCACCTGCTTGATCATGGGCAGCAGCGGGCTGCCCGGCTGCGTGGCCGTCAGCTCGGCCTGCAGCTTGGCCCGGTCCTGCGGCTGCAGGGCGGCCAGGTACTGCACGGCCTGGCGGGCCGGGAGCTTGCCCGCCACCAGGTCGTTGTACTGCGGGAGCTGGCGCAGGCTGGTCAGGCTGACCTGGCCCATCGGGCTCGACCCGGTGAACGAGTCGCTGGCGTCGGCGAACCGGTTGAGCACCTCCGTGTTGCGGCTCGCCTGGCTCTTGGTCGCGTTGAGCCAGTAGTCCTTCTTGAACAGCTTGCCGAAGTCGCCGCCGGTCATCTTGTGGCCGCCGAACGCCGCCCCGAGGAGCCCGAGGATCGGCAGCCACGCCCCGCCGAACCCGAACATGGCGCCCATCAGGCCGACCATGCCCAGGGACAGGCCGCCGAACGTGAGCATCTTCTCCATCGGGTTCATGTTCCCGAAGATGCCCGCGCCGATCTCGGGCGGGACGTGCTGCTCCATGACGGGGCGGCCCTGGGCGTCCACGCCCGTCTGCTGGCCCTGGATCCGCTGCAGGATGTCGGCGTCGATGCGGCTCTTGATCTCCTGGCCGATGGGCGTGGCCGGCTCGGTCACCGGCTGCTGCACCACGCTCCCGTCGGGCTGGCGGACGAGCTGCATGACCGGCTGCCCGTCGGCCCCGAGCACCGGCTTGGTCTTGTTCGCCTCGCCCAGGAAGTCCTGCACGCTCTTGATGGGCGTGCCGTCCTCCTTGAACCCGCCCTGGGCGACCGCCTTCCGCATGGCGAAGTCGGTGTACTGCTGGGCGATCTGCGTGCCCCGCTCCCGCATGGCGACCAGGCGGGCCTGCGTGTCCGGGTCCAGCGGCGCCCCCGGCGGGCGGGCCGCCATCAGCTTCTTGATCTCGTCGTACTCCTTCTGGAACTGCGGCACCTGCGTCTCCCGCAGGTCCTTCATGACCGTGTTCTCGTAGTGGGCCAGGGCCTGCCCCTGGACCTTCTGCCGCAGCTCCATGTACGGCGCGTTGGCCTTCTGGAACTGGGCCTGGAGCTCGGGCGGGATCGGCTGCCCGGCCGCCTCGAGCTGGTTGATCTGCTGGGCCAGTTTGGTCACCTCGGCCTGGGCCGCCGTGAACTTCTGGTGGGTGCCGGCCCCGAGCCCCTGGTCGATCATGGCCCCGAACTGCTCGGGCTGCATGCCGGGGAACATGGAGTGGTCCATGTCCTTGACCATCATCTCCATCGGCAGCTTCGACGTGTCGCCGCCGGCCCGGGCGAGGGCGGCGTCGAACACCTTCTTGGCCCCGGCCGTGTCGCCGGTCGCGAGGGCGCGGTGGTAGTCGCCCTCGAACTTCGTGTACTCGTCCGGGGTGAACGGCTCGGGACCCGTGGGGCCGGCGGGCGAGCCGGGCTGCGCGCCGCCGAGGGCCGAGAGGGCCGGGTGGGTGGCCGAAGTCTTGGCCTTCCAGGCTTCCACGGCCGCGCGCCGCTGCCGCCCGTCCATCGTGTCGGGGAACTGGTACTTCGGGTCGAGCTCGGCCTTCGTGGGCGGGCCGCCGGTGCGGTCGAGGATCGCCTTGTACTGGTCCAGGTCGCGGCGCTCGCGGCCGACCCACTCCTTCTCCTTCTGGTTCAGGTCGGCCTTGTCGTACTCCTTCTGGACGTAGTCGATGTCGCCCTGCAGCTTCTGGAACTGCGGCATCTGCTTGGCGGCCTCGCCGTGCTGCTGCACGAGGGCGGCCTGCTGCTGCTTGAGCTCGGTCAGCCGGTCCTCGAGGGCCATGACCGAGCGGAGCTGGCCGGTGGGCCGGGCCTCGCGCTGGTTCTTGTTGGTCTCGATGATCGACTTCTCGTTGTCGATCTGCCCCTGGAGCTGGAGCTTCTCCTCGTCGCTCGTGGCCGCCTGGAACTTGGCCTCGAGGTCGGCCAGCCGCGTGCGGGCCATGTTGATCTGCTGGTCCGGGGTGTTGGCCCCGGGGACGACGCCCATCGCCTTGTTCTTGAAGAAGCTCGGCAGCTCCTCCCCGGCCCGCCGCATCTTGATCTTGGCGGTCTCGCTCCCCTGGGCCAGGTCGGCCAGCGTGTCCTTCGTGACGCCCAGGGCCTTGAAGTTGTTGCCCCACTCGTCGAGCAGGGTGGGCATGTTCGGGTCGCGGACCCCCGTGCCCGGCTTGGCCCCGGTCAGCTTGTCGTAGATGGTGGTGCCGAACTGCGCGGGCCAGTTGGTCCACGGCATGAACGAGGCCACCAGGTTGCCCGGCGTGAGCTCGGGCTTCTTCACCCGGCTCTCGTCGAGCTTGTTCCCGACGTAGGGCAGGAACGGCGCGGTGCCGTACGCCCCGGTGCGGCCCTTGAACCCCCGGAACGCGTTGTAGAACGCCCCCTCGCCCGTGGCGAAGCGGAACGGGGTCGCCACCGTGCGGAACGCGGCGTTGGCCGGGCGGGACAGCCACTCGGGCAGCTTCTGCAGCCCCTGGTTGATGAGCCGCTCGGCGTTGTAACTCAGGTTCAGGTTCGAGATCCCGGTGCCGACCGGGCCGGCCGTGCTCTGGGCTCGCCGCTTGAGCACCTCCTCGGGCGAGAGCCCCTTCGTCCACCGGTCGATCCCCTCCCGCCACGCCTTCGGGTCGGTCCACCCGCTCGACCACCGCTGCAGGAACGTCTTGCCGGCCTCGGGGGCCGCGCCGGTAGCGCCGGCCACGGCGTCGTCGAGGGAGTACGGGTTGCCGGGCGTGCCGGGTGCCGGCTTGCCGCTCGCCACGTCGTCGGCTACCCCGGCCGCCGGCTTGGCCGCGCTCGGGGGCGTGGCCTTCGCCTTGTCCAGGCCCTTGTACACGCCGTACAGGTCGCGCTCGGCGGTCCGCAGGGCCTTGACCGCGTCCTTGTACTCGGGGCTGGACGCGAGCTGCCGCCGGAACGCCGGGGACAGGCTGACGTCCTTCATGCGGGCCTCGAGGGCGGCCACTCGCTCCAGGGCCGCCTTCTGGGCGTTCTCGGCCACGACGAGCTTCTCGCCCCCGGCCGCCCGCATGGTGTCGAGCTCGGTGCGGAGGGCCGTCTGCTTGGCCGCCAGGTCGGCCGGGATCGGCTTGCCGGCCGCCGTGAGCTGCGCGACCTCGCCCTCGACCTTCGCCAGGTTGGTCGTGGTGCGGACCATCGCGGTCGAGGCGTACGCCTGAACGGCCCGCTGGCCCGCCCCCACGGTGGCGCCGCCCAGGCTGCCGCCGCCCAGGCCGCCGGCGATGCCGGCCACGACGCGGAGCGGGGCCTTGTACTTCTGGTCGATCGGGGCCATCTCGACCCCGGCCATCGCCGCGCTCGAGCCGCCCAGGCCGCCGAGCATCATGCCCGTGCCCCGGCCCATGTTGGCCGCCGCGCCGACCGGGAGCAGGGTGAGGCCGGTGAGCCCGGCGTCGAGCACCACGTCCTCGAGCTTGTTGCTGATCTCCCCGGGCTTGCCCGACCAGTCGATCAGGTGGGCCTTGTCCGGGTTGTCCATGATGAACTTGAGCTGGGCCGTGTCGCCGCCCAGCCAGTCCCGGCCGGGGCCGTCGCCGGTGACCGCCCCCACGCCCCGGGCGGCCGTGCGGTACACGGGCGCCATCATGGCCCCGGCATTGAGCACGGTGCGGTCGACCCACTCGTACCCGAGGGCCGGGTCGTACTTCATCTTGTACCGGGGGTCGTTCGCCTCCCGCAGGCCCCGGTAGTACTCCATCGCCTTCGAGTCGGCGATGTCCCCGACGTACCCCCGCATGGCCGGGTTCAGGCTCGCCATGTGGTCCTGAATCGGCTTGGGCACGCCCCGGTCGGACCACTGCCCGCCGTTGGCCTTCCACGCCTCCATCAGGTTCACGTTGTGCGGGTTCGCCTTGAACTCGGCGAGCTGCTTGTTGAACCGCTCGGTCAGGTACACGGCCGCCTGGCGGGCGTTCTCGGCCCCCACGGTGTCGCCCGCTGCGGCGCTCGCCTGGGCGGTGCGCATGAGGTCGTTGACCAGCATGGTGCGGTCGGTCGGGGTCATGCGGTCGGCGTACGCGCCCCGGGTCGCGTCGTCGGCTTTGGCGAACCCGGCCGCCCACGACGAGGCGCCGGCCCGCTGGGCGTAGGCGTCGCGGCTGTACCCGGCCACGTCGGCCGAGGTCTGCCCGGCCACGGGCTTCACGAACCGGTCGTAGAAGTGCTGCGAGCCCTTCTGGTACGGGTTCAGCAGCCCGTGGTCGGTCACCTCGTCCTTGTAGACGGCCTGCTCCTTGACCCCGCCCCTCGGGTAGTTCACCTGCGGCTTCACCATGACCCGCTTGGTGACCTTCGGGCGGAACCAGCCGGCGGTGACGTTGTCCTGCCACCCCTTCGGGCTGTGGACCGAGACCCCGCCCTGGGCGGAGTTCGGGTCCTGCAGCGCGTGCTGGATGACCAGGTTGCGGCCGTGGTAGAACTGGGCCTCGTCGGGGATCGCCGCGAGCTTGGCCTTGAGCGTGTCCTGGTAGATCTTGTCCCGGCTCTGCTGCCACTTCGCGGCCGTGTCGCCGCCCGTGGACGGCACCTGGCCCGCCCGGCGGGTGGCCTCGGCGTCCGCCTCGACCTTCGCGTCCTCCTCGAGCTCCTTGCGGTAGGTGTCGTAGTCGAGCCCGGCCAGGTACGCGGCCCGCTGCCGCTCGGTGCCCCGCATGGCCGTGCGGAAGTCCACCTGCCCCGTGGGGCCGCGCTGCTCGGCCCCGGCCAGGCCGGCCTTCAGGTCGACGGGCGCGGCCGAGCCGAACTCGGCGTAGTTCACCTGGGCGTACGCCTGCTGGTACGACTGCTTGGCGGCGGTCAGCTCGCCGGCCTTCTTGACCTGCTGGTACCAGTGGTGGCTGGCCCCGTCGACGCCCGCAGCGGTCAGCTTGTCCACGGCCTGGCGGGCGGCCACCATCTGCTGCCGCAGGTTGGGGTCGTCCACGCCCTGCTTGTACCTGTCCATCCACGCGGCCTCGGCGGCCTTGTAGTCGGACACGGTCTTCACATACCCGTCGAACATCGACCGCTTCTGCGGGTCGAGGATCACGCCCCGGTACTTCTCGTACTCCTTGACCTGGTTGGGGTCCTTCGCCCACGCCGTGGCGGCCGTGAGGTCCTTCTGCACGCGCACGAGCTCCTCGGACAGGCCGAGGCGCACGGTCGTCCGCTGGTGCGGGTCCAGGGCCTTCGTCCACTCGTCGAGCCCGGCCCCGCCCGTCTGCTGCATCCACGGCAGGAACTTCTCCCGCAGCCCCGTGGTGACCACGTTGCGGTACTCGGGGTTGTTCCACTGCTGGTACAGGTCCTTGACCGGCTGGTGGTTGCCCATCGCCGGCAGGTCCTGGCCCGGCGCCTTCTGGAACATGTTGCTCCAGCGGGGCGCCGTGCCCGGCTGGTACGCGTTCGGGTCGGGCTGCTCCGGCTGCTCGGCGAACGGGTCCGGCTCCTCCGGGCTCGGCTTGGCGGCGCCCGGCTGGACCGGCGTCGGCGGGGTCAGCCCCTTCTGCCGCCAGCCCTCCATCTTGGCCTGCGCGGCCTGGTACGCCTGCATCGCCGCCTGGTAGCGCGGGTCGGTGCTCGGCACGCCCTCGCGGATCAGCTTGTCGTACGCCGCCCCGGCCTGCTCCGCCGTGGCCTTGTCGGCCGCGTACTCCGGCCCCATGTACGGCTCGCGCGCCGCGTGGGCCGCGTCGACCTTCTCCTTTAGCCCCGGGATGGCGGCCCAGGCGTCCGCCTCCTCCTTCGAGCCCCGCTGCGAGCCGTACAGCTTCATCCAGTTGGCGTGGGCCTGCTGGTACGCGGTGTCGGCGTTGCCGTACGCGCTGTTCAGCCCCGAGTAGTCCGGCTCGACCTTCGCCTCGCCCCCGAGGACGCCCGGGGGAGCGGCCGGCTTGTCGGCCCCGACCGGGACGGGCGGCGGCGTGTACCCCGGCGGCGGGGTCTGGCCCGGGTTCAGCTTCGGCTCCGGCTTCGGGGTAGGTGCGGGAGCGGGCGCCGGGGCCGGTTGTGTTGGCGCTACGACTTTTGGCGCCCCGGCCGGGGGAGCGGGCGGCTTGGGGGTCGTGTCGAGCTTCGGCGCGGCCGGGCCGTCCGTCTTCAGCGGGCTCGTGCCCGGGTCCATCTTCAGCGGGCTGTTGTCGGCCAGCTTGAGGAACTCGGCCCGCAGCTCCGGGTACTGGGCCGCTGCGGTCTTGATCGCGTCGACGAGCCGCACGCCGCGCAGCCCCATGCCGTGCCACTGCCGCAGCATTCGAGGCGCAAGTGCGTTGGCGGTAAGACGTTGCTCAAATGCTTGCTTGAACAGTGCGGACGTTCTGGGCTCTTTTGGAAGGACGAGGGCCGTTTCGTTAGCCCCGTTTCCGCTCCCCAGCTTAACATTCCCCCTCCCATCTTCACCCAGGGCCGCCTCCACCCCCTTCGCCAGGGCGTACCACGGTGCGTCCCCCCGCACATAAGAGGGGGTCAAGGCTTCTGCTCCAGACGGACCCTGAGAACGGGCCGCCCAGTGCCCCAGGAAGCCCGTCTTGCTCATCACGGGCACACCGAGGGGTCCCGTGGGGGTGGGAGGCGCCTGCGGCTGTACGGGCTGCTGCGGTGCTCCCTGGGGTGCGGGGGCGGGAGCCTGCTGTTGCTGTTGGGGCTGGGCCTTGAGGTTCTGTGCGGTCTGCTGGACCTGTTGGGCCTGCGACTCGCCCAGTTGCGGCTGGGTCGAGATCGGCTTGGTCGAGAGCGTGGGGATCTTGGGGCTCTGTACGAGCGACGGGATCTGTGCGACGCCGCTGTTGCCGCCCAGGGTGACCGTGGGGGGCTTGATGGTCGGCTTGAGGGGGGCCGCAGCCGCGCTCTTCGCCAGGTTCTTGACGTAGCGGTCGGCGAGCGTCTTCAGCGACGGGGTGCTGGTCATCACTGGCGTCCTTGCCTGTAACGAAGAGGGCCGGACTCGAGTAGGTCGAGACCGGCCCATTGTAACTCAGAGTGGGTCAGGGGGGCGAGGTCAACGCTTCGCCCTTTGACGGGCCTCGTGGCGTTCCCTCGCCGAGGGGCGCTCGGCCATCCGCTGCTCGCGGGGGGACGGGACGAAGTGCGGGTTGGGAGCGTACAGGCAGAAGAACGGGGCGGCGTACACCACGTCCATGTCCATGATCTTCTGGGGCAGTTGCCCGCCCGCCCTGATCTTGTCCACGATCTCCTGCGAGCCCCACTCCTCCACCGACCACTCCCGCAGGACCTTGATCATCGGCCGGGGGACGTGCAACAGCTTGCACTCGATCCCGTAGGCCGTGGCGAACGCCTTCATCGCGTTCACGAGGCCCTCGCGGGTCTTGGGGAACGGGGCGAGGACCATCGCGAAGATGCGGTCGTCCGTGTCTACCGTGTGGATCGGCATGTCAGGCAGCTTCCTTTCTGCCGCCGGTGTCGGCCCTGATGATGTCGCCGGCCAAGACCTCCTCGGCCCAGTACACCTCGATCAGCTCCACCGGGGAGCCGACCGCCTCGAACTTGTGCCACTGGCCCGGCGGCACCTTGAACTGCTCGCCGGCCCCCACCCGGTAGGTGTTCTTCGGGTGCGTCGAGATCTCGCTGTCGAAGTAATGCACGAGCAGCTCGCCGCTCATGACGTAGAACTGGTTCCACTTCCACTGGTGGAAGTGCCTGGAGCACCAGGTGTTGGGGTCGATCGAGGCGTGGTGGACCTCGCAGTTCGCGTTCGCGAACACCGGGCGGGTCTTGCCCCAGATCTTGGGCTGCACGCCGACGTGGGTCGGGCCGTCCATAGCCTTCACCTCGAGGGGGAGAACGTCCTCGTCCGGCTCGGGCTCGCCGTTCCGCCGGCGGGCCAATCGAGCGTTCTCCTCGTCGCGGTCGGTCGCGCTGAGCTGCCCGATCGCGAAGAGGTAGTCGTACAGCGTGTCGTACTTCGCCGCCGTGGCGGGGACGAAGTAGTCCGCGTAGTAGTACTGGGTGTACCCGTCGTACAGCTTGTGGTCGCCGGCAATCATTGCCGTTCCTGTGGTACCAGTTGTGCGATCGAGACCGTGAAGCCCGCTGCCTGCTTGTGGCCGCCCCCGCCGAACTTCTTCGCCAGGGCGCCCACGTCGAAGTCGCCCCTCGAGCGGAGCGAGAACTCGGCCGTCTGGTCGTCCTTGAGGTAGAACACGGCGCCGAAGTCCCGGCCCTCGGCCAACTTGCCCGCCACCTCGCTCTGCAGGATCGGGGTGGGGCAGCACCGGACCTTGTGGCCCGCGATCTCCATCTCGAACGAGCGGCCCAGGCACTCCTCGACCATCCGCTCGCGAGCCCGGAGGATGGCCTTGCCGTCGTTGATGGCGATCTGGAACCCGTCCACGCCCTCCTGGCCCGTGTCGAACAGGGCGTTCAGCCGGTCCCACATCTCCCAGGTGCGGGGGAAGCTCTTGATGAACGCCGTGACCTCCTCGTGGTGCGGCATCTGCTTGCGCCACAGGTCGCGGTCGTTGATGTACCGCACGAACATCGGGGGCGGCTCGCCGTTCTTGCGGAAGTACAGCCAGGTCATGATCGACCCGCTGTAGTCCATGTTGAACTCGACCCAGCGGGTGAGCCCGGTGCAGCACAGCCCTTCGAGATCGGCCTTCGCGGTCTTGTGGTGGTCGAGCACCACCAGCTTGTTGCAGATCTCGAACAGGGCCTCGATCGTCGCCCTGGGGTACGAGAAATCGAGGATGTACACGTCGCGCCCCGAGGCGTCGACGGGGAACGGCTCCTGGTACCGGACGGCGATGAACTCGGCGTCCGGCAGGTGCTTGCGGGCGATCCACGCGGCCGTGAAGCCGTCGTCGCAGTCGGCGTGGAACAGCACCAGCGGTGGCTTACTCGACATAGCGGATGTTGCCTTTCTGGCCCCTCTTCGGGCCGTGGACGAGGGCGTCGCGGAAGTTCGCGTTCCACTCGGCCTTCGCCTCCTCTTCCGTGGCGCGGAACGGAATGTTGCGGATCCGGGTGGACAGCACCAGGCGGGCGAACCAGTCCTCCTGGTGGTCGAGGATCTTCTCCCAGCCCTTGCTCGTGTCGACGTTGAGGCAGATCCACTCGGCGACCGCCCGGGACGCCTGCGTGTCCTTCTTGTCGTTGATGTCGCGGCAGCCCTGCATGAACAACGACCAGCTCCCGTCGCCGATCACGTCGCACACCTGGATGTTCTTGCCGTACGGGCTGCGGGCCACGCGCTCGCCGTGCAGCAAGATCTCGAGGTACGCGTTGCCCATCAGGTAGTAGATCGGCTCGGGCAGGTCGTGCAGCTTCTGCTCCATGACGAGCGGCCTCTTCCCGCAGTCGACCGGTGTCATCATCGGGTCGAACAGAGGGGTGCCGAGCGCCACCTGTCCCATCGCCTCCTTCTCGGTCAGCCGCGTCATCGGCTGGTCCCAGTGGAAGTGCCACGGGTCGAAGTTCGCGGCACCCTTCGTCTCCACGATCTTGTCGGGGGCGACGGGCTCCTCGTTCTTCGCCTGGGTGCCGACGACCGAGCCGACCACGGCGGCGGCCGAGTGCAGGATGAAGTCGCGACGGTCCATGTCGGGTCAGGCGGCCTTCGCCGCCCCCTCGCTGTCGGGGAACGGGATGGGGACCATTTTGTCTTGACGGTAAGACTTTGCGTTCTCGGGGGTGGCCGTGGTGCCCTCGGCGTACACCTTCTGGATGATCCCCCGGTGGCAGCGGTACAGCCGCGCCGGCATGTCCTGGTGCTTGTCCTCCACGATCGAGTCGTACCGGGCCAGCATGGCCTCCACGGACTCGCCCGGGATGAACGGCACCACCAGGTCGTGGCCCGACGGGTTGTAGAAGCTCGACGAGAACAGGAACGCGTAGAACGTGTGGGCCTGGTGGTACAGCGCCTTCACGCGGTCCTTGATGTGGCCGTGGAGATCGGCCGGCGTGGGTCGCACGGGCTCGGCCAGGGGAACGTCCTCGGGGGGCGGCTCGGCCACCTCGAGGTTCGGCTTGATGGCCTGCAGGTCGGCCTGCTCCATCTCCTCGGCCAGCTTGGTCTGCAGCTCGGTCTGGAACTTCGCCTCCTCGGCCATCTGCGCGGCGACGCGCCTGAAGTCGAGGCCGATGCCCTTCTGGCACTTATCCGGGTCGATCTGCAAACCCTCCATGAGCTTGCACTTGGCGGCCTGCGCGTCCTGCTTGATCTGCTCCTGCAGTTTGGTCTCTTCGGCGAAGTCGTGGCGGAGTTTGAGCGGCGAGGTGTTCGGGCCGTAGTACGCGGCCCCGTGGGCGATGCTGACGATCAGTTGGCCCTGGCTGTTGACCTCGGCGCCCAGCACCTTGCTGTCGGCTGGCAGCTTGATGTGCCCGGCCGCGTCCAGCATCTGGACCAGTTGGCGGAGGTCGAAGACGTGCTCGACGGGGGACACGTCGTTCGGGAGAAACGCCTGCATGGGAATCCTTTCCCGGGTTCAGAGATCAAGCCCCTCGCGCCTGTAGGGGTTTTCCTCGACGGGCTGTCCCTGGCCGTTTTCGATGCGCAAGTTGGTGAAGAGTAGAGTAATCCCCAGGGTGCCCGGCTGCAAGCCCCCTGTCTGAATGTAAACCTCGCCCCGGGCGCCGTGGATCGCCCGCTGCGGGACCGAGGGCGGCTCGAACGTCTGGAAGCCGACGATGGGCAGCTCGACGCCGTCGAGCAGGACGGCGTACTTCCCGTCGGGCTGCTGCCTCAGCGTGAGCGTGCTGCCCCACTTGGGGAACGAGATGTTCCCCTGGGCCAGCAACTGGTTCAGCAGCCCGAGGTTGCTCACTTCTTGTCCACCCCCGTGACGGGCACGTCGGTGGGCACCTGCACCATGCCCCGCATCCCGCCGCCGCGCTGGCTGGCCGTGGTCACCTCCACGGCGCCCTTCGCCCGCGTGTCGTTCTTGCCCGGCTCCTTCTTCGCGTTCTCGGGGTCGACGAACGGCAGGAACTGGTGGTTCGAGAGCTGGATGCCCAGCCCGTTCTGAAGGTACGTCATCGAGATCGGCGGGTTGGCCCGCAGCGTCTTGCGGGCGTGCTCGACGAAGCTCTTGAGGATCCGGATGTGGCCCTCGAGGTCCACCGGGAACGCGCCCCCGTCCATCTGCTTCTGCAGGTCGTCGAGGTAGCAGTTCACCAGGTACTGCAGCAGGTCGGGGTCCTGGTCCGTGGACACCACGAACCCGAAGTCCCTGCGCAAGGACTCGAGCATTTTCGGGTCGATCGGCATCGTTCTCTCCTAGAGGTCGAGGGGTCGTCCTTCGGGCAGCGGCTCGTCGTCGGGCTTGATGGACAGCCGGGCGGGCGGAGGTGGCGGGGCCGGCGGCGGGGGCTCGCCCACCATCGCCGCGTGGGCTCGTCGCCGCGCCTGCTCCCGAATCCGCTCGGCCCGCTCCTGGTCCCGGCGGTTCTGTTCGTACTCCTGTTGCCGCGTCACTTCCGGGTTGTTGTAGGTGCGGGGCGCCCGGATCGTGACGTCGCTGTTCTCCTCGGTCACCTGGTAGCCCCACTGGCTCAGGCCCCGCTCGTCGATCTTCTGGAACAGCCGCACCAGCAGGCGGAACCGCAGGCCGTTGTCCGTGGGCACGAGCACCTTGAACACGAACGTGCGGCAGTTGTTCACCACCGGGGCCGAGGCGTTGAGCGTGTACTTGCACCCGTCGAGGACGAAGTTGCGGGTGCGGCAGATGTCCCGCATCCGCAGCACGATGCTCTCGACCTGGTCGCTCCGCAGGCGAGGGTCGCGCTGCCGCTGCTCGATCTCGTCGCTCGACCACGCGGCCTTCGTGGTGAAGCCCGAGTACAGCGGCGGCGGGGCCGTGCCCGCCGTGCCCGTGAACTCCAGGGCGTCGTTGCCCACCGGGTTGGGGCCGGAGCCCGTCCAGGCCCGCACCTCTTCCATGCTCAGTTCGTTCATGTCGCGCCTCACGGCGAAGTAGTAACTCAGGTAGTTCCTGTTGCGCGTCTGCAGGTAGGCGTCGAACTCGGCCCGCAGCAGTCGCATCAGCCGGTCGACGCAGTCCGGGTCGTCGGCGAGCATCGCCTCGGTGATGGTCGGGTACTCGAGGATCGCCTGCTCCAGCCTGGGGAGAAGGTCGTCCGGCACCGTGTCGTAGTTCTCGATCGAGACGCTCACGGTCCGCTCGCGCTGGTTCGCAGTCACGAGCGGCCGGGGCGTCTGCTCGTAGGTCAGGGGCGGCAGCTCGCACGCCGCCTCGGCCCGGATGTACTGCTCGACCTCGTGGCTGTAGGCGTCGCGGCCCTCCTCGGCCCGGGTGTACACGCTCAGCATGTCGCCGATGCGCATGAACCGCTGGTAGTCCGCCACCGTCACGGCCCGGCCGAGCGTGCGGGCGTAGTTCCCGCAGGCGTACACGACGCTGTTCCACATCTGCTCGACCAGGGCATTCTCTGCCAGCTCGTTGCCCCACGCCGCCTGGATGTCGGACGCCGTGGCCCGGTTGACGAACACCGTGTTGACCTCGTCGACCGAGGGCCGCTCGCCGGCCGGGTCGAGGCCGAACGCGGCCGCCATCGTGCGCTCGCTGACGATGCCCCTGCGGTGCATCTCTTGGAGCTGCTGCTGGGCCAGCCGCATGTTCGCGGTACTCTGACCGCCCGGCTCGCCCACGAGCAGTTCTCGCGGTACGCCCATGCTCTGCATCATCTGGTTCTGGATGTAATCCTGCACCTCGCGACATCGGGTGATGAAGTCACCGGGGCCGCCGAGAGGCGTGATCTGCACCTCGTCGGGCATGATGCGGATCTCGGCGCTGCGGCGTGGCGTGTTCTCGACCGCCCGCTGGATGTCGTCGGGCGTAATCCCGTTCTCCATCAGGGCCTGGAGCAGGCTGTCGATGTCCTCGCGGGCCTGGCCCGCCGCGCGGTACCTGGCCTCGGCTACCCGCAGGACTTCGGCGGCAGTCTCGGGCGGCCGCACCTCGACCGTGTACGTCTCTTCCGCTCCGGTGCCGGTGTAGGCGGCGCCGGCACTGCCGCCGTAGTTCGGCGCCAGGAGGTCCGGCGCAAACGGGTCGCCGTTGATGCGGGCCTCGCTCACAGGTCCATCCCCCGCATCAGTGTGCCCTCGACCACCTCGAACTGGTGGTTGCGGCCGGTGCCCTTCGCCGCCGTCATGCTGCGGACGCGGTGGGTGATCTCCTTCACCTGCACCGTCTCGCTGTTCGGGTTCTGGACGTGGTAGCGCCAGTCCGGCAGGAACCCGTGGCCGTCGATCTCGCGGACCTCGACGGTGATCATCACCTGCAGCTTGCACGGCTTGTGGACCTTGATGAACCACTGCCGCCAGTGGTCCTCCACGAGCGGCATGTTGTCGTGCAGCGTGAAGTCGAAGTCGCCCGCCACGTTCCGTGGGCGGTAGTCGGTCATGTACTCGATCAGGTTCTGCAGCCGCTCGACGAGGTCCGAGCAGGCCGGGCTGAACGACTTGATGTTCGACTGGAGTTCCCGCAGCCGCTGGGCGGAGAAGACGCTCTCCCGCAGCCACGGGAAGAGCGCGTGCGGGTTGCCCACCGGCTCCGACGACGGGGTCGGGCCGACGGGCAGGAACAGGCCGCTGCCGCTCTGGACGACGTTCGTGACGCCGAGGTCCCGAATCTCGGGCGGGACCTCGGCCGGAGTGTTGAGGCGCATCCTAGCCTCTTTCCTTGTTACAGGTCGATGGCCCGCTCGCCGACGCCCACCTCCGCCTCGGGCAGGCGGTCGCGGACGAAGTCCCCCGGGGCGTCCATACGGATTCTACTGAGTTCGACGCCACCGTTCTGCGGGTCCTTGATCAGCACGTCGAGGGCCTGGTCGTTGTTCCAGTCCACCTCGACCTGCAGGCGACCCACCGGGGCGGCCGTCAGCAGGGCGTGGAGGCGGTACCGCAGGTGGACGAGCGCCATGTCGGCGGCGGGCATGGCCGCGTCGTCGACGTTCGGGTCGAACATCTGGCTCAGGACTCGGGCCAGCTCCTGCTTGAGCTCCTGCTGCCGCTTGGCCCGGCGGCTCGACTCGGCCGCCCGCTGCAACCGCTCGCGCTCGGCCCGCTCCGCCTCGATGCGGCGGGGCAGGTCGATCACGTCCTGAATCATCTCCCGCGTGAACGGCGGCACGTTGGTGGTGATCACGTCGTCGTTGGCGTTCGGGGTGCCGTCGCCCAGGATCTGGCGGATGACCTCCATGTCCATGCCGGCTTCGGCGTCGTCGATGATGATCGTGTTGGACCGCAGGCCCCGGATCCGCTCCGGGTCCTGCTGGATCGGCGTCTCGATCGTCCCCTGGCTCGTGGTCAGCTCGATCCGGCCGTCGGGCGTCGAGCGGCCGGTGGCGATGCCGAACGTGTACTCGCCGTCGCGGGCCTCCCGCACCAGGCCCGTGCCCGGGTCGATGGTCACGCGGGCGCCGGCCGGGATCGGGCGCTCGTTGATCGGCGCGCCACGGGGGCGGACGTCGCGCATGTCGAGCAGGCCGTGCTGGCGCTCGAACGCCTCGGCCCAGCCGTTGCGGAGGACCTCCTGCCGGGTCCGCTCGTCGACCTCGCCCTCCATCGGCAGGACGATCTCCGAACACGGGTTGCGGCTCGTGACCGGGCTGCCGTACCGCGTGGCCCGGTCGTTGCGCACCCGCGCCCGCCCCAGGCAGCTCAGGCCCAGCCGGGTCAGCTCGTCGAACTCGCGGATGTTGTTGCGGATCATGGCCGCCTGGATCGCGCTGGCCCGGGCCTCGGGCTCGCGGATCTCGTCGGCCGTGTAGTGCCGCAGGAACACCAGCCGGTCGACCACCCAGCCCTCGACGCGGTCGAGGGACATCGGGTGGTGCGACCCCATGAACTCGTGGAACTGGTCGATCGCCCGCTGGGTGTTGCGCGAGACGCCCTGGGCCAGCATCCGCAGCCCCTGGGCGCGCACCCGGGGCGGGAGCAGGGCGAAGTGCTCGTACTGCCGGACGATCTCGCGGATCCGACCGATGTGCTCCGGCCCGGCCCCCTCGTGGCGGATGAGGCGGGTGGCGCCGTCGCCCATGATGGCGCCGACCTCGTCGTCCGTGCGGACCCAGCCGACCATCTCGTCGGTCAGCCCGGCCCAGAAGAAGTCGCGGTCCCACCGCCCCTGGAGGTGCGGGCGGAACCCGACGGGCCGCCGCTCGCGGCGGGCGAACGCGGACTCGCTGCCCGGCAGCACCATGCAGTGGAGCGTGTCGGCGTTGAGGTCCCAGCACACCTGCCCGATCTCGGGCCACTCCTGGTCGCCGCCGTCGGGGTCGGAGGGCGGCTGGGCGCACACCCGCCACATGATGCGGTCGTCGCTCTGCAGCTCGTTCGGGGCGTACAGGTTGACCTGGTGCGGGACGAAGCCGTCGCCCGGGGTGTGCGGCGACACCCGGAACGACAGGGACTGGGGGTTGAAGCGGGCGCTGCGGAGCGGGACCAGGCCGCAGGCGCGGCGGTAGACGCTGAGCAACAGCTCGCCCACCGTGGCCGCCACCCGGTTCCGATCGGTGTGGCGGATGCGGGCCTGCCAGACCAGCGAACTCCCCTGCTGGGTGCTCATAGTACTCCCGATTGTCTTGGCGCCTCCTCAACCGCGAGGAGGACCGCCAGGCGGAGAATGCCGGCTTCCTTGCTGAAGTCCGGCTTGACCGGAGTTCCCCTGGGGTACGAGATCGCGACGCCGTGGTCCTGGCGCGTCTCGCCGGCAGCGTGCAGCTCCCGGCGCATGTTGTCCTGGCCCTTGAACGACCGCCCCGTGCGGCCGAACTGACGCTTCGCCGCCTCCTTCGCGAGGCCGGCGATGAGTTCCCTGCTGAGCATGAGACGTGCCCTCCGTGGCCGTTGGGCACATCTTAACCGCAAAATAGGGCCTTGACAAACTAGAAGCGGGCGGCAGCCGTGTGGTTCGCGTGAACGATGGGGAGAAACTTGCGCAGGCGGTCGAACCCGCCCCACCAGGCCATTTTGTCCTGGTCCTCGCGGGGGGAGAACATATCCACCTCGCGGGCGGCCTCGACGGGCACGGCAATGTTGAGAAGGTCGATGTCGGACCGCTGGAGGGCGTCGAGGCCGTTCCAGCCCCGGGGCGTCTTGCCCATGTACATGAACTCGTCGACGAAGTAGTCGACGTTGATGAGGCTGACGCACCTCCCCTTCGACGCGGAGAAGTTGTCGAGGTGCAGCGGGGCGAACGTGGGGCTGAGCCGGGAGTCGTGGCTGACCCAGGCGATGTACTTGCCCCGGGCGAGCTGCAGGCCCCGGCGGCGGAGCGGGTTGCCGTGCAGGCCGATCGCCCCCTGCGGGACGTAGTTCGGCACGAGCGTGATGTTGTGGTTGGTCTCCGGCACCCGCTGCTTGAGGTGGTCGATCATGCGGTGGACGCGCGGGTGCTCGCCGTCCTCGATGACGATCCACTCCCACCCGTCCTCGAGCTGACGCGAGATGTCCCAGTACAGGCCCGGGAGGAGGTTCGCGCGGCCGAACACGGTGGTCACGATGGTGAAGTCGGGCGGTCCCATTCGCATCGCTGTCTCACATGTCGTAGACGGCCCGCTCGTGGAGCAGGTGCGTCCAGTGGGTGTACTTCGCCTCCGCCTTCTTCATGTACTGCATGTACTCCTCGTCGATGTTCGCGGAGTCCATGTACCACGGCAGGTGCCGCGCGGTGTAGGGCGGCGCCGCCCGGACCGAGCACATCGGCTCGAGCCAGGAGACGCACGGGCGCTTCCGGTTGTACAGCGCGAAGGTGTGACCGACGGGGGCGTGGAAGAACTCAGGGTCGAGCCTCTCACGCCAGAACTGCGCCTCCCACTCGAGCACCTCTTTCTTCTGGGGGAAGTGGTCCGGCAGGTCGTCGATGCGGAGCGACAGCCCCGCCTTCTGCACGGTGGGGTAGCGGTCGAACGCCTTCATCAGGTGGGTGAGCACGTCGTCGGGGACCTCGCTCACGTCGAGGTCCGGGTCGGAGACGACGTACCAGTCGGTCTTCCGCTCGTCCCACACCACCCCGCTCTTCCAGGCCGCGTTCTGGCCCAGGTTCTCGTAGCACCGGAAGACGGGGTACGGGCAGTTCGCCAGCCACTCGACCAGGGGCTCGTAGGTCGAGCCGTTGTCGACGATCACCACGCGGGCGTCAGGCAGGCGGCTGAGGCGCTCCGCCATCGCGCGCAGCGAGGTGAGGAGGTTGAAGCTCGTGAGGTAGATCGGCACGGGTGCGGGCACTGGTACTAACCCTCTTGGCGTACACAGCCGACTCGCAGTTGGAGCAGAACTCTCGCTGCATCTGCCGGAGCACGTCGGCGTACTCCTGCGTGTCGCGGATCCGCTTCAACGGGGTCTGTTCGACGTTCCCCACAATGTACCGCTTCTCGTGGTCGTGGCAACACAGATACACGTCGCCGTTAACCCCGACGTAGAAGTTCGCGAGCTTGGCGGCCGCGCAGCCGACGATCGGGTCGCTCTTGCGTGTGCCGAGCTGGAGCAGGTCCTGGGCCTTGAAGTCGGCCTGGCAGGTGCCGCCCATCTGCCCGGCCCGGGTGATGATCTTCACCATCTTGATGTCGACGTTCGGCAGGTGGGCGAACGCCTGGCACACCTCGCGGAAGTTCTTGACGTGCTCCTCGTCGCCCAGCCCGTTGACGTCGACCTGGTGGCGGTTGCGGCTGTGGCGGACGAAGAACACGATCTGCTCGACCACCCGCTCGACGTTGAACGTGCGGTCCACGATCTTCTTGTACGCCTCCTTGTCCACGGCCGGCAGGTTGAACACCGTGGGCCAGTCGTAGCCCTTCTTGATCATGCGGGCGGTGCGGTCGGGCGTGAGGGCGGTGCCGTTGGTGTACGCGGCGTAGGTCAGCCCCTTCCGCTTGAGGAACTCGAGCCGGTCCTCGAACATCGGGTCGGCCATCGGCTCGTTGTACGCGGCGTGCGACACGCGGGCGTACCCGGCCTCGACCCCCTGGAGCACGACCTTCTCGTACAGCCAGTGGGACATGACCTCGGTCTTCGGGGCGGGGAAGTGGCGGTTCTGGCAGAACCAGCAGGCCAGGTTGCAGCGGGTGTTGGTCTCGATCTGGAGGAGCATCCTACCCTCCCAAGAGTTGCGCCCAGGCCGCCACGAACCGTTCGCGGCGGGACTGGAGGTTGAGCCGCGAGTTGCGGCGCAGGTCGGCGATGCCGGTGCGGGTGTTGAGCAGGTTGACCACCACCCGCCGGAGGTGCTCCCAGTCCGGCTTCACGAACGGCACCAGCCGCTCGCTGAACCCCAGCTCGCACGGGATCAGTATACCGTTCACCGCCTGCTTCATCACCTCGTTCACGGGCGACACGTCGTACGCCACCACCGGCGTGCCCATGCACAGGCTCTCGAGGGCCACCATCCCGAAGCCCATGATCTCGGCCGGGTGGACCACCAGGTCGTGGCGGCCGAACACGAGCGGGGTGTGTGCCCAGCCGCTGCGGTCCTCGAGTACGCACACCGTGCCGCCCTTCGACGGCGGGGCCAACACGCGGTTCAGGTTCGACAGGCTGTGGGCGCTCATGCACTTCGGGGTGATGGTGACCGTGACGTCGACCCACGGGCACGCCTCGACCACCTGCATGGCCGTCAGGGCCACCATCTCGGGCGTGGTCCGCTCGGGCAGCGTGCAGTGCAGCGGGAACAGGACGCGGGCGCGCTCGCTCGACACGTCCTCGCCGGCCTTGCGGGTGATGGGCAGGCCGCAGTCCCACGGGACGTACAGCACGTTGTCGAGCTGGAAGTGGTCGCGGACCATGTCGGCCTGGGCCTCGGCCGGGCACACGACGGCGTCGGAGATGCGGAGAGCCTCGCCGGCGCCCGGGGGCAGGCAGTCCCACGGCGCCAGGCACACCGTCTTGGCCCCGTGGCGGTTGGCGTCGGCCACCCACGCCGTGGGCGGGTGCTCGGCGTAGATGACGACGTGGCACTTCGACAGGAAGGCGTCGAACCCCTCCCGCCGCTCGCTCACCACCCGCCCGTCCCAGTCCGGGTGCAGGTTGGGGACGCGGCGGGTCGAGCCGTGGCTGTAAACGAGCACGTCGTGCCCCAGCCGGTTCAGGAAGTCGCCCAGCCGCATCGCGGCGTACACGGCGTCGTGCCGGCGGTACTGCTGAACGATCCCGATGCGCATGGCAGCACCTTCTAATTATGGACGTACAAGAAGCCGTCGACCTTAGCGAACTCTCGCGGGTTCAGGCCCCGGGTCAGATCGGTGATGTACTCCCAGTCGGCTGCGAACTCGGTCGACTTCCACGGGGTCTCGGCCACCAGGCCCGCGTCCGCCAGGAAGCAGCCGACGTCGATCTTACCTCGCCTCAGCTCGGTCTTCATCGGCTGCCACATCTTGTGAGAGTGTACCACGTTACAGAACCCGAACGGGGCCTGGCGCTTGACTATCTCGCTCGCCATCCACTCGAAGTAGACGGGGGCGTAGTACCCGTCCCCGTTGGTGAACCCCATCAGGTCGCACCTCTGGGCCAGGCCGGCGCGGACCATCTCCCGCAGGTTGTGGCCGTACACGTTCTTCCGCTCCGGGGAGTGGACGAACGAGAACCGGTCGTCGGTGGAGTACTTGAACCGCAGGTCGTTGATGTGCTGCGTGTCCCACGGCCCGTCGTGGGCGACGACGACCTGGAAGTTGCGGTGGGTCTGGGCCTGGAGCGACAGCAGCAGTGCGTCGAGGCAGTGGCTCTGCCGGTAGGTCGCGACGGCCAGGCCGACCGTCACCCGGGACACGTCCGGGAACTTGCTCTGCTCCTTGAACTTCTTCCAGTAGCGCATCCGTGCGCCTCCAAATAAAAAGCCCCGGGGGACCGGGGCGTCACTTCTTCAGTCTGTGCCGGCCGGTGCCCTTCGCGCCCCGGGACACGCCCCGGTAGTGGAACACGAAACTGCCGGGCACGATCCCGACGGCGATCTTCTTCTTTTCCCAGCGGCCCTGCAGCTCGTCCTCGTTCTTGGTCAGCTTGAACTTCCGGCCGGGGTCGAACACATGCTCGGCGCCGTGCGCCCCGGCCCACCACGTCTCGGTCTTCGCGGCCATGCAGAACCCGTTGATCCGGTTCGGGCTCCACAGCTCGAGCCTGCGGTCCTGCGACAACCGGGCGGCCACCCCGTCGATGTACGCCTGGTCGTCGCTGACCTTGTACCCCTTGACCAGCCCCTTCACCTGCTGGCGGGGGCGGTGACCCGGGGCGTTAGTTACCGGACCGACGAGAGCGGCGGCCCCCCTGCTTAGCACCATCTCCAGGGGCTCCCACCACCGGAGGGGGAACTTCACGTCCGAGTTCGTCGGCACCGCGTACGGGATCCCCTGCCGGCGGGCTTCCACCAGTCCCCAGTTCCACGACCGGGTCAGGTTCTTGTCGTTCTTCGGGAACCGATGGATCACCAGGCGTTCCTGGGGGAACTGATCCCACTGCCTCGGGTTCCACTCCGGACTCCCGTCGTCCACCAGCATAACCAGGATCTGCGGGTGGCTCCGCAGCGCCGTCCGGACCGCGATCTCCGCGTAGTCCATCTGGTTGTACGTCGGGATGATCACCGCCACCTTCGCCTTGAAAGGTGGTGTCAGCCGGCTTGACGGCGTCCTCCTTCGGCGTCGCCGGGACGGGGATCTCGAGCTGGACCACCTCCTCCTGCGCGATCGCGTCGTTCATCTTCTCCTTGACGGTCTCGAAGTACTCGGCCCGCCCGGGGTTCGGCTTCACGTCCTCGATCAGCTCGGACATCGTCCGCTCGTTCTGCTTGGCCCCCTCGAGCGCCTCAATCTTGGCCTGCGCCTTGCCGGGCAGGTGCTTGATCTCGTCGAGCTCGGCGGGCAGCAGGTAGCCCTGGTCGCCGGGCAGCGGCCACTCGGTCGGCCGCACCCACACCATCGTGGTCTTGCGTCCCTTCTCCTCGTCGAACGGGGTGCGGACCTGCACGTCGAGGCCCGGCAGCACGCTGACGTGCGTGTCGACCAGGTGGGCCGAGCCCTTCGTGTGGTCGCCCTGGTAGTAGTTGTCGATGAGCAGCACGGTCTTGGCGTGCAGGCGCTTCTTGGCGAACAGGAAGCTGGCGCGGATCGAGGACAGGCTGCGAGGCCCGCCCAGGACGATCAGGTCGACGACGGGCACGTCGGCCGGGTTCAGGCTGATCTTGGCCTTCGTCTTCGACTGCAGCAGCGTGAGCACCTTGCCCGAGCTCGGCGGCAGCACGTCGAGGAACTCGTCCTGCAGGTACTGCGGGGTCGCCCGCTCGAACACGTCGAACCCGTAGTACTCGACGTTCGGGCGGCCCTTGCCGAACGCCTCGGTGAGGAGCTGCACGGCGAGGGCGCCGTCCCCGACGCCGAAGTGGAGAACGCGGTAGGGCTTGTGGGCCTTGCTGTTGGTGGCGGTGGCTTCCACGGCCCGCAGGACATGGGCGTATCGGTTCGGCTTCGGCATCGGTCAATGACTCCGTTCAAGGGGCGGGCGAAGGGGGGTCGGTCACTCGGCGCTGCGTTTGGCGCACCCGCCCGAGGAGCCGCACGTCTTCGGCTGGGCGTTGGCCTCGCTGTCGTCGGTGATGCCCACCTTCACGAGGATGGGCTCGTTGGTCTCCGGGCACGACCCGAAGTGCGTGAAGCCCGCGATCGGCTTGTCGCCGAAGCGGTCGAACTCCACGTCCTCGTGGTCCTTACCGCAGCGCGGGCAGTTCTTGATGTCGACGTTGATCTTGTTGGAACCGGTCGTGGCCATGTCCGCCTCCTGCAGACTGGGTGGCAACGGGGTGTCGGTCGTGCCCACCACCACTGGCACGAAGACCTTTTTCTCGACCTCGACCGGGACCGTGACGACCTTCGGCTTCCGGTTCTGGATGCGGTTGAAGAAAAACAGGAACAGCCCGAACGAGATCGGGCCGATCGCCGCAGCTACGATTTCGCCCGGGGTCATGGGGCGGTCCTCCGATTGTCTTGGCGCGGCCAATTTTAGCCGCGCTGCGTCTTGACCTCCACCACGGCCCCGTCGGACTTGGCGGTGCCCCACAGCGTGTTGCCGGGCGGCCCCTCCTGGCCCTTGTTCGCCTCGCAGAACTTCGCGGTCTCGTCCAGGTTGTCGGCCTGGTCCGAGCACTTCTTCGACGCGGCCTTGAGGGCCTTGTCGAGCGCGTCCTTGCTGTCGGCCTCGATGGTGATCTCGGCCCGGTACTTCCCTTTGCCCAGCGGCTCCATCACTTCCTCGCTTCCTGCTTCGCGTGCTCCTCGCACAGCCAACTGTCGACGGCGATCAGCTCGGCCGGCTCGTCGGGGGTCTCGGACACCGACTCCATTTCGGTGACCCGCTTGGTGCCCGGCCGGCTGCAGCCCGGGATCTTACACCGCTGCACCTGGGCCGTGAAGTCCTTCCCGGCCTTGAATGAGGGGCTGCAGCACGGGTTGGTGGCGCGGACGCTGCGGCTCATAACGCCTCACTTTCTGTCCTGGTTGGTCTTGGGCATGGACCGGGTGTATGTAGAAGTGTCCTTCGGCGGGGGGAGTTTGTCCAGGTTAAGTTCCTTGCACAGGCGGGCGTAGTCCTCCTGTGCGGCGTCGGCCCCGATGAACGGGGACATCGACATCACCCGCACGCCCACGCCCCGGAGGGCCGCCCGCACCTCGGCCGTGCGCTCCCGGTACAGCCGGTACTGGTCCTCGGGCTTGAGGCCGAGCCAGCGGACGTGCTGGTCGTGGGCGTGGTAGTCGCCGCCCAGGGCGGCCGCGTCGCACCCCACGAGGACGATGTACTTGACGCCCAGCCGGGCTGCCAGGTCCATCGCCGTGGTTTGGACACCCTCCCCCAAATACAGCGTGTCGGCCGGGCGGGTGCGGACCGTGTCGATGTCGTAGCTCGTGCCGAAGACGTAGTGCCTCGGGTCGGATAGCTCGAGGTTCTCCATCGGCGGCTTCTTCTTCACCACCCACTGGGTCGGGGCGCCCTTGAACGTGTCGAGGTACTCGAGCACGAGTTCGGGGTGGACGGTGACCGAGAGCGTCGGGCGGATGATCTTGTACGCCTGGTTGAGCCCGATCGTGAACTTGCCCTCGAGGAACGCGAGGGGGAAGCAGCGCACGCTCGGGCCGGTGCCGACGATGTAGGCCGTGTCCGTCTTCGGCTTCTTGATCTGCGAGATCCGCATCACCACATCCGCATGTTGAAGGACTTCTTCCACTGCGCGAAGATGGCCGCCGTGAACAGCTCCTTCTGCGACCGCAGGCCGATCCCCACGCCCGGCTTGCCGCTCGGCTTGTTGGGGCCGACCAGGTCGCGGTTGTTGAGGAACCGGTTCTCGACGACGTCGTCGGTCAGCTCGAACAGTTCCCGCACCTCGGGGTCGCGGAGCAGCGAGCGGAACAGCTCGCGGACGGGCGAGCCGTCGCGGGCCGGCATCGACGGCCGCCCGATAACCCACTCGTCGGTCGGCGCCCGCCAGCCCGTCTTGAGCTTGCGGGTCACGAACGTCGGCAGGTTGGCGGCGTAGGCGGCCCGCATCAGCGGCTTGTTGTTCGCGTCCCAGCCGCCCGGCGTGCCCTCGGCCGTCTTCAGGTGGCCGGGGATGCCGCGAACGAAGTCGCGGAACTCCGAGCACATGAGCGGGAACCGGGCCTCCATGCCGAACGCCGCGCCGATCTTGTCGCTGCGGGCGAGGAAGTCCTCGGCCAGCGTGTGCAGGCAGTCAGTGTACATGAAGTCGTTGAGGGCGTCGCCCGTCAGCCCGCCCCTCGGCAGCCACCCCTCCAGGTACTCGACCTGCTGGTCGACGGTCAGTTGCAGGTCCGGGTTCTTCAGCCCCCGGTGGCCGGCCCGCAGGGTCTCGAACCGGGTGCGGAACGGGGGCGTGTTGTAGTGCTTGTACCCGGCCAGCAGCTCGTCGCCCCCGTCGCCGCTCAGGGTGACGATCACGCCGGCGGCCCGGGCCGCCTTGTTGGTCAGGTAGTACGCCGGGTGGCTCTTGCCCTGGCGGGGCTCCTCGAGGGCGACGACCGCGTTCTCGAAGTTGTCCACCCAGAGCTGCTCGGTCACCAGGACCTCCCGGTGCTCGGCCTTGTAGAGCTTGGCCGTGTCCCGGGCCACGTTCGCGTCGCTGTTGTAGGCGTGGTCGACGCCGGTGGTGCGGAACCGGGTGGTGAACGTCTTGAGCGGCCTCGTGGCCTCGTACAGGACGGCGCTGCTGTCCATGCCGCCGCTGAGGAACAGACCCAGGTTGCGGCGGCCCATAGTCGCCAGCCCGACGGCGTCGCTCAGGTGGTCGGCCAGCAGGGCGGGGATGTCGGCCTCGAAGCCGGCGAACGGCTTGGGCCGGGCGTCGTTGAGGTTCCACTGGGCCACGCACCCGCCGGGCAGCTCGAACGTGACCACCTCGCCGGGGACCAGCTTGTAGATCCCCCGGAACATGGTCAGCGACCCGGCGACCAGGCCCGAGTGGTAGTAGTGCCTGAACGCCTCCTTGCACACCACGCGGTCGAGGCCCAGCGCCAGCAGGCTGCGGATCTCGGACGAGAACGCCAGCCGCCCGTCCTTGACCGCGTAGTAGAGGGGCCTGGCGCCGTTGCTGTCGCGGGCCAGGGTGACGGTGCCCGCCTCCCGGTCGTACCAGGCGAGGGCGAACATGCCGTCGATCTTGCGCAGGAAGTCGAGCCCCTGCTGGGCCAGCCCGACGGCCAGCGTCTCGGTGTCGGTGTCCGAGCGGAACAGGTGGTCGAGGGCGACGCGGAGCGGGATGTGGTTGTACACCTCGCCGTTGAACACGAGCTCGTACCGCCCGGCGTGCGCCCACGGCTGCTCGGACCGGGCCGGGGTGTCGGTGACGGCCAGGAGGTTGTGGCCGAGCGAGATCCGCTCGTCCTTGAAGACCCCCAGGCCGTCCGGCCCCCGGTGCGCGGCGGCGTCGAGCATGCGCTTGAGCGCCCCGTCCTCGGTCCAACAGAAGCCGTGGATCGCACACATTACTTCATCTTCCCCGACCGGCGGTGGTGGCCCTTGTCGTGGCCCAGGTAGGCGCCCAGCGGGCTGAACTGGATCACGGTGTTGTTCTCCCCCACCTTCGTGGCGAGGTCGATGGACCGCACGTTGTCCTCGGTCTTGGCCTTGCGGACGGCCAGGCCGAGCTGGTGGCAGTCGTCCCACCGCTTGTCCTCGCGGTACTTGCCCGTGCGGTACCGCTCGGTCATGTACTTGAGGACCTTGCGGCCGCCGTTCTTCAGGTGGTACCCGACGACCCCGGTCTCGATCTCGGCCCGGGTGCTCTTGAGGAAGATGCACCCGACCCTGCCCGGGAACCACTTCTTCACCACGTTGGGGGTGACCCGCTGCTTGAACGTGGCGTCCGAGTCGACCCACATCATCACGTCGTGGGTCGAGTAGTAATCGTCGGCCGCCAGCTTGGCCGCGAGCACCTTGCGCAGCCACCGGAACGAGTTCTTGCAGAACCAGTACCCGGGGCACGGCAGCTTGTGCTTCTTGCTGTTGATCTCGAACGGCCCGCCCTTGCACTTACACTCGGGCGGGTCCAGGCTGCCGCCGAGGGCCGTCGGGATGACGGCGGTGTTGTCCTTGAGGAACTTCACCAGGAACGGGTGGTCGTCGATGCGCGTGCCGACGATCCGCTCCCCCTTCGGCGGGTCCATGCCCTCGCAGAAGACCGCGAGGGTGCCATCGGTCTTCGTCTCGAGGAACGACTCGATCAGCTTGTGCCCGGTCTCCGCGTACAGGTCGGCGGAGAACGTGGTGGCCCACAGGGTGTTCATTGTTCCCTCAGCGCCCGAAGTAGCTGCGGACCACCTTGACGACGTGGGCGATGTCGTCGTCCTCGATGTACTGGTGGGTGCCGATGTAGAACCCGCACCCGTCGAGCCTCTTCGCCGTCGGGTACTGGTTGATCAGGTTCTTGCCGTACAGCTTGTGGTACACGGGCTGGTTCAGCAGCGGCAGGAGGTCGCGGGTCTCGACCCCGTGGTCCTCCAGGTGCTGCACCAGCCCCGCCTTGTCCTCGGGCGTACGGGTGACCAGCGGGTACATCATGTAGACGTGCTCCACGCCCGGCGGGGCGGTCGGGAGCTGGAGCTTGTCCTGCAGATCGAACAGCCCCCGGTAGTACCCGTTGGCGATCTCCTTGCGGCGGGCCACGATCTGGTCGCGGCGCTCGAGCTGGGCCACGCCCAGGGCGGCCTCGAGCTCGGTGCAGCGGAAGCTGTGCCCGGCCTCGATGAACCGGAACCGGCGGGCGATGATCTCCTTCATCTGCTCGGGCGTCTTGCCGTCGTCGTCGTCGATCGAGATGTAGATCCCGTCGCGGCCGTGGTTCATGAGCGAGCGCAGGTCCTTCGCCAGCTCCGGGTCGCTGGTGGTGGCGAGCCCGCCCACGCCGGTCACGACGTAGTGGGCCATGTAGGTGCTGAAGCACCCCACGTCGCCCCACGACCCGACCGGCTTGCCGTGGCAGTCGGCGAACGCCGTCTCGCACGAGTCCTCGATCACCGACAGCCCGTACCGCCAGGCGATGTTCTGGATCGTGGGCATGTCGGCCGGCTGGCCGCACAGGTGGACCGGGATGATCGCCCGGGTGATGCCCGGGACGATCTTCTCCTCGATCAGGAGCGGGTTGATGTTGTAGGTGTTCGGGTCCACGTCCACGAACACCGGCTTGAGGCCGTTGTGCAGGCACACGTTGGCGGTCGCCACGAACGTGACCGAGGGGACGATCACCTCGTCCCCGTCCCGCCAGTTGCCCCGCCGCTTGAGGGCCTGCAGGGCGATGTGCAGGGCGCTCGTGCCGCTGTTGCAGAACACCGCGTGCTTGGCCCCGTGGGCCTTCGCCCACTCGGCCTCGAACCGCCGCCCGAACGGCCCGTACGACAGGCGCCCGCTGCGGAGCACCTCGTCGACGTACTGGTACTCCTTCGGGCCGGCCTTGAAGTCGCCCACCGTCACCTGTCGTCCCTGACTCATGGATAACTCCCTCCCTGGAGTTACTTCTTGGCCGACGCCAAGAACTTCCTGTAGTGCGGATGCAGCCCGTTCGTGGGCCGCCAGTCCTTCTTCTTGCCCCACTCGGCCAGGGCGGCTTCCATGTCCGCCCGGGTGACCTCGCCGGCCTCGAGGGTCTCGACCAGCTCCTTCTTCCACAGCCCGGCCAGCGGGTGGTCGGGCTTGTACCACGGCTGCTCCGGCTCCTTCGTGTAGTGGAGCAGCTTGGTGACGCCCTCCTTGTACACGTTCAGGTGGTTCCATTCCACCGGAAGCGGGTCGGCGATCGACATCCCCTGGGCGTGCATGAGCTTGGCGTAGTTCTCGTTGCCCCGGTTCTGGCGCAGCCACCCGAGCACGCTGTTGATCTTGAACTGCCAGTTGCTGAACGCCCGCCAGCAGTCGATCACCATGACCGACGTCTGGGGCCACGGCGTCTTCGAGTACTTGTCCGGCTGGAAGGTGCAGGCAATGATCGGGGCGTCCGGCTCGGCCGGCAGGAGCTCGCGGCCCAGGTCGTAGAGCTTCGCCACGTCGTCGAACACGATCTGGTCGGCGTCCATGTAAATGGCGTGCCCCTCCCAGCCGCACGCCGCCGGGATCATCCAGCGGCGCAGCGAAAAGCCGGTGCCGACCTTGATGTCGTCGATCGGGTACTCCCACGCCGGCCCGATCATGGGCGTGATCTCGACCGGCCGGGAGGCGTGCTTCCGGATCGTGTGCTCGAGCACCCTGTACGCGATGTGCGTCTTGGGCTCGGTGCCGACGAAGATGCGAATGGGCTTGCTCACTTGATCTCCGCGTCTTGGGCGTTGATGACCGGCGGGAACCAGGGGATGCCGATCCCCCAGGGGCCGGGCATAACCATCGGGATTCCGGCCGGGGGCACGTCCTCGGAGTTCGGCAGGCCATCGGACATCCGCCGCTGCCGCTCCTCCTCTTCCCTCTGCTTCTGCCGCCACAGGTCGTCGCGGCGCTTCATGTCGGCGAGCTGGGCGCGGATCCACTCGTCGGTCTTGCCCTCGCCGATCCAGTCCTCGACCAGCATGCGGGTGGCCCGGCGGTAGGTCGGGTAGTCGCCGTCCGCCGAGGTCATCCCCTGGGCGGCCTGCAGATACTTGCCGTACTTCTTGTGGTTCTCGGCGCAGGCACCGCCCTTCTCGTCGTCGGCCGAGACGTACGAGAACGCCTTGTCGCAGTACCACAGGCCGTCGATGGGCGGCATCGGGCGGAACGAGTTGACGTGCTGGTTGTGCAGCTTCGTGAGCAGCTTGGAGGCCCGCTCGCGGACCTCGGCGTCGTCGCTCCGGACGGCCTTCAGGAGTGCGGGTTTGGCGGCCGGGCCGGCGGCCGTCAGGATTGCGGTGGCACGCTCGCGGGCCTTCCAGTCGGGGTCGCCGAGCTGCTGGACGACGGCGTCGGGGTTGGTGGCGAGGGCGATGATGACGAGCGCGTACATGGAGTCCCTCCCAACTCGAACAGGGGCGTCACCGTGACCCCCCTGTTCCTTTCGGTCTGCCGGATCTCCGTGAACTGCACGTCGAAGGAGTCCCGGCCGTTGACCAGTAGCGTCTTTTTATCAAAGTTCGGGGCGTAGCTCGAGCCCCCGTCCACCCCGAGCGTGAAAATCTGTTTGACGCCGCTCATCGCCAGCAGGTTGACCGCCGCCACCGCGCTGAAGTACCGCACCCGGACCACCGGCCCCCGCCGCCGCAGTTTGTTCGGCGCCTGGGAGCTGTTGTAGAACAGGAGCCGCCGCCGAGCCGCCATCTTGGCGAGGTGCGGCCGCCCCTTCAGGTGCTGGTCGAGCGTGACGGTCGACGGCTTGCAGTTCACGTTGGGCAGCCACGGCATCACGACCCGGGGGATCTCGTGGATCGCCTCGCCCAGGTGGTCGATCACCTCGATGTCGTAGGCGTGGCCCACGAACGCCGGGCTCGCGGTCATGGCGTGGTTCAGGGCCAGGACGTGGTACCGGTCCCAGTCCACCTCGGACGCGCGGGCGAACGTCGGCCCCTTGCCGACGACCAGCCACGGCTTGGACTTCGCGTGCAGGTCGAACCAGTCGAACCAGTGGTGGGCGCTCACGGCAAGGCTCCGGTGAGCCGGCTCATGAGGCGGTGCGGGTCGCGGACCAGCTCCTCGTAGAGCCGCCCCTCGATCTCCGCGTGCCGGTCCCCGGGGATGTAGTGGTCGTACATCCCGGCCAGCATCGAGCGGGTGACCGGCTCGCGGCTGCCCGCCCCGTGGTGGTAGAACAGGTGGCCGTAGATCGCCCCGAACACCGGGTGCGGGCTCAGCCGGTTGGTGCGGACGAGCGGCAGGAACTTGCCGACGTCGCCCCACAGGTGGGTGCCCACGTCGACCACGTCCCGCCACAGCAGGTTCTTGCACGGCGTGGTGGTCCACTCGCGGACCAGGCCGATCTCCCTCCGGTCGATGAACATGGCGCACGGGTGCGGGAACGTGTCCAGGTTCTCGAACCGCAGCGGGGCGGCGGCGTGCTTGCCGTGCCGCTCCATCAGCCGGGTCAGTACGGTCGCCCACTTCGGGCACACCGGCCAGGCGTCGGAGTCGAGCATGAGGAGGTGGGTGTACTCCTCGTTGCGGTGGAAGTAGTCGACGATCTGTTCGAGGCCCTGGACGTGGCCCAGGTTGCCCGGGGCCACGCCGATCACCTGCGAGTTCGTGAACGGCGTCGGGTCGACGCCGTTGAGGAACAGGGCGTGGGTGAAGGGCACGTCGGTGGTCGTGCCCAGGAACTGTCGCTGCAACGCGTACCAGACCGGGTTGCGGTCGGACGGGGAGAAGACGCTGGCGACGAGCAGCTTCACGGCTCAGCCCTCCGTGGGAGCCCACACGCCCTCGGGCGTGCTGACCTCGACCTCCTCGACCACGAACGCGCTCGCGACCGGCGGGCGGGCGAACACCACGCACCAGAACAGGCGGCCCGAGGCGTCGGCCTCGAACGCCACGCCGAAGTGCTTGTAGTTGCCGAGGATGTTCGCCTTGTGGCCCGGCGAGTTCATCCACGCCTTCATGACCGCCTCGGCCGTGCGCTGGCCGGCGGCGATGTTCTCCCCGGCCCCGCGCCACTGGTAGCCGGCGGCGCTGGCCCGCTGGCCGACGGTCGAGCCGCCCTCGCCGGTGTGGCTGAGGACGCCGTGCGACGCCATCCACGCGGCGTGCCTGGCGGCCGCCTCGGCCAGCCGGAAGTCGAGCTCGATCGGGTCGAGGTCGTACGCCAGCCGGGTCTTGTTGTGCAGGTCGATGAGCGCCCGCACCATGCGCGACTTGTCCACCCCCGGGTCC
>ERZ761584.80-NODE-80-length-37073-cov-350.993111_pt1 | contig 37073 bp, 47 predicted proteins | sample MGYA00512168_ERZ761584 | MGnify/ENA primary metagenome ERZ761584 (study PRJEB28899, sample SAMN03785564) | bioreactor sludge metagenome | biome: EBPR Sludge; feature: EBPR Bioreactor; material: 0.22µm filtered reactor supernatant | place: Saint Lucia: Queensland...
CATATCCACCCAAAAGTTTAGATAAGCGAAGGAGTGAAATAAATTAAAATAAAAAATAAAAAAATACAAAAATGTCAAAACAAAAAACAATATTAGAATGGCTTGAAATGCTTCCAGATGGTTATCGGGAGATATGCAAGTTCAATTATAATCCTATATTCTCATCAAATAAAACTCCTGAACGTTTACGCGATGCGATTAACAGCTTGTGTAATTGGTACGATACAACAATAAATAGAGATTTTTTCAATGATTTATGGGGCAGTATAAATTTGGACAACTCAATCAACTATGAAAAGCTTCCCACTCTACCTAAAAACTGGCAAGACCTATACAAATACAAATTACCAGAAGTAACCCAAGAAATCAAAAAGCCAAAAAACCCTAATAAGAAACGAAATAAACTTGCAGTTAAGATTTTCTTAGCGTGGGCTGCCAATCCAAAAGCAATTAATGGCAGCCAAACATTCGATACAGCATTAGAAATGGCAAACCAAATCATTAAAAAACTAAATAGTTAACCATGAAACAATACAAAACATTAAAAGACTTACCAGGGATTCCATTTGGAACGATTGGCTTTCAAAACGGCGATATGATTGTCTTTTTAGATAGAAAATTTCCATTAAGTACCCATCAATTACCAATTAAGTACATTAATGAATATCCAGACTTCTTTCAGGAAGTAGAAGAAGAAAAAGAAAAGCGGTTTACTTTGAGCGATATGAATAGTGCTTACAATGCTGGATATAATCGCTTAATAACTTTTGGTTCATTTATTTCTAAAAACTTCCCACACACCAAAATAGACCAATGATCTTAAAAACAATACTTTCAATTTACTTTTTGGCACTTATTTTTTTCTGTTTGGTGGGTTGGCTAATGGATAAAGAACTAAAACTACTCAAAGAAGAAGAAAGTAAATTTAACCAAAAAAATGATATATAATATTTTAAAATATTAGTATTTGTATATATATTTGTGCTTCTGTTCTAATGGCCTACGATCTCAATCGGATTAATTTAAGGGCTAACTACAATTAAAATAAATTTTCATCTACGGATTTTTGGTTGACAGCCGGGCATCCTTCGTGCTTAATGTTGCCCGGTTCTTTTTTTGATTCAATCACTTTTAAATTATAAAAATTATGGCTTACGCAGATTTAAAACAGTTAAAGTTAAGAATGACTAAAGCAGATCATTCCAAATTAAAAAAATTGGCCAAAAAACGAGGTACTTCAATGGTTGCAATTATGACTGATGCAGTCAAAAGAGAGTTTAAACTCGAAAAGGCATAAAAGGGCTTCGTCCACTTTTTTTTATCGGGGCAATGGGTAAATGGCATTGCCCTGAATTTTAAAAACCAAAATAAGAATGCGTTACGATTTAGAAATAGTTGAAAAGATAAGCAAGGAGCAAGCAATCAAACAAGGATTAAGGGTTCGTATATCCTTAATTTGTTTCGATGGTCAGCCCAAGTGCAGGGTATTTGGAAAGCCTGACAATGATTTACTTTTTGAAAATGAAGTAAAGAAACAGTTAAAAGAAATAAACAAGTTGGTGTATCTTGATTTCCTTGATCTAAAGGAATACGATGCCTACACAACCAAAGAAGTTAAAAAGGGTCAACAGGACAAAATTGACCCTGTAATCAATAAACCGGAATTAAAACCGAGAAGAAAAAGAAGAACCAAAAAAGAATTGTTGGATGCCAGAGAAGTTTTACAGTATGACTCCAGACAAGTTTTACAGTATTCCTGATTTTGTCGATGACTCAACAGCCGTTGAAATCGCTAAGCTATTGCCAAAAGTCAGAAGGCATGGCAAAGCCCGAAATCAGGTTATCAGATACGGAAGTATAAAGCCATATCCAAGCGGTTTTTTAAAAAAAGAAATACCGGATGTGTTTAAAAAGTTAAACATTCCATTTGAATATGACAGCGTTACTTTAAATGAATATATGCCAGGTCAAATGTTAGATTGGCATATCGACAAACCGGAATCAGGCAACAGGATTGTCATTTTAAGTTTGTTAAGCGATTGCGATATTTTATTTAGAAACAAAAAAGAAAGCCTTAATATTTTAAACTTTGAAATGCTAAAAAACTCATTATCAATATTTTCGGATTCCTTACGCTGGGATTACGAACACAAAGTTATTGCAAATGAATACAGGATTTCAATAGTTTTCAGAAACTCAAAAGAAACGATAAAACGATGAAAGTATTACAATTACCGGACGAGGATAAATTTCACCTTGCCTATAAAATGTGCAAGTCAAAAGTAGCAAGGGCAATAATTGATTGCCTTTCACAAAATGGTGAATTAAATGTAACAATGATTTACATTAAAACAAGAATCCAGCAGACAATAATTTCATTCTACATAAGAAGATTGGAATGTATTGGAATTGTAAAAGCCCAAACAATAGGTAAGTGCAGGTATTACAAGTTAACCAATGTAGGGCTTCCAGATCGTTTAAAGGAATTGGCTTTAGTAATTTAAAAAACCAAAATTTATGTTTTTACCATTTTTAGACATTGTGCCAGTTATCTCAAAGGAAGAAGTAATTGAAGCAAAGGCGAAAGGAGTTTACGAAAGCTACATGAAGCAAAAACAGGATGAGTATAAACTGCTAAAAAAGTTCTTGTCAATTATATACGATAAAGAGAAATTGGGGGAATGCAGCGTTTATGTAGATGCAGATTATAATTTCATTATATCAAGAAAATCAGATAATTGGAATAAATCAATAACTATATATTTTGATGGAGACAAACCCTTTGCTTTATATTCTGGATATAGTCAAAAATTAATGATGGATTTTGTCAAAGAGGAAGGAGATGAAGGGTTTGAATCTACCGAAACCATGATCGAAGAATTTTTAAAAGATTAAATTATAACCATGTCAAAATCATTTAACGCAAGTATCAACATTACCAGATTATTTGAAGCATTCAAAGCAAAGCATTCAGCATTTAGTAAATCTGAAAAGACCGGAGAAATGTTTTGCAACTTAACATTATTTATAAACGACCAACCCGATCAATACGATAACGATGGCTCGATCAAACTAAATTCCAAAAAAGAAAAACGGGAGGCCGAAAAAGACTTATTTAAAAAGGGTTATGTTGGCAATTTCAAAGCCAATAAATCAAACGAACCAGCACCGATCAACGATTCAGACACACAAGAATACGATGACCTACCATTCTAAGCCATGCCAAGAAAGTTAAAAATAGACACGTCCAAAATAATGATTTGGCAGAAATGGGATTCTATTTCAGGTGAATGGATAATTGGAATTGAACTACCAAAGTCAATAAAAAAAGACAAACAATTACTAATGGCGTATTCTATTGGGTGGGCAATGGCAAGATATAAATATAAATCAATAGTAAGGTTTACAAGAATTTTCAAAGGCGATCTTGTAAAGAAAGTAAAAATACATTCAGAGCCATTAAAAACATTTAATGATTTATTTAAATGGTTGGATATTATATACTTAAAAAATATTAAATAGTCTTATATTTGCATAATCGTAATAAAACGATAAAAACATGTCAGGAAAGGATTTAATTTTAAAAGGCGAAAGCTTCATTAAGGATTTACAAGAGTTTATTTCAGGCGTTCCACAGGAATCTGATATTTTTGACTCTTTGGAATCCACAATCAGCACGGTTCAAAGTTTAAACAATGAACTAAAGAGCCTGGAACCAAAGAAGAAGTATGTAGGTTCCGGCAATTTCAATTTATCAGGCCGTTATGATCTAAGACCGGAAGCAGCCTTACCGATTGTAATTTTTGGCAGAAAGTTCAATTTAACAATTGACAATACCACAATTGAAAATCAGGTAATAGAAATTCTAAACATTTGCGGAATTGATAACGAGGATTTAACCTATCTATCCGTTGAACTTGACATCATAAAAGACATCCTTAGAATTGACTTTGTTTATCAAACCGACTTAGTTCTAAAGGACGGGCAAGACATCAGCGCGGAACTTCCGGCTTTATATTCATTTGGTTATACCCAATTCAATAAAATCTACATCAGAGGCAACAAAACATTTATCGACCCGGAAGTCTATAATTGGCCTTTATTGGGTTTTTGCATTCCTTACGGACTTGACAAAAACAACCAGCACGACATAATGATGAATGTCATTGAAGCCCCTAAAGACTTTGGAGAACTTGCAGATATGAGGGCTTTGGATAAATTACCACAAGCCGAAATAGAAATATTTGTAAATAAGTTTAAGGCTAAGAAATGGACTCGAATAATAACACCAACTGTAAAATGGTGGTTCAGAAACGGTCAATACATCCAATTCAAATAAAATGGGGCTAATAAAACGATTAAGGGAAAAATACTTTGGAAGGATAAAGCCCAAAGTTGAAAAGAAGAAGGTTAACTTAAATTTAAGTACCGATGAAATTGCCGTTCCCAGACAAATGAGAAGAAAGGCACTAAAGCAATTACCATTTTCGCAAAAACAAAAAAAACAGATCAGAGTTAATTAATTATGGAGTGTAGAAATTTTTATCATATTATTGAATTTAAGGGCAGGCTGCTTTCATTAGTGGCCTGTTTTTTCCTTTTGACCGGATGCCAACAGGAACAATGCAAATTTTGTGAAGTCTTAGGCCATAAGGAGATTTACATCGGTGAATTTTGCGGAACAGAGGATTTTGTAAACGAGCAAATTGAAGCACAAAAAAGACTTTACCCTAATTACGATTTAAGATGTCAGTAGAATGAGTAAAATTTTAGACTTGACACAGGAATATGATTTATTGGTAAAATGAAAGACTGCCAATTAGAAATATTAAACCAAGAAACCCTCAACAATAAATTAATGTTAGAGCATCAGGAGCCTATAATAGATAACCGGATAATGTCTTTTGAAGAATTGAAGGAATTGATTAACCAAAGGCATTTTTAATGGACGTTACCCATGTTGCAAATATTTTATTCAAAAATAGGGATTCCAAAGATTATTTAACTGATTCTGGAAAATTAAGAATACTTGCGGAAAATGGCGTAAAATTAGCAAGAAGGACATATGACTCTAATAAGAAGGCAATACTAAAAGAAGTTAAAAGCCAAATTGATTTAGAGATCACATCCAACGGAAGCCAACCAACCAATAAAGAACTTGAAAAGATAATAGGCAAAATGGATTATGTTCTTTTGCTGAAAAGAATCATGGATGGTGAACCGGATGGCAAACGAACACCTGCATACAAAGACAAGCTACAAGCTGGAAAACAAGCTGCTGAATTTTTCGGATGGAATGAAGCGACCAAAGTAACCCAAACAGACTTAGAGGGCAAGAACATATCAATACAGGGAACACAAGTCATTTTTAAAGTTGAACTCAACAACTCAATATGAAGTAATAATCCAGCCAAGTATTAATCCTTTGCCAGATCAGGAAAAGGTGTTTTCTTCATTATCCAAACTTAACAATGTACCAAGTACCAGAAGAAGTGGCAAGACTTCCGGAATCATTTACAACAATTGTATTTATGGATTGCAAGGTCAGCACGTTGGAAATGTTTACCCTACGTATGACGAAAGCAAAGAAATATATTTAAAAATCGAACCGGCAGTTGAGCCTTTTTTAAAAAAGAATGGCAAGGATAAGTCAGCACTTATATTTAGAACTATTACAGGCGGCTCAATAAGATTCTTTTCATACGAAGCGTTCAAAAGACTAAGAGGTAAAAAATTCCATAAACTTTATTGTGATGAGTTTCAGGAATGCAATATTACAGAAAAGAATTTTTTTGCTACATTGATGCCAACGTTGGCAGATTACAGAGGCCGTGCATGGTTTTTTGGAACTCCAAAAAAGGGTACATTGATTCATTCATTTTCTGAAAAGATCGACCCTGAATGGAGTCATTTTAAAATGAACGCGGTAAACAATCCATTTATAAGCCCTGAAGAAATAGCCCTACAAAAGAAACTTTTAGACCCTTTGGTGTTTGCGCAAGAATGGGAAGGTGAGTTTGTTGACTTTTCAGGCGAAGCATGGCTATACGACTTTAAAAGAGATGTTCACCTGGTTAAAGGCATTGGCATTGATGAGTATTCACCGTTAATGTTGTGCTTTGACTTTAATGTTGACCCTTGTACTTGTTTGGTTAAGCAAAAGATAACCGACAAACTGGAAAACGGTGGAGGTATTAACTTTATAAAAGAAATTACAAACGTTGGAGGCACAACGCAGCTATGCCACAAGGTCAGAAATTATTTAGATTCACTAAAATTCTTCAAAGGTGCCGTTTGGGTAACAGGGGACAGTTCAGGTAGCAAAAATGATACCCGGAGCAATTCAACAGATTACGAAATAATCAGAAAGGAATTAAGCATTCCTTTTACGAGATTTGTTGACACTCGAAAACAAAATCCTAATTTATCTTATTCAAGAGATTTGGTAAATACTGCATTTTATAATAATATAATTTATATTGATTCAGAAAATTGCCCTATCTTAGCGCGCGATTGTTCTATTGCTAAACCCAAAGAAGGGAGCGATAATCTCATAAAAGATCGTTCGTTAAATAAATTGGATTCATTTGATGCAATGCGTTACGGAATCCATGCGGACTTTAAGTCTATCAAAGAAGTTTTACGCTTCGCTGAACAACTACTTTAAAATTTACTATCTCCTGTGTTTCTGTTATAGTTTACCATTTTATTTTGTTTCCGGGTGTAGCATAGACTATGCCCGGTTTTTTTAAAATACAACTTTAAATAAACGGTCATGTTCCATATTATAGTTTTAATTATTTGCATCCTTGCAATGTACGGATGGTTTGCATTGGATTGGAAAAACATTAAAGAGCAAGGATTAAGATACTTGACTTTAGCCTTTGGTGTTTCTTTATTCATTGGATTTGAGATTCTTTTTTGGATTGGTAAATTGATTTACAATTGGTTATGGGTGGACTAAAAAATCTATTTAACAGACTATTTCACAAAAAGCGCGAGCAACTAAAAGAGTTTGCACGATTTGGAGGCCATACATTTTATATTTTAGATGCCGTTCCCGATCATTGCGTAAATCGTTTTTTTCATTTCTTATCCAGGAATGAGCAAATAAGCACTTTAGGAATCCCATTAAAGTACATTACATCGATTGCAGACCAACTGGATGCAATTGCAAACAGCCCAAAACTTAATTTGAATTTACCGATACTTGCAAACCAATTGAGATTTGCGTGTCAGGTAGAAGATACAAAATGGTATCATTTGACGATAGCAGTCATTGAGGCATTTGTATTGATTGACGATGAGCCATTACTTGAAATGTCCGAAAAACATAACAAGATTAAAAGGGAATTACTTTTAAAAGACCCAGAAGTACGTCTTTTTTTTTCAAATATAGCAATCGAGTATCTGATGAAATTGGACAATACTTTCAAGGACTTCAACTTAGAGGCCTATTTGACGAAAAACGCAGTAATACTAAACGAATTAGAAAGTATTACGACTTAGAAAACACCGGAATATTACAGTTAGGAACATTTTGGCAAAGTTGGCAGCGAGAATATGCGTTAATTCAGGAAAGGATTAACGAAAATATAGTTAATTTTGCACAGGAAAGCAAAGGCATATTAACATTGGAGAGTGTAAATCAAATGTCTGCACGTAGTTATTACGAATTACTTGCAGTCTTTTTGCGAAAAGAAAAAAAGAATACTCCAAGCAATGCCGGAAATAGTCCAGTCCGTAATATTTGAGTTCGATACAGAGTTTAATGCAATTGCATTAAAGAAACTTTCCGATGAGTTAAAATCGATTGATAAACAAATAGAGATTACTCAAAAGCGTTTAGCAGACCCGGCCTATACTAAACAAGCTAAGATTTTAGAAACTCAATTAAATTCCTTAACTAATAAAAAAAGGGAACTAACAGCGCAAGGCTCCCAGCTTCAACAATCTTTAAAGAAATCAGAAACGGCACTTTCTGGCATGGCTAATTCCGGTGGATTGGCTGCAAAGGCATTAGGAGCGTTAAAGTCTGCATTAGCAATCACGGCAATAGTTGATTTCACAGTTAAAGCCGCAAGAGCAACAGCAGAACTTGAAAAGACTACAAGATCATTCCAAACATTTGGGGTAAGTGCTTCAAGGGCAAAGGCTATTGTAGAGGATTTAAACACATTGAGCGCAAAAGTTCCGTTTGAAACCGAAGATTTGAATGCTGTTGCAGTTAGGCTTGTTTCTTTTGGAGTTGCAGCTAAGGACGTAGTTTCAGAAGTAGAAAGGCTATCAGCAATTGCAGCCGGTTCAGGAACCAACATAAATACGCTATCTGATGCGTTCGGAAGGGCAAAACAAAACGGCAAACTTGCATCAAATGATTTTAGAACACTTGCAAAATCTATTCCTGAATTTGTAAATACAATTTCACAAGCCACAGGCAAGACAGTTGACGAAATAAATAAATTAGGGAAACAGGGCAAAATATCATTTACAGATTTCAATAATGCTGTAAAACTTTCAACTTCTGAAACCGGTAAATTTGGAAAGGTAATCGAAAGTTATCAGGATAGTTTAGGCCAATTAGGCAAAGGAGTTAAAGAATTGGGAAGCGATTTATTAACTTCATTTGGTGGTCAATCCACAGAAGGCATAAAATCATTTTTAAAATCTATTCTTGAAAACAAGGATAGTATTTTATCATTCTTTGGCTCTTTAGGTAAGATCGTGGGGGCTGCTGCTTCTGCTTTGGGATTCTTTGTAAACCTGGCTGTTGGGGCGTTTAATCAAATAGATGCACTTGGTAAAAGATTAGATAAACTGCTGGGCATTGGTGAATTTTCGGATGAGGGAGTAAAAAGAAATATCAAAAAAGTAACTGATACTGTTTTCGGAACTCTATTTGAAGAAGTAAATGAAAAAATAACCAAAGGAACTGCGGATGGTATTAAAAAGCTGACAGAAGAAGAAATGAAGGCAGCCGAAGAAAGAGCCAAGCGATTAGCAGAGGCGCGCAAAAAGTTTCTTGAGGATGAAATTGCATTTAGGCAGAGATTATCTGACGTTGAAACTGAATTATTCAGGCAAACATTAACAGGGCAAGGACTTGATTTATTTGTTGAAATAGACAAAGTTCAAAAAGAAGCATCCAAAAGGATTGAAGATTTACAAAAGCAACTTGATAAATATATTGAATCAGCTAAAAAGGCTGGAACCGTTATACCCGAACAAATACTAACAAGGACAAGGGTAGCTATTCAGGAAATAGGATTGCAGACAATTAAAGAGATCGATGAATTAAGTAAACAATTCTTAGACCCGGTAAGGGTTTTTGATAGTTTAAAAATACTTATACCAACAGCAGAAGTAAAATTCAATGGTGAACTTGCAAGAAAATCAGCAAATGAATCAATACAGGCAATTTTAAAACAGATTATAGATGATAACCTGGATGCAAATGGTGAATTAAAAGCAACAAAACAAAAGAATGCACAGGCCGGTAATTCATTTTTAGGCCGTATATTAGGAATCGACCCTACAAGCAATAAGGCAGCCGAGGACTTAGATAATTTTGGGAAAGTATTTAATGAGCAATTATCTAAATTTTCTTCAAAAGCGATAACGGCAGCCGACACGTATATAAATTCAGAATTAGAAAAAACCGACTTCCTAATATCCGAAACCCAAAAAAGATTACAAAGTCTTTTAAGTATTCAGGAAGGAGGCAACGCCACACAGATTAAATTAGAACAAGATAGGCTCGATAAATTAACCGATCAACGGCAAAAGTTTGTTGAACGTCAAAAGGCCATTGATACAGCGCAGATCATTGCTAATAACGCTGTTTCAGCTTCTGAATCAATTAAGGCCATTACCACAGCATTTGGAAAAGGCGGCAATCCGATTGTTGGGATAGCTGCTTCATTGGCTTTGGTGGCTACAATTGCCGCGACTGTTGCAAGCGTGAACGCTCAATTTAATTCAATTCCAAAGTTCTGGGAAGGAGCCGAACGAATCAGCGATAAATCAAGACCTACAAAGGCCGGGCGCGATGGTCATTTACTTTGGGCTGATGGTGGCGAACGGATTATCCCTACAAAGTTCAATTCACAAATTCCAAGTTATGTTAAAAATAAAGACATACCAACCTTATTAGAAATGGGCATCAGATCAGGTCAAGGAGGCATGACAGATCGTAATATTACGATGAAACAGGACGAAACAAACCGACTTTTAAAGGCAAACCAAAAGTTATTAAAGAATCAAACGATCAAATTTAAGATTCTAAGCGATTCCGGTGAAGAAGTAAGACTTAAACGAATGAGGGGTTAATGGTAAGAAATAGAATTTTCATAAACGGCAAGGATTACACTCAATGGGCATCAGGACTCAATGAGTTGACCGAAAGTATATCTAAAAAAGACGATGGCACAATTGAAATAGGCCAAAGTTCACAGATCATTTTAACCGGTTTAGGATATACTTACTGGAAAGAGATTTTCTTAGACGATAGCTGCACATCCATAGATAGGGAATACGAAGTCAGAATAAAAGTAGAGTCATGCAATCAGAACCTGGACTTTATAATTAAGAGTCAAGGTGTCAGCATTGACGAGGTGAATTGCAAGATTAAAATGAATTTTAACACCAAAAATTCAAAGGACGAACAAATTGCAATTCTTCAAAAGACTTATTTCTGGGATGAGGACTATGGATTTATTCAGGAATACAAGGCCAAAGGAAGAATTGAAAGAATGTTATATGTCAAAGAACTGACATTTATTTCAAAGATTCTGATTTACTTTTATGTTGTTGCTTTGATTCCGATCATTACGGCAATTGAGATCGTTTTAAATATCATTGACCTGATAATTGATTTTATAAATGGAATTGGAGGTAATTTATCAAGACCCGGAACAGACTTTGAAAAGTTCAAAGAGCAAATTGAATCCGATCTAATCGGAGCCGGTGAATATACAACCGTTTACTATTTCAAAGATATATTTGAATTTTGGGCTAAACAGGCCGGCTTAACTTTTAGAAGTTCAATACTTCACCAAGAGCCTTATTCAAACGCTGTACTTTGGGGTCAACAAATTAAAAAAGGAATTGAGTTAAAGAATTGCGACAAGGTAACATTTGACAAGGATAACGCACCTAATTACAATTGCATTGAACTTCTTAATTTATTATCTCCTGTATTTAATGCTGACTGGGAAATTATAGGAAACGAATTAATATTTGAACGCAAGGATTACTTTCAAACAATACGAAAAACCCTCTTTAATCTCGATGAGGAAGTAAGAGCCGGTAGGATGACAGATGGATGGGATTATAGCTTTGATAATCAAAATCAATACGCTCAATTAAAGGCTGACTTTTCATTCGATGCCGTTGACACGCAAGGAAACAGGAACGTAAATGATTACTATTCAAATGTCATTGACTGGAACCCGGGTTTAATTCATAAAAACCGAAAAGGTAGATATACGCCACGTATTGAGTTTGGCGCATGTCGATTTACAGACGATTCAGCTAAGAATAATGTTAATTCTTGGATGTGGCACAACGCAAGAGGCCAATTCATATTTGACATTGATTTAGATTATAGTCATTCGCTTGTTTTAACCAACGACACAGCGCAATTGCCAAAGATTATAATCGTTGACCAAACATCAAGTAGGTATTTTAAAGGCTGTTTATTTCGTTTTGCAGTTAAAAAACAGGTAAGCCCTCCCACATTCCAAAGTGATATTTTTGGTGATTCTGTTGGTATTTGGAATTACAATATGCCAATGTGGCTCAATAATAAAATCTATCCGGGCAATAATTTAGTTGATAAATTTCATTACATTGAAAACCCTGATTTAAAAGGCAATAGGTTTGTTGAAATAAAATCATTAACGTGGAAACCGCAGGACTTTTGCGCTGCCGTTGAATTTGTAAGAGAACATAAATTAAACATGAACATAACATCCAAACGAGGCGATGCAACAATAGGAAGTTTAACGATAGAATTCGGAGCCTGTCAAATTAATATTACAGAACTAAAATTTAAGTGCAATGGCGTTAGTTAAAAATAGTAGGGCAGGGGTTAAAGGATTCGCGCAAGGTGGCATTTATAAGGAGTGCATTGCAGTAAGCCACGACACCGGAATAGCTGCCGGAACACCTATTTACATTGCACCGGCCTTGTGGGATGAAAACTACCGTGTTAAATGGCAAATTGACGAAGGTACAGGCCGTGAGCCGGTTTGGAAAATGGAATTTACAACTATTCCAGGCACTTACCCAGCAACGTTAATAAACACCGATTCAAAATATAAAAACGTACAGGTAAAGATCAGAGTCTTTTCAAACAAACTATTTATTGTTTATTTGGAATACTTGGCACTTGCCGACATGCACAACTTTTTGAATTACTATAATTACCAGCCTTTACAATTATGGACACGTCAAAGCGTTGACAATAAGAAATTAAACGTTTATAATTCAGCCAACCGGATAATGGGTCTTAGGGTGTCATTATCTACAACCGAGTATATTCAAAGTGAGGCATTCGTACAAGGTAAACCCTGGCAAATTGTTAATTACCCGAGCGTTGATAATCGATATTATTTAGAAGTAAACGGCAAAGTAACAAACGGATTTATTTTAGGCGAGGACTTGAAAGTCAATCTTAGGAACTTTCCGCAGTACACAAACAGCCAATATTATTGTGGTATTTTCCGTGTCGATGAGTTGCTAAACCAGAATCTAAGTTTTGACGATGAAATCCTTTTGCAGTATGCTTTAGCCAATAACACAGCAGACGAGCCGTTCACGCTGGTAACTAATTTTATTGCAAGAAACCGATTAAAAGACGTTCACGGATTCCGGTTTGATAATTTTGAAAGCGTTGCAGACTTTACAATTGATAAGGATTATTTTGTAAACGGTGGCCGTTACCGTTGTTTTGTAATTTGTAAAGAAAGCTGTCAATATAGAAGCTACCTATTTGATGAGTTTGGAGTCAATGAAAAACGCGATGTTCCACAAGGAACAATTGATGTCGATAGCGTTGAAATAGATGGAACTGCATTAAGCATTGTTTCAGGAAGTTGTTTATACGATGTTCCGAGCGATTCCGAAATGGTCATTACCATGAAAATGGATATGGCAGATTACGAGGCTAATTTAGGCGTATTAGGATTATTTGGAACTTGGAAGGATTACTTCAAAGAAGCATATTGTTATATAAGCGAAGGAGTAAACCAATTAGGTAGTAATCCTTTTTTAGATTCAGTTGAATATGAGGAAACAGGAGGGCTTGAATCAATTATTACTTATACATTCAAGATTCCGCAGTCATGGGAAGGCACAAATAAAATAATCAATTTTGCATGGGTATTTGATTATAAGGATGGTAACGTTGACCATGTTGTTGCCTATACTTCAATTCAGGTACACGTTACCGATCAAACAGACATTGAACTAAAAGGCACACCGCCGCCGGCTGAAGTTTGCGACATATATGCACAGCAATTAGAATTTTGTTTTGAAAATCCGAGCGCAACACATCAGTTTGAACTTGATCTAACTAAAGATTACGTAAAGACCACAGAAGAATTAATACTAAACAAAGAGGCCGACTTTTCAACTAATTCCGATGGTTGTTTTGATTTTGATTATGAGAATGCAGACAATGAAGTGCTGTATTGCGCGGAATTAAGAGCGCATAAACAGACCGTTACCGGAGGCGCAGCCCCATGCGATGATCTCAAATTGACATATTTTAAAGCAGGGAATAATCAATATGGATTTTGTTTTGAGTTTGATACATGGACTAACTTAGACCTTTACTATGTAAACATTGCGTTTATAGACGAAGGCCAAAGCATTGAGATTTACGATGCTGCAAGTGGATGTTTTCAAATAGCTAAATTCACAAACAACCCTACAAGGTATGTAATTTATATTTTGCGAAATGATGGGTTTGTATATAATCTACATGGTGAGTTTAGCTGGAATGGAGATTATACTGAAATAATTATTGAAACGTGTACCGGCAATATGTTTCATTATTGCCAAAACAACCCAATTTTAAGCCATACAATTACATGGAATTTTAACGCAGGCGGTCAATTACCAAATAAGACCGTTACGCCTGTATTTACTAACCCAGGCGCACCGACAAGCCAAACAAAAGAATATCGTTTAAACGGTGGTGCGTGGATTGCCTATGCAGCACCTTTGACTATTTCCCCTTCATGGAAAGTTGAGTTCCGTTGGGAATTAGTTTACACAGACTGCACGATTGAATTATACGATTGTTTAACCGAAGAAGAATGCGCTTTCCCATAATGATAGATAAATTATTAAATACTTACGTTTGTATAATGAATGAGCCTGTAATGGTGGATGATCTTATCTACCTGATAGGTTGTTTTTCATGGAGTGTTTTTAAACTCGCAAGCGGTTTTATAATCTGCTTTGTTATTCATGACTATTTTAAACAAAGAAAATGCCGGTAACATACGAATTTATAAATAAAATGGGTCTGACTTGTTCAAATATGAACGGCCTAAGATCGGTTTATTGCCTTCCAATGAAAATACAATGCGTTGACACGGACGATGATGGGTTTTTGCAAAATTGTGATCGAAAGTATTGTGATATAAAATGCGATTGGGAACCGGAAGGAACAGTACCTTTTGTTTATGGAGATAAAATAATGTTCCAATTGCAATTCAGGGATAAGGCAAACACAGACCCAAAAAGCCCTACATTGGGATGGGATGATTGGGTTTATGCTGAAATCTACAATGCTGAAACCGGGGCGCAAATAACAGGAGCCGTTGAATTAGCTGCAAAATCGAGATGGTTTGTTTGTCATAATGGACGAAATTCATATCAACAAATTGAAATAGATACCGGTGCAGAGGATTTTCCATGTGCATTTTATGTTAAATTCATTGCATACGATAGCGCAGGCGAAGAAGGAGTTGAGATTGATTCACGTTGCAGCCAAACTTTTAAGTTGGTTGACGATTGCATGGAAACACATTTAGTAGAAGGCGAATATTTAGAGTTTGACTGTTTGGGTAATTACTACGGTCAGCCTGAATGTGAAGATGGCGCGCAGTCCGGTTCTGTAAGTTTTGCTTATCGTAATATTACGCGCATAGAAGGAAGCATAGTATTAGGACAGCCAGAAGTTGAAACAGAAGATGAAACAACCAGATTAATAGACAATTACAAGTTTACAACTTCAACAGCTTCAGGCAAGAATGGATTGTTTTTGTCAAATTATATGATTAGGTGGTATTCAAATATATTTTCAGCTAAAAATGTTATAATTGACATTAATAATAAATTAATTAGTAATTTTGCGGTAAACTATGAACAACAGGAGCAGAATAGTGCAATAGTTAACTTTGAATGGAAAGAGAATTGTAATGAGTGCTTCTAAGAATAATGTTGAAGAAATCCTTTTGATTAAGGATTCAAACAGTAGAATTGTGAGGATTCCAAAACAAATGTGGGAGAACCCAACATGGAATCAAAAAAAAGCAGTACGCGCATTAAAAAATCAACATTATCGTCCGGTTGGTGAAAACGAAACCGTAGAATTTAGGGGCGCACATCACACATTCAAACTTGAACCAAAAACAAAGAAGGAAAAAAAACCAAAGGCCGAAAGCGTGCCAGAGGAAACGAATAAAGAGTAGCGCATAAATAAACAGTCCGAAGTTATTTAATTTTTAATTTAAAAAAGTTCAAATGGCTTCATCATTTTGTGTTACTACTTGTTCCGGTGCTTTAGCATTTCCAGCAACGTATATTCCAGCTCCAACAGAGGAAAACCCATGTCCTGAAAAGGAAACGCGATCTTGTTGTATTACTAAGATTGCATTTGTTTTGTGCGATGAGGATTCTAAGCCTGCTGGCATTACAAACCCTGCCGACATCGAAGCATTAAAAACAGCAAATAAATTAATTTCATTTGGCGATGTTGGTATCACATTCAACACACCAACAGCATCAACATTCCGTAAGCCTTGTGGTCAGGAAATCGTTGTACGAAAAGAGCAATTAATTGACATTGACGTTTTCGATGTTTCAGAAGATCACGAAGATGAAATATTCTTCAATGCCTTGTGTAAATTAAACAATAAGTTTGGCATGATCTTCCAATGGTCAGATGGATATACAGCATTAAGCCCAGACTGGATGGATTGGTGGTTAGATGGTCATGTTGGTTCTGCTCCTGATACTCAAATGGGAATCCCTGTATCATTCACAACTGACCCATACATTGCTCCATTTAACATTGATGAGCCTTGTCGCTGGAAAATGCAAATTAAAGTAATGTACGATTGTGTTTTACGTTCCGCTTCTATTCCAGGATTTGTAGGAACGATTTAATAGTTTTTAATCTGCTAACAAATAAAACATTGGGGGAATGGATTTAAAAACCTGTTCCCTTTTTTTTAAATGAATCAAGAGCAAGTAAATAGATTATATAGCGAAATATCTGATTACGATAGCGTAAAAAGAAAGCACGTTGTAAAGCCTGCAATAATTTCAAACGAGCAAAGAGTTTACGATCAGGCTTTGAGGCACAATGTTTGGTTAAAAGAAATCGACCTTATTAAAGAAAAATTCCCGAACGAAAATGAGGTCATTCGCAAATACCGTAATACAAACAAAAGACAGTTCACAAAAGAAGTTCCGCGCAAAGCAATTCAAGGCGTTATATCAACACTATCCAATATTCCGATAAAAGTAGAATCAAACAACGCAAAGTTTAATGCTTGGCTTGAATCATTGCCATTTACGTTTAAGTCTGACAAAATCGACTTTTACAAATGGGCTATCAATCAGTTAATTCCTTACTCTTTTATTGACCCGAATGCAATTTTAATTGCGTTTCCTTTATTTGTTTCTGAATTTGAAACCGTTGGTATTAGTGCGCTGATAATCCCTTATAACAAGCGTTACATTGACCCGAACGGTGAATATTTAATTATTCTTCAAGAAGGAACAAATAATTTCTGGGTATCGGATAAAAACGAAATGTATTTTGTAGAAGTAGGACAAAACAATGTTTATACATTAGTTTATTCCCATAATTTAGGCGAAATACCTTTTACTTATGTTCCAGGTATTACTTCGTTTGACCAAGAAACAAAAAACGTTTACAACGAATCAATACTTTCATCGACTTACGAATACCTGGACGAGGCATTAATTTCGTTTACTTCCGATCAGGCCGTAAGAACGAAAATGAATCCGATCTTTATACGTCCGGGTCTTGCGTGTCAAGCGTGCAATGGTCAAGCGGTTGAAACTAATAGCGAAGGCAAAGAAATAACATGCAAGTCATGCAAAGGAACTGGCATTGCTAAGAAGATTTCAGAAATGGAAGATTTCATAATCCTTCCTTCTGACTCAATACAAGGCGATGGCAAAATACCTGTTAAACCCGAATACATAAATCCAGGTACAGACGTTGCAACCTTTTGGGCTAAAACATGGAAAGATTATCTTAACGAAGGGAAGAAAAGCATAGGAATTGACGCACTAATTGACAAAGCTGAATCAGGCGAAGCCATGAAGAAGCGACTGGCATCATTTGAGGAATTTATAACTTACTTGATTTACCTTACTTATAATAGTTCATGCACGAAGTTTTTTGAACTTTGCCATAAACTTTTAAACCCAAAGGTAAGCGACTGGAAGGAGTTCCCAATTATCAAGACCCCAAAAAGGGTGGAGGTTAAAACACCTGAAATCCTAAAACAAAATTTCAATGAAGCAATTGGCAGCGAAAAAATACAGGCTGCATTAGAGTATTACGAATCATTGTATGGCGATGACCCAATCATGCTACGTGCAATGAAATTGCTTTTGGAGTATTACCCGGCATCAATTGAAAAAATGGAAGATTTACAAACGCTGTCTGTATTAGGAGTTTACACGTCAAGGGAAATTGCAAAATCTAAAAGGGCTTTAATTGTTTTAAAGAAAATCTTAGATCAAAAAACGGCAACCGAGCCAACGGATGAGCAAGTAATAAATCAAGCAGAAGAAGAACTAAATAAATTAATCCCTGATAGGATAGTACAAACGCAAGCATGACAATTGCTGAATTAATAGAATCGGAGTTTGAAGATTTAGAAAGATTTTTAGGAACGTTCAATTTTAACATTCAGACCGTTCAAGCGGATATATTTGAAGACCTTCTTAAATTAATTTCACAACTTCCACAAAAGGATGGTCAATTTGTTTACGATACGGATATTAAAAAGTTATTAATCAGGTTTGAAAACCGTATCATTGAAAAACTTGAATCAGGCCAGTATAACAAGGACGTAAATAAGATACTTTTAAACTTTGAAAATCTGGAAAGTGTACGCATGAAAATTGCGGAGTACATAAACCCAAAAGACCGGTTAAAGATTTTCAAAGCCAACACAAGCAACATAAGGAAAGGTTATATTGACCTTATTTCGGAGTCATTAGGAAGCAAAGAGGCGTTGGGAGTAAATTACACGCAGCCAATCAAGAGTATTTTATTTGAACATGCTGCATTAGGTTTGAGTGTTGCGGATGCCACAAAGAAACTATTTAATGTTGCAATGTCAAAAGAACCTGGAGGCGGTTTGCTTGGTAGATATGCTGGTCAAGTTGCAAGAGATAGTTTGTTTGGATTTACCGGAGCCGTTGACCAAGCTATTGGAGATCACATTGGGGCTAAAAATGTAAACTATTTAGGTAATGTTATTGAAGATTCAAGGCCACAATGTATAAGATGGGTTGTAAAATTTAAAGGTTACATCCCAGCAGATAAATTAAAATCAGAGGTTACATGGGCTAATACATACGGTAAAGGTTATTCAGAATACATCCCAAAATTAACGGTTAATAATTTCGCGATAGTAAGGGGAGGGCATAATTGCAGACACCGTGTAAGTTATTCTTCTGACATAGTGCCACGCGAAAAGATCGAAGCTATTGAAGATCGTTATCGGATTGAGTCTGAAAATTATCAAAAAGGCCTTGAAAAGAAATTAACCGGAAAGACTTTAGAATTATACGAAAAGGCGAAAGCAAAAGTTGATAGACAGATTGAATTATATGGAAAGTAAAATTTTATTCACATTATAAATAGTTAGAAAATGGCAATGATTACCAATTCAAAGCAAATTAAAAACATACCACCTGAAAGGTTGGTACGGCTTTGGGATTTGTTTACCGGGAACGTATCACAGATGACAATAGAACGATACAACAAACTAAGAGGCGCAGGAGCAACAGCAACAGCAGCGTATCACGATTTCAATCAGAGATTTTACAATCTCAATGACTTTCCGGGTCAAAAGATTGAAATGTATCACTTGAAACGCGGTCATTTAATTGAAGAAATGACATTATCGTTATTTTCTGAAATTCAGAAACGCAATCCTGTTATTAATACGCCTGTTTACGAAAATTGGGTTAAGATTTCGGAGGTATTTGAGCCTTATAAAAATTATTTGGCTACACCGGAAGAGGTTAAATCTGTTTCAAGTCCAAAGGTTAATAAATCAATTGACGAAATCGTTGCCGAAAAGGTAGAGGCTGCATTATCCGGAAAGTTGGCAGTAAAAGAAAAACCAATTAAAGAAGTACAGGAAGTTGTTGCACCTTCACCAATGGAAGCACCGAAACCAGGAAGAAGAAAAAAAGTTATTTCAGAACCTAAAAACGCATAATTTATGAGTTGGATTAAAGATTATTTAGAAAAAACAGGACAAGGCGAAGTTGCTAAAATTTGGGAAAGTTCACCGGACAAGAAACCGGATGAATTTGACATTGAAAAGGCTGGCAAAGACTTTGTAGATTCAAGGATTTCAATTTTTAAAAGTTCCGATGAATTTAAGAAGTACGGCAAAGAGCAGCAAATAGTTGCTTTAAAGAACTACAAAAAATCGTTAAATGATACCGTTGGTTTGGGTCTTTCAGGCGAAGAAGCTGCAACGCTTGAACCGGAAGAATTTAACAAACGATTGAAAGAAAAAATTGACCATGACATTGAACTACATAAAAATGGGCGTACTGCTGAAATTCAAGAAAAGTACACTAAAATCGAAAAGGAGTTTAATGATTTCAAGAAGCTGCACGAAACAACAACAACCGACTTAACATCAAAATTAACGGAGGCCGAAAACCGTTATAAGGAAGATGTTGCAAGGCATAAGCGCGAAAGTATTTTTGCCGATGTGTTTACAAAAATGGATTTCGGCAAAGACGAAGCGCACCGAGAAAACAGCAAGATTATTTTAAAGACTGTTTTAAATGAACGTGGAATAAAATACCGTGAAGATGGTACAGTTTACAAAGGTGAGAATGATGTTGTTACTTCGCCTGATGGTGTTACGGTTTTGAAAACTTTGGAAGATGTAATTAAAACAATTGGCTCCGAACGCAAATTGTTTCCACAAGCCAATCCAGCACCAGGCGCAGCCGGGCAAACAGGGGCAATCCCAGCAACAGGAAACCCGGACGTTGATAAATTAATTCAACAAGGACAAGCCAGATTAGATGCACTGACAGGCAAAAAATAAATCTGGGCTTTAGATCGTTTCATGTTTTGTGAAAATAGCTGCATTAATTTGCGGCTATTTTTTTTTAAAAAAAATATTATCGCAATAATACGATTGATAAAATAATTTGTTTTATATTTGCAACATCATTGCGGTTATACTTTTCCGTTACAAATAAAGTATTTTCAAGTTAGCAGAGTCATTTATTTATTTAATCATTTTAAATACAATTATTATGGCTTTAACTGCTGATAGCTCATTAAGTACGTGTTGTAGTACGATTCAAAGACAATTACTTGCGTTAAACGCACCAAACACATATAACGAACTTCGCTCGTATGGTTTAATCAATGCTTTGGAATCTCCGCAAAATTTGGCAGGGGTAGATCAGGGCATTGTACAACAATTACAAGCACTTTGGGGAAAGGGAACAATTAACGATGCTGATGCAACTTGTAAATTCAAAGTATGGGTAGAAAAACCTGTATGTGGAACTGCAACGGATGGCGTTACTTCGTTATGTGGAAACACAAACACAACCGGACCAAGTGAAGATCGCATTCAAATTGACGTTAAAATTGCTAAAGCAAAAAGCGTTCAAGGTAAGATTGAGCCTTCTGATGTTGCTTGCTTGTGTAACGGAACTATCCCGGATGTTTTAAGAAACGAAATGACCAAAGCAGCTAAAAAGATTCTCGCTTCTGTTGAAGCTGATCTGGTTACAACCGTTCAAGCATCAATGGGTGATTATATCAATGGTACTGCTTCATTGACTTCACCACGCACATTAAATTTATTTGCTGCAACTGCAACACGTTTCGAGGCTCAACCGGTTGGTTGGACTCCTTTAATGTTAGAATATGCACAAATGCAAACACAAGGAGGCGTTATCGCTGTTGGTGGAAATGCAATCTTTAATTATGTTACTGCTTTGCAATTGGCTCCTTCTTTAGCCGGTGAATATCGTTTACCTTCTGGAATTACTACTTGGTATGACCCGAATGTGCAAGGACTTGCGGATCAAACTTTCACAAATCCCTTATTGACTTGGGCGCCAGGTGCATTGTGGATTATGAGATACCTGGATAACGTTAACAATGACGTTAACCATATCAATGATGGTAATGTTGATCGTACCGTTGTAGATATTTTTGGACACCTTTTCGACTTGTCAATTAAGCGTGCTGCTGATTGCGATAAATTAATCTGGGTGTTGAATTATCAATATGACTTATGGAATTTGCCACAAACTGTATTTGGAACTTGTCTTGACACCAATCAAAAACAAGCATACGATATAGGTTGTGATGTATTGGATTGTGCCGACTTAAATCCGGCATAAAAAATCAGGAAACTTCCGACTGTTTATATATGCGTTTTGCCGGGGCAGTTCACTAAACATGGACTGCCCTTTTTTTAAAAAACCAATATGTTAAAATTAAAATTCATATTACTATTTTGTTTTGTTTCCTTCTTTGGTTTTAGCCAAACTTATACAAGAGATGGGAAAGGAATAAAATTTATTCAGTTAGAAGGATGTCAAAAAACAAGTAACGGCACTCCATGCGATTCTTGTTTTGTCATTACTTCCGGCCTAAACGGCAAACTTAAACATTGCCTGCATATTTCGCAATTACGAGATTTAATTCTTGGTGGCAATGGCTCGATTGATTCAGTTTATTTAGTAAATAATTCCGATGGTAGTTACACGCTAATAAACGAAAATGATACAAACTACGATTTTGGTTATGACTTTTTGGAATCCGGTGATACTTTATTCTTAACTGATCTTGCAGGGCATAAGGTTGACTATGTTATTTTAAAACCATTTCAAACATTGTCCTGGGATCCGGTTACCGGTGAACTTGGTATCTCTTATGGTAATACGGTAATTATTGACGTTGGTTCGGGTGGTAATGGTATTTATGGGGGTTCTGATACGGTTCCGGGTGGAACATTGGCCTATGTGCCGTTAGATAGTGCGTTTGCAATTGGTGATTTCCCTTCATTCCAAAGCACAAACGCATCAGACAGGGGTGTTTATTGGTTTCCTAATAATGGCGTTAGAATTTATGGAGGCAATAATGGGGATGGTTCTTCAAATACAATAGGCGCAACTCCAAACGGAATAGATTTAAGAAGTCAGCTTGGTTTAAATTCTTCAAGGATTAGGCTTTCGCAAACTTTAGGCGAATATTTTTTTAATAGCAACAAGTTTAATGTAGATAATGATTCAATATACCTTTACGGAGGAAATGAATATCATAATGTTTCAGCACTTGGAATCCAAATAAATGGAGATCGTGGCGCAGATAGCACCGTATTAACTTCAATCGGTGGATATTGTTATTGGTTGCCTGTAAGTGGTGGCGGTGGAGGTGGTGGATTTACCTTAGATTCAGTTTTATTAAAACTTTCAGGAAATGTAATGACTTCAAAAGTTAACACAACGTCTGATACTTCTTTGGTTATTGGCTCACATACAATTAATTTATCAGGAGGCATTTTAACAAGCCAAACGAATGGCGTAAGTGATACAGCCGACATTTCAAGTTTGCTAACAACACAAACTACAAACGTAATTACACAGAATGGCAATCAATTAACTTCAACGGTCAATGGCGTAAGTGATACTACCTTAACTGTTAGATCGGTTACCGGTAGCCTTTCCGGAAACACACAAACGATAAATATAAACGGAGTTACTGACACGGTTTTAGTAATAGGACAAAATACAATTTCTTATTCAGGTAGTATTTTAACTTCAACAATAAACGGAGTAACGGACACGGCTTTAATTGTTGCCGGTGGCATGGTTAATGATGTTGACATTGATTTATCCGGAAATGTTATGACTTCTGACGTGGATGGCGTTAGTGATACATCCGTTGTGATTGGAAATGTAACGGCCACGTTATCCGGTTCAGTTTTAACAATTGCAGTAAATGGCGTAAGTGATACAGCCGACATTTCAAGTTTGCTAACAACACAAACTACAAACGTAATTACACAGAATGGCAATCAATTAACTTCAACGGTCAATGGCGTAAGTGATACTACCTTAACTGTTAGATCGGTTACCGGTAGCCTTTCCGGAAACACACAAACGATAAATATAAACGGAGTTACTGACACGGTTTTAGTAATAGGACAAAATACAATTTCTTATTCAGGTAGTATTTTAACTTCAACAATAAACGGAGTAACGGACACGGCTTTAATTGTTGCCGGTGGCATGGTTAATGATGTTGACATTGATTTATCCGGAAATGTTATGACTTCTGACGTGGATGGCGTTAGTGATACATCCGTTGTGATTGGAAATGTAACGGCCACGTTATCCGGTTCAGTTTTAACAATTGCAGTAAATGGCGTATCTGATACAGCGCAATTATCTTCTTTGGTTTCAACAACGAACGATCTAAGCAGTTCAACGAATACAATGACTTCAACGGTCAATGGGGTATCAGACAATGCAACAATAATAAATTCTTTGACTCACGGAAGCACGGACAATGATATTACCGTTACGGTTAACGGCCTACCAGCATCAACAACAATTATAAATTCAAATAGGCTCGTACTTGGCAACGATTCTTTAAAAACACAAATTAATGGCATTGTTTCAAATGCCGTTCCTTTGGATTCTATTTTATTAAATGGGATTACAAATTCAATCGGGTTGTCAGGCAATACAATTACATCCACAGTAAATACGATTTCTGATACTTGTTTGGCAATTGGAAACAATACTTTGAGTTACGATTCAGGAACAAGTACGATGACATCATCAATAAATGGCGTTACAGATACAGCGTATTTAGGTAATTTCAATGTAATTCAATATGTAGATTCAATTAAGACTAAGATCGATGCAAATTCAGGGTTATTTTCAACTGGCTGGTCATTATATCAGGACAATAAAGCTGCAAACTACATAAGCTGGGATTCATTGGGGTATTTGAATTATAAAAACGGAACATTCTCTACATACGCAGGGTTTCCGCTTGGCGTTATGCCATACAGTACCACAGGCATGAATGCAGCCAAAATAAAAGTAAATGACTCAACGGCTTCTAATACACATTATCTACACGTCAATAATAAATTAACAGGCACGTTAATTGGAGATCACACAATTTTAAATACACATTGGATTGACACCATTACGCAGTCATATAGATCAATGACTGCTGGGGCTGCTTCTTCATTGCAGCGTGGCCTTGTCATGGACACTATGGGAATGATCGGAATCGGTTTAACAACAGCGCAGCCACAATACGAATTAGACGTAACAGGTTCAACAAGATTAAACGGACATATATATGACATTAATAATTCAAACGGAAGCAATGGCGAAGTATTAACCAGGACAACATCAGGAATTGACTGGCAATCTCCAACTGCTTCCGCTCCTTCTGTAATTACACCGGCACAAATAACAGTTGATCAAACTGATTATAATCCTACCGGTTTCGATGGTGCGAACATTGTAAGGCTGTCAGGTGATAGCGGATTTAGAGCAATTCAATCAATGGCAGCACAAACAGATGGTGAAGAAAAAACATTTGTAAATGTTGGTTCATATCCTTTGTATTTTCCTCCTGAACATTCAACAGGTACAGCATCACAAAGAATAACTTATTACGAGGACATAATTTTAATGCCAAAGAAAAGCGTTAAAATGATGTATGATGGAACCACATCAAGATGGATTCCTACAACTGATTATGATGTAAAAGGATGTTCTAAGGTTGTAGATTATCAAATGAATGCTGGAAGTATTACAAACGGTGATCTTGATTTTTGGAGTCCTTCTATTTCTGGAACTGCTGCTGCATTTTCAGTAGGTGCTGCAACAAGTACCTATCCTTATGCCTATGTAAATGGGGCTACCGGTTCCACTTCATCAGGTTACGCGGTTGCTACAATGGCAAAGACATCAGCAACTTCATATCAGGCTTTAGGTTATATATCAAGCGCACACATTTCAATTTCAGCAGATGTTATTATACCAGCATTATCAGATGGAACTGATTCTTTTGAGGTGTTTATGACAATGTCATCGACGCCAACAACTCCGTTCACCAATAATGGATTTGGAATTGTTTATTCACATGGAAGTTTTGGAGGTAATTGGACAGGATACACAAGAGATGGGACAACAACCAATAAACAAGACTTGGGTGTTGCCGTTGCAGCTAATACAGTTTATCATTTAAGGGCTGAAATAGATAAATCAAGAACCGAAGTAAGATTTTACATAAACGGTGCTATGGTTGGAAGGAGCGCAGGGAATATCCCTGCTGCCAATGCTGTTGCGTCGGGTGTCGGAATACGTAAAGGCGTTGGAGCAACTGCAAAAAATGTTTATATATCTCAAATTAATGTTAGAAATATAGTTCCTTAATGCTGTTTACAGAAGAAATAAAAACAAAGTTATTAGAATTAATATCAGCCTTTGACAAAAGGGCGCAGTTTGTAATTCTTATTTTATTGGCTACGTCTATTTTGATTCCTGTTTATGGATTCAAGTATTTTAACGATCAATTAGAGCAATGCAAACAGGAACTAAAAAATAATACCATTGCTTGTGAGTTACGGACTAAAATACTTTCTGATAAAGTAGAAGAGAAGGACAAGGAAATTAATGAGATTTTAAAATACTACTCACAAAAATTCGAGAATATGTATAACGATGTAAACCGATCTATTAACCAAATAAAGAAAGACAAATGATAGCGGAGTTCTTCTTATCTGCAAAAGTAAAGGCAATTTTAGGCATCCTTTTAGTTTACTGTATTGTAATTGAAGCAGACAAAAGTTTACATAAAATGGAATCAAAAAAAGATGTTCCAAAAATTGAAGCCGATACGCTGTTAACCAAAAAAGATTCATTGAAATTCAATCTCGACAAGACAATAGAAAAGGCTGAAAAGGCCACAAAACAATTACATAAAGTTTGTAAAAAATCATAGATGTACGGAATTACAGCAAGTGAATTAAAAAGTATTAAAGGCTCAAAGGTCATTCCCCATAAGGATGGGTATATTTATTGGCATATCAGAGAGGATAAAATGACTGCTGACTTTGATAAGTACAAAGTGATTTTAGCAATTGAAAACGGTTTTAAGATTTTAGAAAAATACTTTTACCCTATTCAGTTTAAAAGCACCGGCAACATTGCGGAGGCACCAATTGTATTAGGGTTTTATAAGGCCGGGGACAAGGATTTGCCACAGCCTTTTGGTGCTTCAACTCTTGCCTATTCGTATGCCAATTACGATAACTTTAAAAGTGCCGGGGATATATTCTTTAATGATGCGTATCGTTGGGCTGAAATGGATAAGCCGAACCAAGAAATCAATTTGTCAAAGGTATTTGTCCATGAGTGTTTACATAGTTTAGGATTCGATCATTCAGACATTGAAACCGATGTAATGTTTTGGCAATATCAGAACAACGATCAAATTAACTTTTCAAACGATACTATTTTAAGCATCAAGGAAAGATACAAGGATGAAATGGCTCGCGTTCCGGGTCAAGCTGGACGGTTCGATATTGCAGAAGCTAAAGAATTTTGTAAACAAATAATTCAAGTTAAAGAGAATAAATTGATTTTGGGCGGTCAGGTATTTGTAAATTTGTGCAGATATTTTAATTTGTCAATAGATAGAAAGGTAAATTCACTTGCAGAGATCAGGGACATTTTAATAAAATACCTATATGCTTGATTGTTTTAATTTACCATTGATCGGTGTTACTGGAAATTGTGGCTATACAGGTTCAAGCGGATTGAACTTAGAGCAAATAGGCATATCGCTTCGTAAACTTGCTAACGCTGCTGATGATGATGTTTCAGGAGCCGAAATGTTAAAGAAGCTGGAAGTATCAGCAATTCACAACGTAATCAAAGACCTGAAATTAGAACTTGCCAAAGAATTTGCATTTAGCCCTGTGTTTGACGTTGTAACTAAAACATGGTCAGGCTCAAAGGATATTTGCAAAACTTATAATCGTGATACACCGATATGCCTTGAAGTAGTAAATTCATGCAGGGATAATTTTAGATCAAACCGTTTGGATTGGATTGAATTATATGTGGATAAGGATTTCACCGTTGAATCAGTCATTCAGGATGGCGAAAAGCAAACTACAAAGGTACTTTCATTTGTTGCCGGCCTAAATCGTAAAAATATCGATTATACTTTTGAAAGTTCGGAAGGTGAATTTTGGATGCGACTTTGCAATGGCGCAATTGCCTACGAAAATCCGGGCTGTGGATGCACAAAGGATGGCTATTGTGGTGGTAATAAATGTGCAAAAGTTTATTCCATTGAAATGGTTGAAGGGCAACCATGCGAATATGAAGAACCAACAGAGGAATTTTTAGAGGAAAATGGCTTTGAGTCAGAAGAAGAATATTTACTTTCATTAGGCTATCAAGATACTTTATCAAACGGAGCCAAATTCATTGAGCCTGTTTGTCAGGCTGCAGACTTTAATTTGTTTGGTTATCAGGTAACATGCCTATGTTCTTACGATTGGCTGTTTTGTGAATTTCAAAAAGAAATAGCAGGGGCGGTTCTTTTGGATATTGGAATCCAGGTTTACGAGCGTGTAAAATTTACAGGAAGATTCAATGAATGGGTCGATGCTGCCAAAGAGCAAGCGGATTACTACATAAACAAATGGCGTGGCTTAAACCCAATAACAGGACAAAAGGAAGGAGAATACAAAACAGAAATTAATTTGATTGCCGACGCAATGAAGCAGTATATACGTAAAAGTGGTACGGCCTGTTTAAGTTGCAAGCCTTCAATGATTACTTTAACATCAATACCTTAGATATGTGTTGCGGTGGAAGCAAAAATACAAGTTCAAATTATTTGGTAAAAGGAAAAACCAGAGAAGAAAGATTAAAGGAATTGGCTGCAAGGCATCAAGCTAATCCAATTTCTTTAAACCACAATGTAAAAATGATCGATGAAAACGACGCTAAAGCAGTTAACAAAAAAGTTAGACCAGTTAGCTGATTGTATCTTGCAAGAAAAGAGCCGTACAGAAGTGGAGGCTTTGGAAACTGCAAAGAGTTTGTTGATTAAAAGAGTTTTCGGAGTTGGTGCAAGTGGTGGAGGTTTTAGTCAGGATGGTTCCGAACTTGGTGAGTATTCGCCTGCGTATTTACTAAAAAGAAAAAATTCTAAATATAAATACACGAACATTCAAAAGAATCTGTATTTCGATGGCAACCTTAGAAACTCAATACAAGTAGGAATAAATAATTCTAAAAAAGTTTTAGGATTTACCGACTTAGACCTTGCTGAAATTGCACGTTTTCAAGAAGAAAGCCCGATTCAAGTAGGTGAAAAGATATTCGCATTAAACGCAGAGGAATTAGGAATTACGATTGACGTTATGAACAACGGAGTTAAAAGAGCCTTAAAAGAATGTTTCAACACAGCTTAAATAACATAGATAACTTTTTTTGCGAGTTTACAAACTTCAAAAAATTACCAAACAACGGTTTCGATGATCGACACGTTGATAACGGTTATTTTATACAAGAAACGGATGGTATTGCAAACTTTAGCCAATTTCAAGGAAATAAAAGGCTGTTAGCAACTAAGCGATTCGACATTTACATACAATACCGAAAAGACTTAAACGATCATTTAATTGCAGGGCTTCTTCATTTGTTTGAGTGTTCCGGGGAATTGATTGTGAGCCTAAATACTGACAGCGTGGCCGTTTATCAGGAAACAAACGCTGCCAATTTACAGGAAAATGGTTTTTCATTTGCAAAAATAACTGTCGAATTAAAAGATACTGTTTCACCAATAGAATGTTTTATATGTTGATCTTAGCTTGTATAATAATTGCTTTTGTGAGTGCCTGGGGTGCTGTTGCGTTCGTTGATATGACTTCGTACTATTCAATTTTAGGAAAGTTAAAATACAGGATTATAAAACCGTATTTTGATTATGAAGAAAATGAAGTTGCAAATTCAATAATTAATGACCATAATTTGCCGGCATGGGAAATAAGCGACAAGATCAATCAAGATGTATATTGGTATGCTGCAAAGCGTTATAAGTTGATTTATTTATCCATGTGTCCGTATTGTTTGGCCACATGGTTTTATTTTATTGGATTAATTTTTACGTATCTTTTTTTGATTGAATTTTCATTGATACTTTTTCCAATTTATATTATTATCGGAATGAGTTTTATATGGTTTTTTCTTAATTTTGTCAACAAATAACACAATATAAAAAATGGCTTGTCCATGTACTTGTAATTGCAAAGTTTTTGATTTAGGCGTTTACGATTGTTCGGAATGTTTGGAGCTTCCATTAGAGGCCGTTCAAGATGGAAAACATAATTTAGTTGTGGAATGGCGTGATAAAGTCTGGTATTTGCCAGGGGTATTTGTGAAGGGTGAAATTTTAAAGTTCCCTAATATTTTCAATGAGGATTCAACTTTAAACTTTCAGATCATTCAACCGGACAAAACTCCATTAGAGTATAAATACGTATGTAACGACGTGGTTACAGATACATTTTTTAATTTTTCATTATCAATAAAACAGGTTCTGATTTACGAAGAGCAAACAACAACAGCGCAGGAAGTATGCGGAAACGAATTAGACGAGGAAGGAAGTAAAATATTAATTTGTAAAACTTTTGAATAAAAAAATATGGCTGTTAATACATGCGCTGCTTTAGCCAATACAACCGTTGAGATTCCCGATAATTGTGGGAAACTCACTAAAAATGGAATCCGCAATAACTGGATTATAGTTCGTAAACTCTTAGAATGGATTAAGGGCTTTTTGACGTTTTCAATTCCAGGTGATGCAAGAATCCATACTTATGTATTAAGCGGAGAAGAGTTCATTGATATTCCTTTTGTTGACACGGTTTCAACTAAGACTTTTATTTTTCCTACTGACTCCATGCAGTATGCTTTTTTTACGTTGACCTGGAATGGCCAAACAATTGAAGGAGGCACAATGACCGGAGGCATGAACCCATTCACATACAACATTCAATGGGAAGGTGAAAACTTTGACGCAACATATTATAGAATTTATTTTTACGATGAGAATGGCGCACCCAAAGCAATGGGAACTGAAGAAGCACCATGCACCGTATCAGTTCGCTTTAATCCAAATTTATTAATCGGTTCTAACTTCTGTACTACCAACGGAAGCGATAACGCAAATACCTCAACTCCATGCGGATGTTAAAATATATATTATTTTCAATTGTCGCATTATTAGTGACAGTTCAAACCGGATTTACTCAATGGGAAAACGACCCAAAGGGAATAGGCTACCAACAGCTTTACGGTTGTAGAGATACAACAGGCGTAAGGCTTGATTCAATGTTTAGAATGACTGATACCACAGGCAAATTAAATATTTGTTTGTCTATTGGTGATCTGATCGATATAATTAATAATTATGGCGGTGATGGTGGAGGCGGTGGCGAAGGTTCAAACTTTGGATGCGATAGCGTTGAAATCTGTCTTGAAGATGGTTTACTTTGCGATATTTTAAAAGGATTCCCGACAGGAAACTATACAAGCGGAAACCGTTTATTTGGGGTGGATAACGGTGGCATGTGTAAACGACTGGATATAATGAATATTACAGGCGTTGGAGATACGTGCCGGGTTGTAAATAATTCATCAGGTAGTTACACACATACTAACGAAAACGGCACACAAAAGGAATTTGGGTATCATTTGGTTTGTAAAAATGATTCAACTTTAGTTCTGACTGATTGGGATGGAACTCATATTGATTCATGTACTTTGTCGTTTACCGGTGGGGGTAGTGGTGATTTAGATTGTGATTCTGTCAAGGCTTGCGTTTCTGAATTTCTATGCGATTCGGTAAAGGCCTGTTTAGAACGTGGCGCACTTTGTGAAACGCTATCAGGATTGGACGAAGCAGACACGGAGGAAGGCGATAAATACGTAACAATTAAAGATGGTCAATGCGTTTTAACAGATTCAATTCATATTGACATTTGCGGAATACTTCAAGAAATCCAAGAGGAAAGCGACTTAGCAGAGGATGATATTGCATTTATTTTGCGTGGTGAAAACTGCTTTAAAGTTCCGATCTCTACAAGGTCAACAGATTGCATAAATGTTGAGATAGACGCAGGCGATATTATTGCAACGCCTAATATTTCAGCAGACCCAGGCAACACGATTGAGTGTAGGGATGATGGTTTCTATGCGGCTGCTGAACTTGATTTTAATTGTGATTCTTTAAAAGAAATGTTTCCTTCCGGAACTTATGATTCAAATGACCATATTTTATCTTTTGATGGAACGACAGACGAGTGCGAATGGATAACAATTCCACAACGAGGTAGAATTAATTGCGATACCATTAGAAGCGTATTTAATCAAATTGGAACGTCTGCCGATACAATTCTTGGCTTTAGCGATGGCAATTGCGTAAGGGTTTCGGTTGACGATTTAGCATGTCCTCAAAATCTTAACGAATGGGATGGTGATTGTTCCCCGGCTTGGTTATTGGTTCAATGCTTTGTGCCGGGTCAAGGATGGCAATGTCAAAGAATGCCATGTACTGAATTTGCTAATTGGTACGAAGATGGCGCATGCAATGGACAAACTTTAAAAAGCCCTTTTACGCCTTTAGAACTTCGTAATTTAAAAGAAGAAATAAAATACGGTATTTTAGAAGAAATCAAATCAGATAACATCCAACCTTCTGCGATGACAAGTTCATTTTCAACGGTTGATTATCCGACAGTTGATAACATTGGAATAAGAACTTTTAAATCAAAAAGGCAAGCTGAAATTTCAGAAATTCCAATTGGAGGAATTTACTATATAGCAGGAAAGGGAAATATGTACGTTAAAACAAGGCAGCGTAAATGATCGTTTACGCGCTATTAACGGTTGCAGTATTTTATATTATTTGTTTATTGATTTTAGGTAACGAAAACAAAGCATCGGAAGAATAGGATTTAATTATTAATTAAAACTATTTTTTATATGCAAAAATTTATTGACATTATCAAGTGGGTTGTTAAACTTCCAGTATTTTGGATGCCAGCATCCTGGAAGGGTTACAGAAGAACAATAATTACCGCACTTTTGGCCTTGTGCGTATTCTTGCAAGGATTAGACCTTGTAAACATTGCGGATGGTTTATGCTCCGCTTATTCAGCAATTTTCGGAGGTGAATGCAATTTAAAAACTCTTGCACTTTCAATTATGACTTATACAGGCCTTTTGTATGAGGCGTTGAAAAACGAAAGCGACTCATCATTATTTACAATTTTTAAACGATCTGAACAATGAAAGATATAATTTGGATTATAGTTTTATTTGTGTTTTTTATTGGATGCGCTCCACAGCTGATAGAAGTAGAGCCACAGTTAAACTGCGCATTTGATGTCGATGGAATTAGTGATACGTCAATTGTAATAGGACAAAATACAATTTCTTATTCAGGCAGTATTTTAACTTCAACGATCAATGGTGTTACTGATACAGCTTTAATCATTGCCCTTGGCATGGATAATGATGTTCCGTTAACAAATGGATTGGTTTCATTTAGTGGTAATTTAGCTGTATTTAAATCAACAGACCTCACATCATCTTTGATTTTAGATTCTGATTGCGATGGGATTACAGATGATCTGGATTTATGCCCCGGAATCAATGATAATATTGATATGAACGGTGATAATTTACCTGACTGTAAATATCCTCCTGGTTACGCAAATGTAATTTCACAATGGAAATGCGGTTCGCCTTCATTACAAAAAGTATTTGTTTGTACCAAAACACCAAGCGGAGGATTTAAAACGGTTTGCACTTATTATAGTGCAGTTCAAATGCACATTAATAACGGTGGATTTTTGGGAGTTTGCGGAAGTGCAAGTTGTAATTAATTAATTATTTAAACAAAAATTTATCATGAGAAATTTTATTTTATTATTTGCTTTTATGTTTTCGTTCGTTATGGGGTATTCGCAGACTTCAAAGACGTACGAATACAATGAACTTGACACGCTGACAAATGCTGATACGTTGGTATTTACAACAATGGAGTTCACAGCACCATTTTATTATCAGTACAACATCCAACAGGATAGTTTGTCTGGTGCAACTGCTGGAACCATTACTTTTGAATATCAAACAAAGAACGGTTCAACATGGCATCCGCTATATACTTCAATTTATACGGATGGCACGGCTGCAACTGCTTACACAGCAACGATTAACGCAGTACAGCGAAAGTTCTTTTTGGAAGGGTCTTTGTTGTCCGGAAAGATCAGGGCTACTTACATAACTTCTGGAACGCAGTCAACGAAAATAACTGCTGATGTGGATGTAATGCGAAAGTATAATTAATAATTTAGTTGAGGGCTGCAACAAACAGCCCTCAATTTTTTAAACGTAAATATGCCAGAAGTTTTAGACATTTCTTTAATTACCTATTTAGGTGATAAACGATACCCTCGCGGTATGCGTAATAATAATCCAGGCAATATCCGGTACAACAAAAACATAAACTGGAAAGGAAAGATCAGCAAAGAAAAATCAACAGATAGAAGTTTTGAGCAATTTGAAAAATACTGGCTTGGTGTTCGGGCATTGATTATTATTTTAAATTCGTATTATTTTAAGCATCAGTTAAAGACGATTGAAAAAATGATAAACCGGTTTGCGCCTCCGGTTGAAAATGAAACAGAAAGTTACGTATCAAAAGTTTGCAAAGAAACAGGATTTAAAGCACGCGATCAATTTATTTGGAATAGGCAAAATGTAAATTTATTAGTCCGCGCAATTGCAAGGCATGAAAATGGGCGCGACCCTTTAATCTCAGAAAATATGTTTGCGCTCGCATGGCTTGATTTAAACCCATAAACCGAATGAATGCCAAAAAAAGAAGTTCCAGTAAAAGGATTCACAAAGGTAAATATAGCAAGACAGTATCGGGATAAATTCGGGGCAACAATGCCAACCTTGACCCTTGCCCGAATAATGTATAAAGAAAATGATTTAGCATTTAAAAATGTTGAAGATGCAAGGTCAGTATTAAGAGGAATAGAAGGGAAGAATAATTACGGTTGCGTGGTAACACATCCAGCACCGGAACGACCAAGAAATCCTTACAAACTACCAGAATCAGACGAGCGCGAATGGTTGCCTTATATTTTAACCGGCTTTAAAAAAGTAGGCATCCTTTCTGACATCCATGTACCTTATCATTCAATTACAGCAATAACAGCAGCTTTAGATCATTTTGTTAAAATTGGGATTGATTGCCTTTTATTGGATGGGGATTTAATTGATTTTTACGGACTATCGAAGTACGAGAAAGACCCCAAAAAAAGATCGGTTCCAGATGAAATTGATAAGTTGGGAGAACTTCTTAACCAGCTTGGGAATATTTTAAAATGTAAATTACTTTACAAGTTAGGAAACCACGATGAGCGTTACGACAATTTCATCATGCGGAAGGCTCCTGAATTATACGGGCTGCCTGATATAAAATTTGAAACCCTAATTAATAACCGTGTCGAAGGGATTGAATTTATTGGGGATAAAAGAATCATTCAAGCCAACGCGCTTGATATAATTCATGGCCATGAGTTCGTGCAGGGTATCTTTTCACCGGTAAACGTTGCCAGGGGTTTAAGTTTAAGAGCCAAGACAAACGCAGTACAAGGCCATAATCATCAAACAAGCGAACACAGCGAACCAAATTTGAGGGGCGAAATAAAAACAACCTGGTCTTTGGGCTGCAATTGTGAACTTCATCCAGAGTATATGCCTATAAATAAATGGAATCATGGATATGCGACCTTAGAACTGGATTCCAATGGCATAGATTTTTCTTTTAAAAATTATAGAGTCAAAAACGGAAAAACCCTTTAATCCGATATTCCCAATTATCGGCAAAAAGTAAAGGCATAGTATTACTTTTTATATCCAATTTGCAAGGTTTAAACTGACTTTTGGGATATGATTTTAATATTGTTACAGGCATACCATTTGATTATCAGCACATTAATATATTATAATAATAAATATATCAAAAATACTATTTATTTGGTATTGTGTTATGGTTTAAATGCCATATATTTGTATTTTTAATCAAAAGAAATGGAAAAAGTAATTAGAGATGGAAAGGTTGCTGTACTTATATCAGAGGGAGCTGGTGTAGGCTGGTATTCATGGAACGCAAGTCGTCAGGAACTTTTATTTCACCCTAAATTAGTTGAAATGGTTGAACAAAACAGAAACAATGAAATTACTGAGGAATGGGTAAAAGAGATTTTAGGAATTGAAGATGTATATTGTGGTGGTGCTTCTGGTTTGGGGATTCATTGGCTACCTGTCGGAACGGCCTTTCATATTGAAGAATACGATGGATCAGAAATTTTGCGAACTATTGATGATTTGTGTATTGTGGCTTAACGTTGCCAGTAACCACTCATCGCATATACAACCAACCCAATGACTAAAATAAAAACAGCCAGGCTTCTTCTGTTAAAATTCATATCCGAACGAATGTCAGAAACCGGAGTGAGTCAGCTTAAACTATCAGAATTAACCGGAATAAATCAGGCTAATTTAAGTAAAATTTTAAGCGGTAAAAACACACCAACATTAGACACGTTTATTAAATTGTGTCAAGCATTGGAGATCAGAATATTTTTAGAATCCAAAACCGAAGATAAAGAAGCCAATGAAGCAAGGGTATTTTTAAATGAGATTCTGGAAGGAAGGAAAGGGAAGGAATAACGTATCGGGGCTTTGCGAAGGCAGGGCAATAGAATTACAAAACTTTAAATTTAGTACAATATGTCAAACAAAGTAACAAACCCCGCATCTTGCCAAACTGCTGTTAGTGGCAGTTGGTTTGATTTTTACGGTTCAAAAACATCTAACCGAAACATTGTATATCCGAAAATAGATGAAAAAGTAGAATTTGAAACAACCAATGGGTTAATATTAAAAGGCGAATTTGCTAACAAACATTCTGTCGGTGTTTTTTGGGCAATGAATTGGGGATATTTTTATGATGAGCAAGTCGTTCGGTGGCGTTCTGCCAATTGCCACTAACGGACGACAATTTGAGCCGTTTTTTCAATGGCTTCAAATTGTATGTTCTATTTAGGTTTTTAAAATTATTTGAGCGATGGCGGAAAGAAAAATAAGGCAATGCCCACACTGTAAGGGAAGAACAGGGTTTAGAATACTGGTGTTCCTGGGTGGACACGAAGAAGTAACAATGAACTTTTATGGCAAAACAATACAACAAGATAGAGAGGGAACTGACACGGTTGAACGATACGCAAGTTGTGTGGATTGCGGAAAAACTATTAGTGCCGATAAACTTGACTTACGAAGCGTGTGATGGCAATTTTAAAAACTTGAATAGAACGTTTTCGGGCTTGGCGAAGTGCCGCTACTCGAAACTTAAATTTTAGCACTAA
>ERZ761584.81-NODE-81-length-37003-cov-17.171701_pt1 | contig 37003 bp, 43 predicted proteins | sample MGYA00512168_ERZ761584 | MGnify/ENA primary metagenome ERZ761584 (study PRJEB28899, sample SAMN03785564) | bioreactor sludge metagenome | biome: EBPR Sludge; feature: EBPR Bioreactor; material: 0.22µm filtered reactor supernatant | place: Saint Lucia: Queensland...
CCTGCTTTGGTAGGTTCTACCATAGTCCCTCCTTGGGATAATTGATAATGTGTCCAGTATACTCTAGTCTTTTTGCCAAGGATAATTCTTTTTATACCACTCGATGGTTGTGGCCATACCTTCTTCTAATGTTTTGAGTGGTTGATCTCCGAGTGGGGCGAGTGTGCTTGGGTCTCCAAGTACTACAGATCTCTCGTCTTCTCCAGCACGCATTCTCACATGAGCAATATCGGTATTTCCGGTGAGTTTATTGATCACCTGAGCGATGTCGTTCACTGTAGTTTCTCGACCGGTTCCAGCTGAGAACACTTTGTCATAGGTGTTGTGTTCGAGAAGTAATGCGTCAACAAGGATTCGGGCAATGTCTTTGACGTAGATCATATCCATGATCGACTCACCGTCACCGAAGATCTTGATCGGTTCACCACGTAAAGCCTGACAGATAAAGTTCGGTGTGATCTTTCTCACTGGTTTGTGTTTCTGTCTAGGTCCATAGACATTGAGTCCTCGAACAACTGCGATCTGGGTACCGTGTTCTTTGTTGTACATGAGAGCCATGCGCTCGATTGTGGTCTTTGTAATGGCATAGGTGTTATTCATGAACCAGTTACCGACAGCAATCTGGACACCTTTCTTCTTGTGTTGGCGACATGCCTCGAGAAAGTTCAAGCCTCCAAGGATGTTTGCCTCAGCTGATGGGAATGGGTTGTCTACAGTCTCGGAAGTACCAAGTACTCCAGCGAGGTTGATTGCACCGTCACAGAAACTTACTGCTTCACTCACGGCGTTTCGATCTCTGATGTCACCTAGGAAAAATTCATAGGTAGTTTTAGGTAGTCTAAGGTAGTCTTCATCCCTTGGTTTGAACCGGTCGAATACAACAGGCGTGATTCCTCTGCTGACTAATTCTTCGAGTACATAGCCTCCGATGAATCCGAGACCGCCGGTAACTAAAACTTTCATAGCAACTCCTTGTGTTGTTGATAGAACTCAATTGTTTTTTTAATTCCCTCCTGCCACGAAGTGGCCTGAGGTTCAATTGTTTTAGAAACGAGAATCTTGTTGTCGCCTTTTCTCACTGGTCCGAAGGCACATTTAAGCGGAACGATCGTATTAATATAGTGAACAGCTTGAATAACTGTAACTTCATTATCGACTCCTCCACCTACTGAGTAATAGTCTTTATCTGGGGCTAGTCGATCGTTAAAGTATCTCATCTGATGAATCAAGACTTTTACATAATCTGTGACATATAGTGGATCACGAACTTGATCTCCAAGTCCATTGATTGTGACTTCCTTTCCAAGGATAGCACACTTAATAAACCAGGCTAACCATCCTGATTCTTCTGATCCATGTTGGCCAGGACCATAGATCGTACCAGGTCTGTTCACTACAGCAGGAACTCCGTAACACTTTTCCCACTCCTTCACAATCATCTCTCCCATCAATTTTGATAGTCCGTAGGGCGTGTACATTCCGTCATCTCCCACCTGTGCTTTGATGCTTGAAGTGTGAATGACCTTCGCTCCGTTTTTCCTAGCTAATTGCATGACGTTAAACACCGCTCTGACATTCGACTGCATGGCTTCTTCAGGATGCGTGAACCCCCGAGCTGTTGAACAGGTGCCAGCTAAGTTAAAGATAAAATCAGCTGATGGCATTTTCTCTAGTATCCAGTCCATGTCTCCTGGTTTGGTGAGATCAGTGCCTGTCTTTATATCCACACCCAGAACTCTGTGTTCTGAAGCTAGAGCCTCCATGAGGTGTTTACCGATGAATCCGGCCGAACCGGTAACGATGATATTCATTTGATGGCCTCCACGAATAATGTTTCTTCAGGACGGTTGTCTGCTTTAACGATCTCTTCGTGTTTACTAGTTGTCTGACCATAGTCAGTAAATGCGATCTTTTTAAACCCGATTTTCCACAACACTTTTGCGAGTAAGTCCTCTGAGAATAGGTTGATGTTTCCCCATCCTAGTAGGTGTTCTAGTGGAAAACCTGAATCAATGTGGGGTACACCGAACCTGAGAACTCCGTCAGGCTTTAGGACTCGGTGCATCTCTTTAAACGTGAACACCAGCTCACGCCATGGGATCTCAATCAGCACGTGCATGGAAGTGATACCATCGACCGAATTATCTTCATACGGCCAGGGTTTTGTGATATCGAACTCCTTGTCGGTGTTGATAAACCCATCAATCTTGAAGGGTCCGCATCCGATATGTAATAAAGTTGGTGTCATACAGCTGTTTGTTTTTCTTTGATACGTCGCTCAAAATACTCTGGGTACTTGCGGTGTTGTTCTTCGGTTCCGTCCATGTGACAGACTCGGTGCATTGGCAAGTACATCGGCATGTATCGGTTTTTGACAAAATGAAGAGAGGCTTCACGATCTTGGTTTCCGTGCAAGAACTGATCTTTCCATCTGAAGTTTTTATATGCTTTCCAGTCGATTGCTGCAAAAATACCGCCTATATGCTCAGTGACTTCACAGTAGTATGGTCCGATGTAGGCGTGACCAACTCGAGGTGCACCACCTGGATTGTGAACCAGCCCTTCAACATAAGGGCTCACGTAGAGCATGTGGTTTCGCTTCCAGAGATCAACGATTGAAGAGAGCCAATACTTTGTCATGAACTCACAATCATTATCGACTTTAATAATAATCTGATATTCTCCGTCTTTCATGATGCGATCAACTAAGAAATTAGACGCATAGGTCAAGCCTTTATTCTCAAACGTTCCAGCAACATACTTGGTTTGTTGTGCGACCCATGTTTGAGTATCATCCTTTGATCCGTTATCAAATACGAACCAATAGAATGGGTACCCTGAACTCTCTTTCATTGATTGATACATCCTTTTGGTGTATTCGAGTCGGTCGTAGGTGATGGTGTAGATCGCCACATTTGGCATCTTTTCCTCAGGTCTGTCGTTGCCTAAGTGAGGTAAATAAATGTAGCAACCATCGGGGTCAAACGTGGGTTCGAACATAGTCATACCAGTTGCTTGATCAACCCAACTTCTTGATGGAACTCGATTACTCTTTCGGTTTGGAAACACATAATACTTCAACGAGATGATGGGCACACGCTCGAACTTCCCACCCCATTTCATCATCCGAACCCAGAGGTTCCAGTCCACGAACTTCGGGAGTGATTCGTCCCAGCCACCAACTGCAAAGATTAAATCCCTTCGGTGCATAACTTCTGATGTATCAATGTAATTACGATTTAAGAGGAACTGGGCGTCGAAGTGTTTTGCGATAGCAGGTTGTGGGGGTTCTTCGGGTTTCTCATCGTTGTAAATCTCCATGTCAGAGTACACGAGATCGAGGTCTGGATTCTTCTCTAGCTTTTTGACCAAGATCTCAAGGTGGTGTTCGAGATACTCACAGTCATCATCGAGGTAGGCAATGTACTTACCTCGTGACTTCACGATGCCTGCATTCTTCGGTCGGGTGTCAGAACCAGAATTCTTCTCAGTACGATGGTAGATGACTCGTTTGTCTTTAGTTGAGTAAGAGTGGCAGACTTCAAGAGTGTTGTCTGTAGAACAGTCATCAACGACAATCAGCTCAAAGTCTTGATAGGTTTGAGAAAGCACCGATTCAATGGCTCGAGGCAAATACTTCTCAGCACGATTGAATGTGGACATGATGACTGAAACAGTTGGTCTCATGCTACCTCTATCCCCCACGACAACATTGATCGTTGTTTGTGAGTCTTGAGCCATCGGTAGTTCCGAAGGATCATAATAATAGTTTTGCGTCCACGCTTCTTAATTCTCCCCTGTTTCACTTCCATGATGTTGTCAGCACTTCTCACGGCCTCACGCCATCCAGCGGTAGTAAGTTCACCTTTCGTCATACGGGCAATATAGCCAGAGTTACCCTGACCTTTTGCAAAGAGTCCGACAATGTCACCGTATCCACGATGACGCAGATGTAGCTGGGGATTTACTTTCTTGAGGAGACGATTAAACCGAGACAGTGTCATAGTTAGTATTTTTCGATAAAGCGATCAATTTTGATCAGGATCAACGTCCAGATCTTCTTCAGCCATTTGATCATAGTATCCGTTCTGAACTTTTCTCGCAAACCAGATAAAACCGTTTTGAGAAAGTTCAAAGATTAATTTATCACGATCATACTCAGGATCATTACAGTGGTTGATGATCGCCTGTACTAGTTTCTCTTTACCAACAAACTTCGGGTTATTGAGAAATGGTTCCAGTTCTTTAGCTAAGTGCGATAGGGGGTTTGGCACTTTTTTTCTCCTTGGTTTCGCTGAGAAAAGTCTCAACGTCTATGTCTTCAGTTTCGTAGCCCATGATGTCATCGATTGAAACGACAACGTTCATATTCTCTTCTCGTTGGGCTTTCATGAAATCCATCTTACCAGCAAACACCTGACCCATGTCAACAATGACACTGGCTGAGTATTCAGAATAGTATACGATCTGACCCACTTTGAGTTCGATTGATTCGCTTGCACCTTGTTTGTCTGGGATTGCTTGGACGATTCCGACGAATAAGTTTTCGCCTGCTTTGAGTTGTCCGCCGATGATGAGTCCTGAAGAAGAGAGGGGTTGTTCTTTGATAGGTTTAACAATGACACGACCGATATTAGGTTTTAACATAACTAGCTCCGATATTCATTCCAGTGTAATAGATGAGAACACGGCTGTCAACAAAAAGGGGGCCGATACGAGACCAGCCCCCTGATTGTCTGTGTACTTCTTATTGAGAAGCAGCTGACTCTAAGCGGACGCCAAACGAGTCGTTTAAGACTTTAGTGGCGAAGAACGCTTTCCAACCGATGTCGGAGTACATACGCAACGCAGAGCGTGGTGATGGACTATCGACGTAGGTCTGCAAGTCACGGATCTTGGATACACCGAAGAAGTCCTGACCCATGATGTGGGTTTGGTACACCTCAGTGCCGGCAGAACCCGAGTTCAAAAGCACAGGTGCATTTTGACTCTCGAGCCAGCGGGTTCCGTACAGTTCCCCAGCTTCACCATTGTAAACGGCATCGATACCCTTTTCAGTGTAGATGTGAGCGTTTACCCAGCTACTATCACCTTGCAAGTCAAAGATGACGTCAGGGTGAGTAACAGCCACAAAGCGGTTTTTGCTGTGTGGTTTGGCAGAAAATCTCTTAAGCTGTCTTACTGCACGTCTCACGTCAGCGACGGTGACAACGTCATCGGCATTGATAGAGTTACGTGTAGGAGTGAAACCAGCTGAGTTACTGTAAGCTGCAGTAACGATCATGGATGTTCCACCAGCTAACAAAGCGTCACGAATGACAGTGTCGATAGACAATGCAGCTTCGTAAGCTAACACGTCCATGACTTCTTTGATCGTGGTGTCGATCGCAGTCAGCTCCAATTGAGAGGTAACTTGTTCATAGTTACCGTACTCACTCATGGTAGCTGAGATCAAACTTGCAGACAAACCTGCTGGTGTTGGGTCAACACCTTCAGTCAGTGCAGTATTTTTAACAGAGGGGTTCGTCATTCTGTTCCAGACGACGGTTTTACCTTCGCCTTTAGGAACACGACCCGCTCGACCTAGTTGTTCATAAACTAGGGTGGACTCCGCTCGCATTAACCAGCGTTTTTCATAATACGCTTTAATGGGAGACGGCATTGTCCCAGTGGTGGTCAAAGCCATATGGCCTCCTATTGCCAGCCATCAGAGGAAGATCAGGAAGCGACGGGGAGATTACGCTCAGCGATTGCATCGAGTTCTTCAATGCTTTTAGCACCTTTCATCAAATCATCAACAGATGCTTTAGTCGTGGTTTGTGTTGCACCAACGACGGGCTGAGTGTTTGCTTGTTGTCTCAAGGTTTTTTGATTCTGAGCTTTTGCTCTTTCAGCAGCTCTCGATCTGATTTCTAGTATCTTACCTGCAAAGTCCTTGAGTCGTACGTGCTTGTTTTCTTTAACGGCTCTCAGGTATCCTTCGGCGATGAAGTCAGAGAGAGTCTGGTCAAAGTCTGGGTTGTCTACTTCTTTTCCTGAGCTATCAATGATAGTGGGTCTCAGTTCAGAGTAGGTATTCTCAAGATCCATGGTGTCGAGACGAATCTGAGTAGTGATGTCACGGTTCTCAAGAATCGTGGCCACTTTCTGCTCAGTGACTTGGTCAACTCGTTCATCGAGTTGTTCAGGAGAGATTGTTGTCTCACCTTCTTCGTTCGTATCCCATGGGAGTTTATACCCAGGTTGGTTTGTACGTTTAGGAACAGTAACAGGACTAGGAGTAGAAACCTTGCGCAAGCGTGCGATCTCTTCGTTCGCTCTCTTCAGGTCTTGAGCGAGTTGATGTTCTCTGCTCTTGGCCTTTTCGCTCCGATCCTTTTCGGATGGCTGGGTCTCTTTGCTATCACCCTCAGTTGGTGGTTCAGCTGCGCCCGTAGGTTCTTCAGTCTGATCCTTCGGCTTGTCGCCTTCAGGGGTGGTAGTCGTTTGTTCGTCCGCTGGTGGGGCTGACTCGGGAGTCTCTGACTCTCCCTCTTGAACCTCCGGCTTCGCAGGATCACTCACTTTACCTTCAGCTTCAAGCTCTTTGAGGGCTTGGGCTTCAAGTTCTGCTAATTGTTTTTCCTGTTCCTCAGGAGGGTTCAATACTACGACCATAATTGCTCCTATATACAACCCACTTGTAATAACTCCAGGGTGCTGAGTTGAGCTAGATAACTTTATAATAACATACTCGGTTTATGCAAGAGGTTCTTTTTTCACTGGTTTTCCATTAACCAAATCAAACTTCATAAAGTCCAGTGGTACACTGTGGCGATATGGACATGATTGACACACAGCCCACGGACCTTCCCACTCGAGGTAATGATCTTTTGCTTGAGCAATCACAGCCATTGCACGCTCGGCGATCTCGGCCTTACTTATGGATTCGTGATCAATCGGAATTCGTTTTCCCGTCTCTGGATCGACCGGCGCTTTACCCAGTGGGATATCTTTTATATCAACGACTTCCTCAGTGACGAGACCGTCTTCAGTCTGTACTTTGATCCTCGTTTGTTGGTGCCGGCCCTGTCTCGTGAGATTCTTCATCGCCTTTAGGTTCTTCTGGTCGTTTGATTAACTCCCCGAAGTTCTCCACTCTATTAATAATTTCATTGAGTACATCTTCGACTTGTGCAGACAGTATATACCGGAAGCCCACTTCCTCCATATTGTAGGAGTTACCAGCCACTGAGCTTTTGAGTAGCTCTCGAAACAGTGCTTGCCGTGTAAGGATAAATTTCTTTAAGTACTTCCATGCGTCAGAGGTTGATAGTTCAGCCAATACTTGATCTTCATTTTTCTCGGGCTTATCAATCTTTTTCTTGAGTTTATCTTTCTGACCCATGAGTGATTCCATCCATACGGGATGTGGGCTCGTTTGGGTGATCGGTTGTTGTGCAGCTTGTTTATTAATTTCTTCGGCAGCCTGTTTGATTTCTGCCTCTGTCTGTTCCACGACCATAACTACTCCTTATGCGGAAGGTGGGATTCCTCCTACTCCGCCTAATAATTCTTGAGCAAACTGTGCGATGTCAGGATCTCTGAAATCGATTACTTCTTCAGCTGGGGCGGGCATCTCTCCACCTACGGGGACTTGTGCTGGCATCTCACCAGTTGGTGCGACTTCTGGGGACTGAGCTGCTGCAAGGGCTGCTGCTTGCATTTGTTCTTCGGGAGTCTGTCCTTGAGTTTGAGCGACAGCTGCAGCTGCTTCAGGTGTTTGAGCTGGTTGGGTTTGTAGGTCAACAATGATCCGATCGATTCCTGGGACACGTCTTGCCTCAAGCCATCTCTGGAATAATTCAGCGACGTCAAGAGATTTATTCTTTTTATTCAGTGCTGTCTCAAAGGTCTCACCGTTCTCGATCACTGATTTCAGTACGTCAGTAACTGCTTCGCCTTGGTCATCGAGGCGAGCCTTCATGGTTGATCCCGTCTCGGTCACCCAGTCGTAGTTTTCGTTTGGTCCACCCAAGTCTTTTGATCCGACCTTTACCTTCATCGACTCTTTTGATTTTGACTGAGTAATCTGTTTGCCAAAGAGCTGCTTAATGTCAGGGTATCTTTCTGCGATGCGTCGAGCTTCTTCACCAAAGAGTCTCATCTCAACGTCGGCATCGAGCTTGTGAGTGATCAAATAAATCCATCGCTCGTATTCTTGTTGAATGGTGTCCTCCATCATGAAGCGATCCCACTCGTCACGTGAGGTTTCTCTATCTTGAACATAGCGAACGGCCTCAGGTGTTTTACCAAGTCCTGATTGACCTTGCTCGCCGGAGACTGAGGTTGTACCTGATTGGTTGTTAAGTGCAGATAACATGAAGTCGTATGTAGAGTTGAAGGTAGCAAGTCCCTGTGGTGACAGGTTAACTGGTTGAACGTCACGGCCTGGGTTATTCATGTACCAGCGATTACCGCCTCCCCATTTAATTGAAGAAGGTACGACGTTGTTCGGATCGACTGCAATCGGAGGGAAAATAGAATACTTCACACCATCCATGTAGAGATTGATCAATGAGTTCATTCCTTTTTGTAGGGTTTGTCCACGCTCGTACTCACCAAGTCCGATCGGTGAATCGAGTAAGGGGAATGAGTGTTTTTCAATAATCGGTAACCAGCCATTATCAAACTGACTGGTAACCTGTCGAAGGATATGTGGTCTTGAAGTTTTCTCGCTGCTGTATTGTGGCGTCCAGCTAATCCACTTGTCGCCTCGATACTCTGTGATCAATTCGACCTGAGGGAACTTCGCTGATCCTTGAACATTGTCTGGAAAACGGTGTCGTTCGATATAAGATTGTTGCTCTGAGTTGTGCGTGCCTCGTTTGTCTCCAGAGTCTTTGCGTTCTTTTAATTCAGATTCGAGCTTGGTGATTTCGGCCATGTCCCAGAACTCAGCGTCTTGTTGCTTCAACCATTCAATGCTCACCCAAGTTCTGTGATCAAAGTAGTTGGCGAGTGAGAGTGAAGAAATTCCAGGCTGAGGGAAACAGTCACGCATACGAAGAACATTTGAAGCAGGTCCTATGAATCCTGATTTTGGGTCAACTTTCCAATAGACTAAACCGTAACACGTTCCATACACATGAGAATATAAATCCATGAATCTGAGTTTAAGAAGGTGGGAGTATTGATCGTTGTCCCGTTTTCTAAAGTGAGGAATCAACAGATTCATAAACATGTTCTTACCCATGTCGTCTTCTGATTCGGCATAGGCTCGACCACTTGGTTCACGGTTCATGACACGAGCTGCCCGTTCAAACACAATGGTTGAGAGTCTTGGATCATTAATCTGAGATTTGGTTTTGCGAGAGATTGAGTCGTTTGTAACTCCAAGTAACATGGCTTCTTTGTCGTCCCACTCGGTACGGAGGTTTTCGATATACCGTTCAGATTGATCAAAGCGATCTTGCACTTCGTCAAGGAGTGCATCAACCTTACTAGTGCTTTCTTCTTTGATTTTCTTTTGGAGTTTTTTCGGCATTATTTCCTTTTGAAAGTAAGACGGCGTGACTTTGTAACCACAATGTCAGTGACTTCACCGTGATAGACACGGACTTCGATACCAATGATTCCATTCTCGGTCTTGTTTATCTCTTCGTCAATAGTGAACAGATGGGGTTTGTTCTTCTTGATGTGAGCTGCAAGTTCAATCGCTGCTTTATGGAGGTCTTCAGGTTTAGACATACTCTGGTACTCCTGTCTCTTCGGGGAACTGTCGGGTAATCTGAGCAAACGCACTGGCTCCAGTGGCTGGTGTGAATTGAAGGAGTTGTTCGGCTATGGCTTCAGCGATCACTAAGTCGTCGTGCTTTCCTGGCATGGCCTCGGGTTTTCCGCTGCGTGGATTGCGAATGAAACCAAGCATCTCGAGGATTGTTTCTTCGTCAGGGATTTTGTTCGTACGCTGTCGCAGTGTGAGTGAAAGGTCGTCCAACATCTTGGCTCTGGTTGCTTGATTCGTTACCCATCCGATCTTCTTCTCCATTGGTTGATCACTCTCAGCTAGGTTTGTGGGCATACGAAAGAGTCTGGGGTAGTTGAGTTCTTGAAGGACATAGATGGTGGCCATTCCAGTATTTCGCTCGACTCCTATTGTCGGCCAAATGTTCGTCCGTCTTTGAATGAACTTTGCTAATCGATAGAGCTCATGCCCGAACTGTCCTGACTCTGCGTGGCCATGGTAGTTCATCACTGTATCTCTGTGTTTACGACTCTTCACCACAGCTGCACAAAAGTCTGAGCCTCCATCAGCTGGATCGGCAGAGATCACTGTGTCTTCTTCGAATTGTGGTTCACGAAAGAGTTTGTACATTAGATCCACTCCCCGTCTGGTGCTAATTGTCCCGAACGAATAGGTTCTTTGATCTGGGTTCGATACCAAGCCATCGTGTCTTTGTCAAAGAATGAATCACCTGAAACGAGGAAGCATTCTTCGAACGTGCTTGGGTACTCCCGTAGGAACAGCGAAACAGTTTTGTATTCTCGTGACTTGAGTATATACCAACTGATCTGCTTCTCACTGACCCCGTGCTTTCTGATGTTATCGACTAAGATCTGTTCACCTGGGTTGAGGGAGATTGGTTCATCTGACACATACTCATTATGTTTAAACCACGGATAGAACCCGAAGCGGTAGACTGACTCACCAATGCGAGAACGCTCACACTCTTCGTGAAAGAAGTCACCAACAACATTACCCGTAGATTCCCTGAAGATCTTCCCTACTCCCATGGCAACCTGCTGCTCTGCACCGGTGACGATCTTTTCTGGTGAGGTGATCGGGCCACTAGGATAGAATGCAACTTCAGACCAATGGATATTCTGCAGTGTTCCTCCACGACCCAAGGTCTTTGCGCCGGCAGTACCGATAAAAATATATGAGCCGTTTATCTTATTCTCGAGGAAAGAAGAGGTGTCAACAGATAATAGATCCTTTCGGGAGATGCCGTTCTTATTGCAGAATGAGTCTATGTAGTGACTCACACGTTTGATTAAGAACTCGGTTTCGCTATCTTTATGGGAAATAATTTGAGCACCGATGTTCTCACGAGCTAAGAAATCTACTGTGAACATTGCGTCAATAAATGCGGAGAATCCTTCTTGTCTTGCTTTAGCGATATTAACCCGAATACCTTCTTGTGAGGGAAACCATTCGTCGAGCTTCTGATCAAAGTCGTTCTGAATGTTGTTTAAGACAAACGGCTGTTCTTCACCACGCTTATTAATGACGGTGAACCCCGTCTCGATCATAGTTTTGTAGTCAAGTCTGCGGTACATTATTTATCCTTTGCCCAATTGTTGACGATGTTACCAACTTGGACGGGTGCTTGTGGTGCGGACTCCTGTTTGTCATAACCTAAGAACTTTGCTGCGTTCTTCACATAGGCTTCCTTGGCTCTCCAGTCCCATGATTTCCGGATGTTTACTAACTCTTTGGCTATAGATTGTTCGTCGATTCCTTCTTCCCGTAATGCCTCTTCTAGGGCGTTCTGAACATTAACATTTGCTAACATGCGTGAGGCAGCCGATCTTGCTGTTTCGGAATTAGCTACAGGATAGACTTCAGCATAGGCTTGGGTGGCCGACTTATTCTCCTTGACCATCTTCGACACTACCGCTGCTTGCCTCGGATTGAGATTCGTCTTCATATTCAAAACGTACCTTGATAATAGTTTTAGTTGCTAAGAGAAGGAGGGCTGGACAGTCTTCTGGGTAAACGGTACGAAGAGTAATGGTACCTTGTTTGTCGCCGGTTTCAAGCGTTCGAACATCAACATCTTTGACTAACTGGACTAATTCAAAACTAGACATGAAGAAATAATAGACGAGCCGTTTGAAGAAAGCAACTGGTTTGAGGGGCTTCCCAGGTAGGGATCGCTACTCGGTGCCTTACCCCTCTGCAGTTCGTGGTTGGTTCTGGCATTTTACGATGATCATCTCTAATCATCTCACCGACAAGGATTGAGAAGTGAATCTTAACATCCCCCAGCCCCCGGTGGCGCCCTCGCCTTACAATTTTTGTCATTTGACTTTAATTGTACATTGAAAGCTATATCATTTTACAAAATGATGTTCCCAAAGTCAAGTCCGAGATTTTGGTTTTCACCTCTGCCTCGGACTTTTTCTTTTAGCAACTGGTTTGAGGGGCTTCCCAGGTAGGGATCGCTACTCGGTGCCTACCCCTCTGCAGTTGTATGGTTTATGTCCATAAATAGATTGTAGCACACTCAGTAACAGACTGCTAAGAGAAGGAGGAAGCTCGGGTAAATATAGATAAGAGCAATGAGTAAAGCGAAGATGATCTTAGTCCTGAGGTTTACCATACTGTTAAGTATAGATTACTTGTTGGAGTATTAACACTCTGACCCTTGTAGCAACTCTTGTCCATTAGTCTGGAGAAGGTAATTAAAAGGGTACAGAAAGATAGAGCTAAACTGTGGTGTTTGCCCTGGTTCAGATAGATGGTTGCGCAAACCGACGGATCACTCCGACCACTGATGTTTTAGACCTCACAGCGCTTGGCCAGCTTACTTCTCGCACTGCATTTATACGCTCAGTGCCACCAAGTAAAGGTGCTTGTCCACGTCAGCCTATGGGCTGATTGAGTAGGCGGGAAAGGTGGTGGAGTAAACCGCCTACTGAATCAACCAACTGCCAACATCACATCATACTCATCCATATTCTCAGCGACCTGTGTAGGTGACTGCACGGTGACTGGTTCATTTAATTGTTGGGTTAGTTTCTTAATATGAGGGAGTAAGTAGGTTTTGTACATGTGCTGCTTTTGATCGACGGTATATTTATCTGCGTTAGGAAATCCCTTTGCTTCCCACTCCAGATACTTTCGTTTGGCTTCGAGAGCTTCTTTGAGTGTCATCTCCCAAATGAATTTCTTGTTACCCAACCGACGATCTCTGATCTTTCGGCGGGTCTCCTCCCATTTATCTCGTGCGTAGTCTGTTTTGAATTCGGGCATATTAAGAGTTGATGAAATGATTAATGATTCCTTGATAGTATTTTCTTGAATGTTTTCTGGTTTGAGACCTACTCTTAGGAAAACCATGAAGTCTTTGAAGCTTTCCTGGATACCGAGACTTTAGAAGTTTTTCTTTACAATGAGCAATGATTTCTTGAGGCGAATTTATACCTTGAATAAACTTCAAGTGTTCTACTGTGAGAAGCTGTCGTTTAGTAAGCATAAAAAAACCTCTGCTATCGGGGAGAGCGGGTGCGTAGAAAAACCACGCCCTCTTCGAAAACAGAGGTGTATTTCTACGCATTATACCCGCACGGCTTACCCGTGAGCAATACTCAGTTTGCCACAGCTGAACCATACTTGTCAACAACCAAAATGCAGAGCATACTTATTTCAACGGTAACGAAGACCGAAGGGGGTTGTTGAAATGCTCAACAACAAGAATTAACAATTCTATATTCCTTTTGTCCGCCCGTTTACTCGGGAGTGCCCCCTGGCAAAATGGTACTGACTTCGGTCGCCAAGCCTGGGGACGTTTTCTTTACACGACTCTAACATTGCTCTGCTGATCGTCATACAAAACCACCATAAGCTGAGTTAATATAACTTACCTAAGGAGGCCATATGGCACAGCCAGTAACCAGTCAACAGAATCGTGATATGAAAGAAGAAGAGCGACTAGCAGGTCGCTTAGAAGACGAAAGAAAAGAGCCACAAGCCCAACCGTCCGAGCAAGATATTGATGCAATGGAACATCGAAATCCATCAGGCGCACCTATTCCTGTCGAAGACCTTACGGGTGATCTCAAGAAAGAAAGTCGTTTAAAAGCCGAAAGAATGGCTGGTAAAACCGACGACTCTTCTGATTCTGACTCCGATAAGTAACAGTTCGGTCAGCCTATGCCTCTAACCCCGCCTTAAACAAGCGGGGTTTTTGGTGCTTGACAAACTGTTTTACATTACGTAAAGTAAGGTTAATTAGTCATATTTACAGGAGGCGTTATGAACCCGACACCTAACACAGTAGACCTTACAGAGTTGCAAGAAGAAGTGATGGACGTGTGGGAAACCAACGGCATCAAATACTTTGAGCAAGACACTGAGACCGGTCACATTATGGTGAAACCCCACTATGAAGATTGCTTGAACGACGTACACACCTGCGTAAACATCCTTGGATACGAGAAGGTGAGTCAGTACATCGCTGCAAAGAATGAAGCCGAAAAGGGCAACTTACAGCTCTCCTCAGTTGCGCTCTCACAGACACGAACGAAGTTCTTCTTCGGAGATATTGAGTTCAATATCGATAGAAAGAACGGCACAACAGACTTATGGTTTCGACCTGGGTATAAAAACGATTCACACTTCAAAGCGTTCATCAACTTTTTAAAGAATGAATACCGAAAGACAAACAACTCATAAGTCAATGTTATAAACCTATGTGGAATTGAATCCCTATGAAAAACTTTAAGATCCTACCAAAAGACATCGTCAGAAAAGAACAAGACGGACAACATCACTACTTTGTAGGCGAGAGATACTACACATCAGTCACTCGCATCTTAGATGTGGCCGGTCCAAAAGAGTACGGGTTAATGAACTTTATTAAGAACAACACGCCCGAAGACATTGAAAAAATAAAGCAGGTAACGGGAGATTTCGGAAGTGCTATTCATGAAGCTATTGAGAAACTACTCTTCGGAGTTGAAATCAAAATGAGTGACTACAGCGACCCACAAAAGAAAGTGCTCATGCAGTTCTCAGAATGGTTTAAGACTGCACGTCCAAAGCAGTACTTACCTGAGCAGACGGTTGCGTGGGAAGGAATCGATGAAGACAGGTTCGCTGGAACTCTGGACTTCTTAGGCGAGATAGACGCAGAGAACTTAGCTTCAATGCCGAACATGTTTACAACAAAAGCTGCTCAAGCCGAATTTATCAAAGTGTACGGAGGTCGCAAGCTACTTTGTCTCATCGACTTTAAAACAACGAGCGGAATCTATTACTCACACAAAATGCAGATCGGTGCATACAGACTTGCAGCCGAACAGATGTTCGGACGAGAGATAGATATCTGTGCAGTCGTAAGACTTGGAACAAAACACAAGTGTGGGTATGAGATGAAAATGTTTGATGGAGAGTGGGCAAGCAAAATGTTCTTGCAGGTACTTGAAACATTTAAAGGTCTCAACGGTGGTAAGCTGCCAGACCCACCAATGATCACCGTTTATCCAGAAACAATTCAACTGGTAGAGACTGACATGAGATCACTATGAAACTCGATAGAGGCTATCATCGAAACCTAAGAAAAGAATACTTACACCGAGTGGTGTATGTAGAAAAGAAAGGACCAATCCCGAAAGGATATATCATTCATCATAAAAACAGCAACCGTGCTGATAACAGAATTACAAACCTACAGGCGATGACCAGATCAGAGCACATGGCTCTACACAAGGTCTGGACATTCAGAAAGAACTATGTCGAGAAGAAACAAACCGGAATCAAAAAAGCTACACAGAGAGCTGATCGCCGAAAGGCGACGCAGACAAGAAAACATTCCACGACTGGGATGGTTTAGAAAAGTGATTAAAACAAAAAAGGGAATTGTTGAGAAATACTTTCAACATCCGATGTTCAGAGTAGGAGGGACTAATGCAAAAGATTAACTATGACAACTACAAAAAGCCGACTGACTTTATTAAGTTTGAGCAAGGAGATAATAAAATCAGGATCCTCAGTGACGGATTACTCGCTCGGTTTCACGGTACTCGAATGGGTGGACGATATGTACCCTTGGGTCTCTGCACTGAGAACGGCGACTGTCCCCATTGCCGTGGCAACAATGAGCCTAAGCGAGTGTGGAGATGGGTAGCATTCGACTATCAAAATAAAGAAGTAAAGCTACTGGACGCAGGTCCAATGATCGGTAACCAAATTTGTATGTTGGGCGGTGATCCACAGGAGTACGACATCATCGTCAACAAAGTCGGCGAGAAGCTGAAGACGAAATATGAAACAAGAAAAGCTCCTGAGTCAGTGGCAATCACTGAAGAGAAAATGAACCGACTCAAACCAATGGTGAACTTTTTAATTAAGAAATACTTTCAACCCACTCAACCACGATGAAAAAAATTGATTTAAAGAAATTAAAAACCTATGAAATTCCGTCAAGTACTGACAAAAATAAAACGTACATTGTTCGGGAGATGGCAGAAGGCGGACTCCGCTGCACTTGCCCAGGCTTTGTCTACCGTGAGGATTGCAAACATGTCAAAAAAGTCCAGAGAATACAAGCTAAAAGCAGGAGATAAAATCATGTGGGGCTGTTGGCTCAAGGCCTACGGAAAAGATGAGAAAGGTCAGGACTCTCACCTACACTGGACTGCTCAGATACCAGCTGGTCAGCAACCAAAGCCAGGAGATATATTAACAATTACGCAGGTGTGTGGAGACATGAGACTTGCGTTTCACGACTGAGGATTTAAAGAGGGTGACCCACCACGTTGGGCAGGCTGGTCGGTCCTCTCTTCAAGTCCTCAGAAAAACTATGCTTAACAAAATCGGTAAAAAAGGAAAAGAGTGGATTAAAGCAAAGAAGAAGTTAATTGATGGCATCCGCTTTAACCACAAGTACCAAGTCATTGGTGAACAAGTCTATGGCACTTGCCCTGACTGCTTTCACTATCACAAGCTCACGCCCGATCATTTAATTAAGCGCTCTCAGGGTGGCGGGCATGAACCTGAGAATATAGAGTGGGTATGCAATGAAGCTCCATGCTTCTGCCATTCAAAAAGGGACAACATGGGAGATCCGAAGAAAAAGAAACCAGCGACTTCAAAGAAAGCCGACTGGCAGAAAGTACATACATGTAAGGAGTGCAAGGTCGAATGTTCGAGCTTAATCTGTTCGAACTGTGGAAAGCTCAGTGTATGAAAATAGAAACCATAATCGATGTAGTTAGTTTCTTCAGCGGTGTAGTCGTGGGTTTTCCCATAGCGATGAGGTTCGGAGATTATCTAAAGGAACTTTTTAAATGACTTCTGTTGAAATGAAACTCCATGTGATGAAGTGGCTACAGTACCGAAAGAACTGTCTGTGTGCGTTTACCGAGTACCGGTTTGCCGATGTGTTCGCAATAAACAACTCAGGGTACCCGATTGAAGTAGAGGTGAAAGTGGATAAGAGGGACCTAGCTAACGAAGTCAAAACTATTCGCCACTTATTAAGCGACAAAGAAGACCACACCTATCGCCCGAAATGGTCATATAAATATGAAAAGCATCATTCGTATTTGATCAATGAGAGAAAAGAACACCCACGGCCACGGTACTTCTTTTTCGCAGTGCCAGAGACCATCATCGACCAGGCAAAGATCTGGTTAGAGGGTACTCCCTACGGGTTGGTGTCGGTGAAGCATTTCGCTCTTGAGATCAAGAAGTCAGATCGGTTAAGTGAAAACAAGTACGAACAAGCTGACTGTTATAACTTATTACGCAAGGCTACGAATGAAATCGTAGCCTTGAGAGAAAAGGTGCAAGAATATGATAAACGAGAGCTCCACCCTCTTATTTCGGTACCGACTGTGGAAGTGGACCACCGTACTCAGTTGGTTCGTAGCGTTATACATCGTGTGGAACATAAGCAACCAAATGCAGATGTTCAACGACGAGTATTGGCAAACCCTGGACACATGCAAGAAATACCCAACGGGACAGATCATAGCCAAACCTGAACCGGCTCATCCAGGAATGGCCTTTAGTTTTATATGCCAAGTCAATGAACCACTCGAGTAAATTGGTGGTTGACAAATCACTTTACATTACGTAAAGTTAAATATATGAAGAAAGAGATATACACAAAGCAAGATTTATACAACGCTTTGAAAGAGGCTGGGCTACCATGCTCACGTCCTACTGTGATCAGATATGAGAAGCTCGGGTTAATCGCGAAGAATAAAACATTAAAGGGGTGGAAAAAGGCCACCGTCATTTATACAGAAGCTGAAATTAAAAAATCAGTGGAACGTATTAAGGAGTACGTTCATAATAAAAAATAAAGGATACCTATGTCCCACAAAAACGCAGTCTCTGCTGGGAAAGAGACTTTAAAATTCAAGTTTCCCAAGGAAACTACCTCAAGTAAGCCAACTAAAACGGCTCAAAAACGGTCGTTTAGAACATGGTTACTACTGTTCACCATTTGCGTGAGCGCATGTTTCTTAACTATTTACTTCACACTGATGGCGATCGCTAATTGGTTTGACAATAATAAAATTGTCTTTCACTCAGTGGTCAAAGTAGAATTTCACACTCCGATCACAATTGAGAAAAGAAAGCAGTCTTTGATATCACCAATTGTAGAGGCAACTCAATCAGCTCTCGCAATTCCTGAATTGAAGGTGCAAGCTGAAGAGCCGGTCAAAGTTGAAGTGGTTGCAGTAAAGCCAGACGTTGATCGAATGGTCAGAGCAATCCGAAGACTTGAATCAAGCGATGGTAAAGCAAAAGAAGGACTTGCAGTGTACTGCAAAAAGAAGGGGTTGAGTAATGAGTATGGTTACGGCGGTATGCAAACAATGAAATGCTTCGCTACTCACCAGGAAGCTACGGATCGAGTAACCACGTGGGTTCACGATCACTTAGCGAAGTTCGACAATAACGAACTCAAGACAATGTGTTGGTACAACCTTGGTCTTGAAAAAGAGTCTTGTGAGTACTCAGATAAATACCTGAGTATCAAAGACAAGATTTAACGACCACCGATTTTCTGAGCAACCTTGTAGGCTCCGCTGCTGGCAATACCGGCAGCGAGGCCGGCTTCAGGACCAACGAGTCCGAACCAACCTAAGAAACCAAAGATCATTCCAGAAACAACTGCGGTTAAAAATAAAGCAAAGCTCTTCCAGTTGTGATCAACAGCCAATTGAATTCCATTGACCAATCCGATAATAATCGTCCCAGCGACGACTACGTCTGCGTTATCCATAATTCCTCCTTATAAATAGATTGATTGTTCAATCCTTATGTCGAGAGACCATGCGTGGCAGGGTCTCCATTATATTGCTAAGCTCTGTTAAATAAAGCGTACCCAACAGCTGGATATTTATTAGTCTTCACAACCTTTCCAACCCATGGATCGACACACTCTCTGCCTCCAATGTAGAGGACCCAGTGTCTTGGTGCGCCGATGCTATCTGCATTCACCTCGACCATAACAGGCGTACGTTTTAAATAGACGTACGTTGATACTACTAAGTTGTTGTAACTTCGAACACGACCGCCTGATTTTGGGTGTGATAGTTGAGGGAAAGCCAGCGGGACACGAGCCCACACAAGTAGGTTTCCTTTTCCAATTGTTTTACCGTCTGAGAATGCTTTGACTTCTTTAAGTTTTTCATTAACCATGTCGGGGGTCGCTCTCATGTCGAGAAGACGGTTGAGTAAACAGGTCAGAGCAACGAGAGTGCAGCCGTATTGGCCGATTGTGGTTCGAGTGAAGCCTAACGTTTTTCGAGCCCATCGTGGGTCACGCTGAGATAAAGTGAAGTAGTCCATAACTCCTCCATTACTAGAATAGAACTGTATAAAAACTGTACCAGCTTTTACTGAGCTTTACTAGTGGAGAGGTTCTTATCGTTGAGTTGCTTCATAAACACTTTGATCTCAGCAAGTGTTTGAATTGACTCAGTCATATATTTCTGAACGATAGGGGCTTGGCGTTTACCTTCTTCAATCTGCTCAAGCACAACCTTAATAAATCTCTGGTTCTCTGGATCACGACCCTGAAGGATTTGGAGGTAATTTTGTTTTTCTTTTTCAGCTGCCTGAAACAATCCTTGAAGTTTGCTGAGCTCAGTGCGAAGCTCGTTAATCTGTTGTTGATGTGAAGTGATAAGAGACGTGTTTTCACTCTTCAGCCTCTCTGATCTGACTTTCTCTGCAGATAGGTTTTCCTTGAGTGTGTCTATCAAGTCGTCCTTTGCTTTATTACCGCCGGATATAAATTGAGAATAAGCAAACCCTAGACCTGCTACTAATGCTCCGACTCCTGATAATATAGCTAGAATGTTAAGGGCATGTTGTAATGTCACGGTAAGAATTAGGTTAGAGTTCAGCTTCCGCCGACCAGTGAATGTAGTTTCTAGTATTAGTTCCAGAAAAAGCCGTGCTTCTTATTGTGAAACCGGATTCAGAAACATTGTCCACGACTGCAGTTCGAGTCTGTCCGTTATCAATGTCATACCAATGAGTGTCTGCGTTTCCAGGACTATAGGTAGTAATGGTCGGGGTTGTTCTCATTCGTCCGTTGAATTTTGCCCTCACTGATCCAGCAGCGTTTGTATTGATCTGTAAAGCAAACTCCGCCCCTAAATAGTCGGCTGTGGCCTGAGCCGGTGTCACTGCATACTCAAACGATTTTTGGTAAAACCGCTGGCAATCTCGCAATTCTTGAGAGAAAGTCTTGTGAGTTAGTGGAAGTGCTGTGGTCCCCTCATTCACTTGAACACCAGTGATGTAGAAGGCGTCTCCAGATGCAATCGTGCCATCATCAACCCAAACAAAAACAGCGAGGTTGGTTGTGCTTGAAGTGTCGAGAGAAATGTTCTCAATAGTAAATCGTTGATAAGAGTTGGTTAAAGCCTTGTTAGATCCAGCTATTTCTTTTGTCCAGTTAGTAGCAAACGTGGGATCGGTCCCATCAGACGCCCAGGTGCCTACTACGTCAGAAGTCACAGAGTCTTCAGTACTGCTCCATGCGAGGACAGTAGCTCTAAGGTTTGCAATTTCAGTATTTTCAGTTTTAGCATAGAAAGAAAGAGAAACTGTTTTGCCAGCTAATTTCGCCGTGTCTTTCCCTTCGATAATCTGAACAATTCCACACTGATTGTTCGCACTCTGACACTCGGCCTTCAGCGCATATTTTGCAATACCACCAGTAGGAACATCGGTGCTTCTCGAAAATGTCCATGAACTTGAACCTTCGATTAAAGCAATCCATCGGTCAACAATTGGAGAATCGTCAGATCCAGGAGTGAAGGTAGTAGCTCTTTGCCAAATGTCGAAGCAGCCATTCATGACTGATTGTCTTTCAAGGAAATCAACTCCGGTACTACCGACTTCAGTTTCACTTCCACCGTTGGCACGTCGATATATTTTCCCGTCAGATTTGGCGTAAATAATTACATACCCAGCTGAGGGGGCTGAAGGAGTGTCAGCACTTTGGATCACCTGCATGGTTGCAAAACTGTTAATCGTTGGGGTGATTAAGGTTTTATTCTGAAGAGTTTGAATATGATCAGCGAAGACAAACGAATCCGCAGACAGTAACAAAGGAAGCGTGATATTTCGATCAGCTGCGAGCTCGCTCACTTGGAGTAAGTACTGGTGATCGCCACTGGTATCGTCAATCTCTGCGCCAGCTTTTAAGTGACCAGCTTGAGAGTGGTTTACTAAGAATGCAGTACACATATCGTTCCACGTAGCTGCTTCCCAGATGTCTTCAACGATTGCACCCGAGTCGTGGGCCTGTGCTGACCCCTCAACTCCACGGGTAGCAGAGGTGAGCTGGTTGACTCCAACGATACCGGTTACACGTTCCATTTTTCCAGGAGTAGAAACGGCGTTGGCATCGACACGATCAATGGTCAAAGTAACACCAGTATCAGAAGGCAAACCAGAAGACGAAGATAAAGGAACAGTACTAGTAGAGTTATTAATTCCACTAGAAAGAGTAGTCGAGAAATTCGACTTCTTTTTTCTGACTTTGTCTGTAGCTGCTGCTGCCATAGTTCCTCCCTAACAAAAAACACCCACAACATAGTTCATGGGTGCTATGGTGGGCTCGAAATAAGTATAGCCGGTATTGTTCAGAAAGGTCAATGTCATGATGTGATTTTCCAGTCGCTTGGTGGTGCAATTGATAATAAGAATCCAGTCGCCATGACTCCAGTGATCGCAGCTCGAGACTCAAGACTACTTCCCTTTACCTCAAACTGAATTTCACGAACCAGTTTATTTACATTGAAATATCTGATTAAACTCTCCACAGCAAAGGCTGTCGGAGTTCCTTCGGTCCATCCGATTTGAACTGTTCCAATAGGGTCCCAACCGATACCAGTGTCAGAGCTACCCTGACTAATTGCAGCACTTCTCAAGGATTCGAATTGTCTGGTTTTACCTGTACCTAGTACCGAGAAGTTGATTGTACCGACAGCGTTTCGTAGTCTGACAAATGCTTTCTTGATCTTCTCGAACTTCGTCCAGTCTCTATTCACAGGTAAACGAGGAGAGGTGTACTTCCACTCGAATGCCACGCCACTGTCTCCCTGATAGTTTTCTGAGAACTCAATGAGCATGTTTTCTTTCGCCCCTAAGAAGTGAGTGACTCCAGATGAATCAGTGTACTCTCCGAACTGAGAAACACCGATTGACCAATCCTTGATCCATGCGCCACGCTCACGATCAAAGACCACTATTCGGTCATTCTTCGTGTCCGAGTATGGAAGTGAGATAAACACTTTTGCATCGTAGTAATAGGAAGCCAGCTTCCGGATATTAGCCAAGTTCATTGCACGCCAGTAGGGTCGGATCTTTGAACTCAGCTCAGAAGTTCGAAGCACATTCAACACCCCTGGTTCATTCCCGAAGATGTTTTCTCCTTTAGGGTTTGGCATAAAAACGTCATTCTCAACATACACCACACCACGAGGCGAGGAGGTACCAGTTGAAGCAATGATCTTTGTTGGGATCGGCACGATAAAAGAAGTGTCTCCAATAGTTTGAGTTTCGAGGGTTACTTGCCATACCTGCCCTCTACCCTCTGGAGTTTCACAGGCCACGTGAGATCGTCCTTGAAAGTCGAATCCGGTGGATGTAATTGCTCGACCTCCTTTTTCTAAGTCAATCCAAAACCCTCCGTAAGCTGGTGAGAAGTTCCCCAGATTAACCCCGCTTCCAGATCCGTACACACGCCATGGGTTGTTCGGATCTTGAGTTCCCCAGATACGGTTTCCTGAAATCCACATGGGACCGAACTTCGGACCTCCAGTCGTGTTGTCCGCACGTGGTTCGATATACGGGTTATTTACGGCAGTCCCATCATCTCGATAACTACTCGCATTGACTTCAGCGATTTTTGTTTCAAATCCTGAAGTATCTGATTGATAAATCACATATTTAAGTGCACCTGCGATATCAGCCCAGTCGAGATCAATGTGCTCATTACTTGCTGGTACCCAGGCGTCACGCTCTTTATTTACAGACACAGAGATTTCAGTTGATCCAGTGGTTTCACCAACTGCGTTCACAGCACTCACTCGGTAATACATAGTAACGGAACCCGAAGACAATCCGGCACCTCTCGTACCCGAAACAGCAGAGGGGGCGTTAATCTGTGAATACACTGCCAGCGTTGAACCATCATATCGAGCCAATGAGTCGGTACCGTTACTGATATACAGCACATTATTGATCTGCAAGAAGTAGACCATGAGTCCGACAGTGAACGTTGCACCAGTGATTTCAGTCTTTGTAGATGACGAAGGAGATACACGCCAGACCTTGCCGTCAGCGACCACAATCAGCTCTCTAGTTCCATCAGTCTTTCGATACTCTGAGAAGCCATCAATATCGTCAGTCCACTCGACACCACCATACTGGGCAGTTCCCCAACGTTTGTCCCAGATACCATCCTCGATTAAAAGGAGGTTGTTTGCTTCTTTGGCCTCGTTTTTATTCAATCGAGTTTCTGAGAACAACACATTTGAACCACCCTCAAAACTATCGATTTGAACGGTGTTCAATTTCTTATTGCTTAGCTGTGGTGTTCGTCCGTTGAGTAGTGGCATTAGATACCGAACCCTCCTGTTCCAGTTGAGAAGTCGCTATCTGGGATAGCACTGTCCTGGAACCAAATTGGTAACTGGTTCATCGCTTTCATCATCGAGAGCTTTGAATTCGCAAGGTTTAAAGAAAGCGTGGCACTGTCTCCCTGACCATCTAATTCGTGGAGTTTTGAGAGAACCCCTTTAATTAAAAATGAAGGATCAGACAATTCAAAGATGTGTGCTGCAGCCGTTGGCTTGAACGCACTCTTGTAGTATGGGTAGTCGATCGTCTGTCCAGAGAGAGGGGCAGAAAAGAAATTCAATTTAAACCCGACCCGTTTGTTACCGGTAAACCAACATACGGCTTCACCGGAGTTTCGATTGATTTCGATTTCTTCTGGTCTGATGACTCGATACTTCGCTCTCTGAGTTCCAGAGATAAGAGTCACAAAACCACCTGGAAACTTGAAATCAGTTGGACAATCAAACTGTGTTGATGTTCCGTCCGTGGTATCTTCGCCGTCGGTTGCATCTGACAACCACACAAACAGCTCGAGCCAAGTTGTTCCTTCATACCCCTCCCAGGTATCTATCCAATCGTAAGAGAGTAGAAGCCTGAGATCCCAGTCCTCTTCTCCTTCTGCGGGGGTATCGATGTCGCCTTGATACTGGGCGTGTAGTTGGTCCTGAAATTCTTGGACTGTCATACTAACTCCTTAAATAATCTTGAACCGTCGCAGCTTTTCTAATAGCAAGTTTCTGCTGCTTTGGTTTACTACTTTGTTTTTTAATGGTCAATTTTGGTGTGCTAACAGATCCGGCTTTACCCTTACTCACTTTAAGAGTTTTGTTTCCTACTTCTTTCGGGATCTCGAATTTCACTTTAGGTTTTTCTTCGGGTTGAGTGAGAGCTTTCTCTAGCTCCATCACTGAGAGGTTTCCGATTCTCTCAAGGTCTGTGTTCAGCTCTTTGTACTGCTGAATCATTTCGGTGATTTCTCTACGTCGGACTTCCGGAGGGAGATCGGTATTGCGTGCGATCTCATTCATCTTATATGGTAGAGACTCAATTAGTCGAGATCTATTAATCCCCGCCCACGCCTTCACTGGATCTTGGCCTTCGTTTACTGCCTTCTGCCAGATTGCGGTTTGCTCTTCGGTTAAGGACTGTAATTCGTTATCAAAATAGAATCGAGCTGGTGCAGTAGCGTATTTACCAAAAGCCAAAGATTTTAGAGTATCTGGCAAGCTCTGGCTCACTGGAAACTGGAGATTTCCTCTTTGATCATCAACTCTCTGAGAGACAACAGCGTCAGCACCTTCGAGTGTTTTCTTTGCTTGAGCTCCACCGAATGGAGTAAGGAGTTTAAACACTGGATCTTGAACACCTTTCATTGCGACCATTCCACCACCAAATCGGGTCGGATCGCCTTCGCCGAACAAATCTTCTCGCTTAATCTGCTCACCGCCAACCTTAAACCCTTTTTCTGGATAGAGTGAGGCAACTGTCTGGCCACCTGGAATGTTCGAAAGTACTTCACCGGCAACACGTCCTGTTCCTTTAATTGCGCCAACCATTGGATCAGATTCATCCTGATATTCTTCTAGTCCATCAAGTAAAGCGTTGAGCGGATCGAAAGACACATCGGACCCTCTCAGTTGCTCTGCACCTCGGTTCATTAAGAAAGAAAGAGCGGTAAAGTAGAGGAACTTGCGAGCTGCTTTCTGGTCAGCCCACCCTTTCATAACATGCCATGTATTTCCAACTTCTAGCTGGAACGGCATAAACAATTGTACGAGTTTTGATTTCTGAGCTAATGGAACTTCACCAATGCCTCTACCTGCAACCATCTCACGGGTGATGTCGTCGGCATATTTCACAGGATTCTCGACACCTTCTCCTAAAGCCTTTTGATAGTTTGAGTGCCAGATTAGATTGGTACCAGCTTGATCAAGAGCACCGGTCATCCACGCTGCGAACTTCTTCGCATTGGATAAAATACCTTCGTCAAATCGATCAAATGCGTCAGACTTATATCTTTCCTTCAAGAACGTAGATTGACTACTGACTGCGTCATCACCTGCAAATACGTCGGTCATAACTGATTTCAACCCTTTGGCTGAGTTCACTGGTCCTGCTTCAGCTAATCCCTGTGGGACGTTGAAAGCCTGCGCCACTGCGGACGAAAGGTTTCCTAAGATCATGTTTGCTTTCACTCTACTATTTACCCAATCCAAGACTTTAAGAGCCTTGCGTGATGGCCCCAGCTTCGTGAGTGCACGATCAATTGGATTGGTTTTACCAGCTAAATCATTTGAGAAGTCGTCTAAGAACTCAATAAAGTTATTCAGCTTCCCTTCAGCTGGACCGTCTTCGGTTGCTTTAATCAATTCATCTCTTAGTTGTCTGAACACATTCACATTCGGGTCGATATTCTTTGCATATTCTGCAGCATTTAAATAGTTGATAAATCCACCTACTGCGTCGTAGGTTGTTTGATCACCTTTTCGAGCCTGGGCAAACGACAACCATTTTGATTTTGGTTTCACAAACTCAGAAGTACCAGCGAGTGAAGGGGCGATAGCAGCCGGTGTCTCGAAGATGTTCTTAAGACCAGCAAACCCCTCGGACATCTCCTGGAAGTGGCGATAATAGTTCTCACGTTTTGGAATGAGTTTTTCTTCGTTTCCTGGGTAAATCTTTGCTCGAACCGCATTCACCTCATCGAGTAATCGAGAGTAGTTGTTCTGGAACCATGCGTCTGCTTGAATAATCTTGTTGGCTTTTTCCTGACCGAAGTTTCTGACGAGATCCTCGGTGGTTAGCTTGCCTTCACCAAAGAGCTGAACCGCTGCACTTTCTTTACTACCCTTTTTAATACCCAAACCTTTAACGATGTTCTGTTCAAGTCCGTCAGCTTCACGATTTAAATCATCGATAAACCGTCCTTTTGAAGCATCGAATGGGTCAAGGATCTGTTGTTTGACAGCAGCGTATTGATCGCCGAACACTTGCTTGAAGTTTCTGAACACATCTTTCCAGCCACGATCTAATGAGCCGATATCTTTGATTTGACCGGTTGCCACAGCCTCAGGGTTTACATAGCTAGGGCCAGTATTCTCTTTGATCGCTGCACCAATGTCATCAAGGTTCTTTTGTAGCATCTTAGCTTTAGTTAATGTGGCACCTTCTTGATCGAAGAGTTGTTTTGACCACTCTCTAAAATCGTCCTTTGCAGCTTTCTCCAGATAGCGAGCACCCTCTTTCAGCGCATTTTCAGCAACTACGGGATCGGCCTCTGAGTTATATACTGCACGGTACACTTGCTCAGCGGTGTCGTGAGCAACCTTAGGATCAATATCTAGTGCTTCTTGAACTCCCTCTTTTAAAACCTTTCTCATTTGAGGATTGGACAAAGCTACACCAGCGACTGCAAAAGTCGGATTGTAGTCTACTTTTCCAGTCAGTCTTCCTTCCTCATCAGTTTCTGGTTGAATACCAGCTGCAAGTCCGGCAGCCTGCTGATAGCGTTCTCTACCGCCACCCATCACAGATTCTGCTGGGGCAAGTTGTCTCTGATCTCTTAGGTATTTATTTGGATTCTTAGGATCTTGGATAAGCCTGATGCTCCCGTCAAATTTAATATCGTTGTCGAATCGATATTCATTAACAGCTTTTCTGATCTTCGGAGTAAGTTTTGCAAGATCAGCTTTGGGGTCTTTAGCAAGTTGGGCGATAACTCCTTCGATTGGAGTACCCATGAATCGACCCCTTGCATCTCTCAAGTATTTATCGATCTGTTTTACTGCGTCTTTTGTAGTGACGTCTGCGGTTGTTGGAAAGACCGACTTTCTCACTTCATCAAAAATCTGAGAGAGCTTAGTGTCGCTCAATCGGTTCATCGCCGACTTAATTGCTTTCTGCCCACCTTCTACGCCACCAGCGAAAATAGTCTCACTGGCTGCACCCATTAAAAAATTGTCACGAATGAATTTCGCCTTTTCTTTGGCACCTACGTTTTCAGGAATGTCTTTGATCGACATGAGTGTGTCTTCAATACCACCACGGGTAATGTTTGTGAGTAAAAAGTTTGCAGCTTTGCCTGCCACACCTTTCGCTTTAGGGAGGAGATTGATACCTTCAGTTGATTTAAAAATCTTTTGATTCAGCGGGTTTTTCGTGAATCCGAACATTTGACCAACCATTTCAGCGGGGTCAAATTCGATCTTGTTTCCACCGACGTTGATACTCGTATTCTCTTTCTTCACTGTTGGCGCAAGTTCTTGATTTCCGGTCATTCCACGAAGAACTCCCGAAGCTGCTCGCTTCACTGGTTGAGGAACGCCAGGAGCTTCAGCTAAGATGTTCGCTCCCTGAAATACTGGTGCAGCTGCAGTCTTTGCCACATTTACAGCACCGTAGGCAGCTGTTCCTAATCCTTTAAGGCGGTCGTAAATACCGATGTTCTTTCCAGGTTTAATGGTGGCTTGATAGGTACCACGAGCGACATCAACAACACCTTGGCCAATAGTCTGGCCAGTGTTTGCTGACATTGCAGCTAACTGTTTTACTCCAGGGATTCGGGCTAAGTTCGGACCTGGTTTGATATTCCCAGCTTTGTCTCGACCAGCCAACGTATTTCCAAAGTCACGAGCGACTGTTGGGGCAGTCATTTGAACAGCTTGCTTTAAGGAAACTTGATTAGGTCCTCGTGGTTTATTCACGAAGTTAGAAACGCCTTGTGATGCGCCTGTAAAAAGTTTTCCTACTTTATCCGCTAGAGATCGAAGTCCTAACGCCATGGTGTCTCCCTACTGGCGTTATTGTGATGCGAACACTTCCGCCAGAGCTTGGTCTCCTAAGAGATCTGAAAGTGATTTCTTTTTCGTTCCCATTGCCTCTTCAGTTAATTCTAGTCCAGAGAGTGGATCAATGCCATATTGAGACGCTGCAGCTTGTCGAGCATCGCCTAAGGTCAAGGCTCCAGTTCCGTAGATCTTATTAAACGTGTTCAAAGCATCTGAGTATTTTGGACCAGCAGCACTACTGTATTTTGAGCTCAATGAGAGCTTGGTCATGTAATCATCCATCTCAGCTTCACGTTGCATCTGCCAGTTAGCAACAGCAGACTTGAAGTTGTATGACTGATCATCCAACCTTCTGAGTTCGGACTTGAGATCCTGAATCAAACCTCTGATGACGTCGTTGATTGCTTTGGCTTTTGCACCAGTAGCGTTTGCCTTTGCCATATTGAGTTCGTTGGCTTTTTCTTGGAATTTTTCGGCTAAAGCGAAGAGCTTCTCGCCCTTCCATTCGTCAATCTTTCGGTTCTGTTCAGTTGAGATGTTTCTCACGTCTTGTTTCTTTGTTTCGATGTCAGCAAGACCAGCGTCACGAGCTGCTAATACATTACCACGTGAGCGCAGGGCACCTTTTGAAATTGCTTCAGATGCCATACCAGTAGCTGAAGAATCTCCCGCACCCATAGCACCAAAGTAAAATTGCTTTGCTTGAAGTAAGTTTCTCACATCATTTTCAAGGTTTCTCAACGATGACTTGGCTTGTGCTTTCTCTCCTTCGGCTGATTTATCCAGTTCTTGAATTCCTCGAGACTCACCAGCTGCAACACCAGCTCTTTGCGTATCAGCTAAAGAGCCGATCTTTCCTTCGAGTTCGATGCGTTGTCCAGGTAACTCTCCCAGCTGACGATCTAATTCAGAAAAAATAGGGTCGAATTCACCGGCGATTGCTGATCTTTCTTCGGATACTCTTCGGTCGTTATCAGCTCGTTCACGATCTGCTCGGGCTCTCGCCTCTGCGTCAGGATCGAATGATGGTGCTGAAGGGGTTGATCCACCGCCACCTTTTGAAGCAGCTGCGCTAGAGCCACCACCGCCCCCACCTCCACCGCTTGAAGTTGGACCAGGGGTATAGTTGTATGGTGTCGTAGTAGATGCGCCAGCAACCTGACCGGATGAAGCCGGTGCTTTCCCAAAGAGGTTTGACCCACCTTGAGATGTCATTGGTTTTGCGGGTGCGAATAGTTTTTGGGCAGCTTCGGTAATACCGAAGTCAGGTAATCCCCATGAGCCTTTGTGTACCATTAGTAGTCCTCCTTCATCATCTTTTTATCGATCGGGTCTTTTTCATCAAGATCTTGTTTGACCGACATGATAGAAGGGATTTCTTTAAGTGCTTTTTCCAACGTGTCGTACACATATGTTTTGTCATCCATGCGCTCGTCCTCGTTATATGGTCCACAGTAGCAACATTTCACGACAACACCGCCATTATCAGCGGGTTCGATCGTGATGCGAACATCCTTTTTCTTTTCGTCTTTAATTTGTCCTTGCATAAATTCTCCTACAAAAAACCGCCAGCACAGTGAAGTGTCTGACGGATAGTGTGGTCCTGTCTGTTTATTACTCTACAGAACAAAGCACACTAGTGTCAAGACTGACCTAAAACTTGCGATATAGTCATATTGCTGTTTTTTGCCATGTTCAAAAGCTCTTGCTCAGAAAATTGAGTATAGTGGCCGGTCAAACCGAGGTTGTCAGATATATTTAGCCACCAGAGTTCTTGCTCACTTTTTGACGTAGGTGGCACTCCTTTAATTTCAGCGAGCATCCGCTGTACAGATTTTGATGTAGGCGGGATACCGAGACGATCAGCGATAACTTTTTGAGCGGGTTGGGTTTCAGTGAGACCCGCTAACTGTGAGAGTACCTCATCAACGGTTCTTGAAGTCAGTGGACCAGAAACAAATGACGAAGGTGCGGAAAACAACCACCCTGAATTATTTCCTCCGTCAGTAGAATTAGCGCCTGCGTACCAGCTTGCTCCACCCTGAGCGGTTGACCGACTAATCGACAGATAGTTTGAGGAAATTGTGCCAGAAGAACAAGAGAGGGTGTGTCCTGCTGCGGTAATTGATCCAATTGTAATGAGCCTCGAGTCTCCGCCATTTACCTGCCATCCCGCAGCAGTTGAGATTGTTGTAGTTGTACCGGCAGTAAACTGAAGGGTTCGAGCATTGTTCGCATCGCTGAAGGCTAGTACTCCAAACGTGTTGCCTCCTGTAATGTTCAGTCCTCCGGTTGAGCCAGCAACTGTGTACACTAATGCACCATATGTCTGAGATAATCCAGAGAAAGTTCTTAGATTCGAGCTCGCAGTAGAGATAACGATGGTTGCATTATCACCCGAAAACGTTAATCCTGTACCAAAACTTATCGCATATACCGTCCCAGCTGCGGTAGAGGTAAGATTCCATGTGGCACTTCCTAAGTTAATGTTTCTGGTTGCCGTTCCTCCTACCGAGAAAGTGCTGACGGTGTGGGTAACATTGTTTACCGAGTTATTGTACACACCGTTAGTGAAATTAAATGACCCTGAAGAATTGACGGCATCTGTGGGAGTCCAGCTTCCGCCGACTCCAGTATGAGTCAAATTACCACACGTTTTTCCAGCCCAGGTAATCGTCTGTTGAGTTGTTGACGTCGAGACAAATGCAATTGCCGAAGTTGTTGCATTTCCTAGTGTATAGGTCATTCCTGCTGAAAAGCGTAGTGCTCTATTTCCAGTACCTGCTGTGCCATCTCCAATAGAAAGCGTCACAGCAGCTGCGTGAGTTAAAACACCTGCGTAACTACCGGTGCCACCAACGCAATCAAGTGAACGACAAGCAGCAGCTGCGTCGATCGTAACATTACCTGAAAGTAATTCAAAAATCACCTCGTCGGCAGCTGTAGGCGCACCAGCATCATCAACACCACCTGCGCCAGTTGCTGACCATGTGCCAGCAGCAGACCAGTTCCCCCCAGCTGTTTTTGCATATCGAAGTGCCATACATTCCTTTAATACGGTCTATCAACAGACCAACTTCCCGTAAGTACTGCGTTTGGATTAAGCCCTGTACTATCAACAAGATTACCAGTTCCATCATTCGCTTTAAAATTCGCGACACATCCGCTTAATTGTTCGTTAGTAGAGTGTAGCGTCCAGAGTTCTTTCTCTGTGAGAATTCTATTGTAAATCTGGACACACTGAATGTTTCCATTGAGCGCAGCATTGAGACCGCTACGGTTTCCAATATAGAGATTGCCGTCATCTCCTCCCTGAGTTCCTGTGGGTTGAATATCCTGAGTAAGAACATTTTGTTTGACGCCATCAATGTAAAATTTTGGTTTATTACTCAATCCAAAAGTGTATGTTACTGCGATGTCTTGCCAGAGTTGTGGTTTGCGCTTTGCCTGTGTGCGCCACTGCCCAACGCCTGTATAGTTCGACATAAATTTAAATGAGCTACCGTCGCACGCCAGATTAAAGTATCCCGTACCTCCAGCTGCTTTTGTCACGATTTTACCCGCAGAGACTCCTGCTTTTACCCGTGCAAATAAAGTCACTTGAGAAAGGTTTCGCAGACTCGTTGCACACCCCGTCACGGTTGCTGATTCTGTTCCTTGTACCTTGATTGATCGATCACATGCTTGGAGTTTAGCAATTTGAAGTTTCTTTGAAAGTGTATGAACTGGGGCTGTCACATCGCCAAAAACCGTCGGATATTTGGTTGTATCAAAGAGATGGGTAGGTTTGAGTAAAGCACGTAAAGCTCTGCGTGTGGTGCCATCATTAAGTACCAATCCCCATTGTTGTGGAGTTCCGGACGAGGCATCATAAGAAAAGAAATAATGTGGCATTCTCAATTTTTCCATAAGTTCGGCTCGACTGGCAACCTCATGTTCATGAGCAATAGGATCAGGATAGTCTGTCGCTCCAAAATCACTACTGTTCCACTCAGTAATCATGGCACGCTCTTTCAGTTTTCGTTTCCAGCCGATGACCTGAGAGCTAAAGGTGTGCTTATTTGAATAAACATTCAAACATAAGTAGTGGAATGTCCCAGGGTTGCTCGACCAATAGGCTGATTCTGCAGTGGTGCAACAAATACAGGTTTTAATCTTTGGGTATGTTGACTGAATAAGCGCATTTAATGCATGCATGCGCATTTGAAACTGTGCTTTTGTGAGCGTTGTATTGTCTACTCTCGGGTCGTCTTCATTGATCAGCCAGAGAATAAACTTGTGGCCTTGAGGGTGTGCGTTAAAATGGGCAGCGATTGAGAGTACTTTCGCTTCGTAGGCGAGAACTGTGGTGCTGGTGAGCGGAGATGCTCCATTGACTGTGGTTCCATTCATCACTCCAAATCCAAAATCAAGTGCATTATCGCAGATTTGAATGATCTGATCAATAGTTCCTGTTGCGGTATACACTGCACCAACAATACGAAGGTCACGAATGCCTATGTTCCACATATGGTTAAATCGCTGAGATTGCAGTGGTTCTGACCAGCTACCCCCAGCGTACCCAAAATTCATGCGTGTGTATGGAGATACCGACATTATACTTTGAACCCTCCCAAGTCGAAGTTTGCCGGAGTTGAAACGGCAGTGTATGTTGACTTTGTGCTTGATATACCAACCCACAACCCACTCACTAGGTAGAGTCCGCCTTCAGGGAGTACGACATCGGAAATGGTGTTTGCTGCAATTGGTTTCCAGAAGAGCGGGGCATCGCTTCCACCTGGGGAAGATGTTCTGTCGTGAAATTGGAGATAGACAATGTCTTCACCTTTATTATGTACCCAGAACGATTCGAGCTGAGTGGTTTCAGTGGCAACCTGCACACCAACAGTTGCTGAGTATGAAAAGGGAACAGATGAAAACTCTGATCCGATCACCTTTTTATGTGCAACTCCAAGGACTTCTTTGACATAATCTGCACCTGGAACGTGGAGGCTTCTTTCGCCATTAACACATACAACAAGTATGTCTCCAGTTTGAAATTCGTCAACCATGTCCAGTAAGGTGAGTGTTTTTGTCGTATCGTTCCATTCAATTTCAGTAGTTGGTAAACTTTCGACAACCCCAGAAGTCAACACCCTGAAAATTTCAGCGGTGACAAAATGACCAACCGAGAGTACTGGTAAAAGTTCTTCATGAATAGATGAAAAAACAATTTCTTTAGTGTCAACTGTTGGTGTGACAACAAAATCTTGATTAAGGGATGAAAACATATGTTCTTTCACAAAAAAAGCCAGAGCAATATTATGCCTGGCGGATATAGTGGTCCTACCTACGTTTATAGTAGCGGAACTACTGAGAGCTTGTCAATGACTCGTACACAGTTAGCCACTTGTTGATATGGCGATCGATGTTCCAATTCTCAAGGACTTCTTTCTTCGCATTGCGTCCGATCTTGACTCGATTCGGTTTTGACTCGATTAGGTTTCCCAGATACTTTTCCCAGTCCTCTAGGTTTTCTGCGATGAATCCGGTCTTTCCATGATCTATCGTTGATTTACTTGGTGAGAATGGGTGTTCCGCATAGACTACCGGTGAAGCGACACAAGGAGTTTCTAACATTGCATACTCTTGCCATTTAATGTTTGTCTTGCAGTGATTAAACGGATCGTCAATGAGAGGTGCGATTCCGATATCCAGATCAAGGGTCTGGTGTTTCATTGGCCAGAGATGTTCATCAACTGCGATCACAAACTCTCTTCGATTACGAGGAATCTCTTTAAACACGTCTTCGCCCCAACCTACCTCAGTCACTAAACGATCTGAGCTCATTCCACCAAATCCGCAGTAGACGAACTTAGCCTGGGGATATTTCTCGAGAACATTTTTAAGGGCAGGGACGACCATCCTGAGGTCTTCATAGTGACCCTTCGATCCAAACCATCCGATTCGAACTTCATCGGTGTTTCTAACAATCCTGAGTTTTTCTGATGGGTACCAGTCTGTGTCCATGTAGTTCGGTAGTATGTGGATTGGTTTATCCGTGAATCTTTTGAAATTGTCTCTAAGATACGTGTTAGTAGTTGTGATAGCGTCACAAGTTGCAACCGTTTTGATAGCATTGTCCCTCCATCCTGGTCCCATGTGTTGCAGATTCTTTCTGTCTTCACGGGTATATGTATCTATAAAAGCATCGTCAGCCTCAAAGATTACTTTTGCACCTTGGGCGTGACAGGCTTCAATCATCGCAGGTGCAGTCAGCATCTCGATGATTACAATGTCTGCGCCAAGTGTTGTTCCGCCCCATCGCCCAAATTCGGTCACATACATCTGGTGTGGTGAGTTAGAGTTATTGATTCGATCAGCAATCGAAGACAATCTCCACTTGTGAGAAGCCGTCCCGTTTGTGAAGGCGAGGATTTTAAGCCCTTGGTTTTTCATGCTGTTTCCTTTTCTTCATTCGGCAGATCGGACATCTTTTGGGTGGAAAGAGTCCACGCTCTGCATAAAATTTCTGTTCTCCTGGAGTAAAAGGAAACTCTTTACCACAGTCAGGCTCTTTGCATTTCTGCATGACTGTACCTGGATCGAATTGTTCGTGTTCAACTTTTAGAGGCATATGTTACGTTCTCCCAAACGTGGTCCTTGAGGGCTTCTGAAATAAATATAAATTCAGTTTCTGGAGGGAGTTGGAGAATACGATGAGCTACTTCTTCAAGGCCATTACCGCACACTCTTTGTACGTGGCCGTGAGCAATAATAATCCCATCATCTTTCTCAATCTGTTCTTTCGTGAATGGACATTCTTCTGCTAGGTTCCAGTTGTAGTAGTGATCGTGACACACATCAAAACCTAACTCGTTTGCTGCATCGATTGCACCTTGTGAGATCTCCCATTGCGGGGCTTTAAACACCTTCGCCAATTTAATCCCTCTATTCTCAAACATCTTTTGGCCAACAACAATTCTTTTATGGGCAGCTTCCATTGAGAGCTCGGCGAATTCAAGTGGGGCGTGTGTCATTCCATGAAGTGCAATTTCAAGCCAGTCCTCTGATTTTTTAAGGGCTTCAACCCAAGGAGTGAATTTACTTTCAGTAATAGGGGTTTGTTCACCGAACCTGATCTCCCAGGGAACAGTAAACATGGTCACTTTGAACTTCGGGTAGTGATCCTTGATATCTTCAAGCACACCAAAGCTGGTGTTGCGTGGGGAAAAATCGTCAAATTCTAGTGCTATTTTCATGATCAAGACTCTTTCTTCCCTCTACTATAAATGATCTTAGAAACTTTTCAAATACTTTCGTACTTGTTTCGGTATCCTGTCTGTCTTCGTGCATTTTGTGGTAGACGATTGCTCGAGGGGTGAGCAATAAATCGTAGCCATTGAACCATGTCCAAATAGCCATGTACCAGTCCATTTTTCCATAACCGTCGAACTCAGTTGGGATACCACCCATTTCATTCCAGAGAACGCTCGGCATACACATTGAGTTGAGTGTCATGAGCGGGTAATCTGTTTGACCGCTGATACTAATAGCGTTCTTGTCCCACCATGGGAGCTGGGTCATGCGAACTCTCCACTCAGGTTGTACGACCTGGCCGGTTTTCCAATCGATGTCGAAACGAATCCCATTGAGCATTCGAGTAGGACTAACCCACCGGTTCAACTGCTCTAGGAAGTCTCTCTTCGGAAAGGAGTCGCCCATCACCCACACTAAGTACTGACCTTCAGCGAGCTTAGCTGCGTTGTTGAGCGCACCGACCAGATCGTATCCAGTATTCTTTTCTTTATGGTAACACTTGATCTGGTTGCGTTTGCACCACTCAACTGTACCATCTGTCGATCCGTCATCAGCAATAATCCACTCATAGTCTCCAGCCAGTTTGAACGACTGTTGATCGATGTGCGGTTTAATTTTCTTTAGGTTTTCAAGTTGATTAAAACTACTGGTGATGATCGAGAACGTTTTCATTATCTGTCTTCAGTGATTGCTCGGCGAACAGCCTCAACAACCTCTTTGGCTTTTGGTAATACTGCAGATAATTCTCTGCGAGCAATATCTGAGCCGACCTCTTTCATATTAGCTTCTAAACGCTCGACTGTTTCAACAGCTGAGGTTAAAGTTTCTAACATGACTGAATCAACTTGAGTTGATTTCTTTTCTGGCTTCTCAGCTGTCTTAGCTGGAGCTTTCTTTTCCTCTGGCTTTGGAGCTGCAGGAGCTGCGTTGTCAGGGGTGGTACTTGGTTTTTTGGCATCAGATTCTTGTTTCTTCATCGAATCCTCCATACCTGCTTTGGTAGGTTCTACCATAGTCCCTCCTTGGGATAATTGATAATGTGTCC
>ERZ761584.82-NODE-82-length-36920-cov-52.574040_pt1 | contig 36920 bp, 51 predicted proteins | sample MGYA00512168_ERZ761584 | MGnify/ENA primary metagenome ERZ761584 (study PRJEB28899, sample SAMN03785564) | bioreactor sludge metagenome | biome: EBPR Sludge; feature: EBPR Bioreactor; material: 0.22µm filtered reactor supernatant | place: Saint Lucia: Queensland...
AAGAAAAGGCTGCAAAACAGGCCGAACGCGAAGCTACGAAAGCTGCCAAGGCTGCCGAACGCCAGGCCAAGAAGGAAGTGGCTGACGCTGAGAGGGAAGCCAAGAAGGCCGAACGCGAAGCTACCAAGCAGGCGAAGATTGACGCGAAAGAAGCCGCCAAGGCTGCGAAGGAAGCGGAAAAAGCTGCCAAGGAACAAGCCAAGGCTGATGCCAAAGCTGCTCGCGAAGCCAACCGCCAACCGGAACAGAACGGCATCCGCCGTCCCGGCCCGGAAGGTCTGTGCGGCCAAGTGTGGGGTCTGGCTGACAAGCTGTCTCAAGAACTGGGCCAAGCTGTGCCGATCGCCAACCTTCTGGAAGCTGGTGTCGCTGCCGGTCTCAACCCGAGCAACATCCGCACCGAATACGCTCGCTGGAAGAAATTCCACGGTTTGAGCGGTCGCATTACCCTTCCGGCTGCTGCCGAGTAAGGTTCCGCGGTACAATACCGCACCGCCAACCCTGTGCCATGCAGGGTTGGCACCCTTACCTCCCAGGCTCAGGCCTGTAACCTATGGGAACAACATGAATATCCAGCCTATTGAGAAGCGCCGCGAGAGCGACGGTTCCAGGCTTGAGGTCCATTCGGTCTTCAGCACCATTCAGGGCGAAGGCCCTTTCACCGGACACGCTGCTGTCTTTATCCGCTTGGCAGGCTGCAACCTGCAATGTCCCGTCTGCGATACCGACTACACAACGGATCGCTGGAACTCCACACCGTTTGTCCTGTTGCAGTTCGTGCAGGAAATGCGCCAAGCGCCTTCGCTTGTGGTCATCACGGGCGGGGAACCCTTCCGCCAGAATATCCACCCGCTCGTTGAGTTGCTTCTTGCAGAAGGTTACACGGTGCAAATTGAAACGAACGGCACCTTGCCCCCGCCTACCATTGGCTTCCCGGAGCTGTGCTCCCACGATACGAACGAGCGAAACCGCTGCTTCGTCGTGTGTAGTCCAAAAGCCGGGCGCGTGAATCCGATCACTGCTGCGATCGCGTGTGCGTTCAAGTACGTGATGGCGCATGACAGCGTTGATTCGGACGGCCTACCTTTGCTCGCGCTTGACCACAGTGCCAGCCCGCGTGTAGCTCGGCCTCCGGAAGACTTCGCTGGTCGTATCTACCTCCAACCCTGCGACGACAAAGACGATATCGTCAATAAGGCAAACTTGCAAGCGTGCGTGAATTCCGCGATGCTGCACGGATACGTCTTGCAGTTGCAGATCCACAAAATTATCAACATGGAGTGATTATGTGTTCGATTGTTGGCGCACTGGTGCAGCGCATTGATTCGCACCAAAAGCTCGCGGCTGTGAATGCGCTGCTTGAGCATATCTGGCAAGCCAGCCACGAGCGCGGTCGTGATGGCAGAGGTTTCGTTATCAACTCCAGCGCGGACAGCGAACCGTCTGCGTATCGTAATGTCAAGCGTAGTCACGGGCGCGGAACCCGGGCGCCTGCGTTGCTTGGAATTTGCCGCACCGCTGCCGTCATTGGCAACCTGCGAGCGGAACCGACTACGGAATTCGTTCGGGAAAAACGCCTGTCCGATCAGCAGCCCTACAGCGCGGGCAAATGGTCCATCGTGCATAATGGCACAATTGCCAACGATAAGGCCCTGCGGACCGGAACTCTTCCCACCAGCATTGACAGCGCAGCGATCGTCGAGCAGCTCGAAGGCTTCGCAGGTACGTTCAGCAACTTTATCGACACGGTGCGCGACCTCAAAGGTAGCTACGCAATCCTGGCGACGCACGAAGAGCACACCGACAAGCTCTACGTCGCTGCGAACTACCGTCCGATCTGGTACATCGAGACCGAGTTCGGTCTGTTCTTCGCAAGCTCGCGAGACTACCTGCCGCAGGAATACGCCCCGCGAATGGTCAATCCATACACGGCCTGCCTGTTCGCCAACGGCAAGCTGGCGGTCGAGGAAAGTCTGTTCGGCAACCTGCCCCACGGCGAGCAAGCGCTGGTCGTGTGCAGCGGAGGCCTGGACAGTGTGGTCAGCGCGACGTATGCACAGCGCGAGCTCGGGATGGATGTGCATCTCATTCACTTCTTGTACGGCAGTCGGGCAGAGGGTCCGGAGGTCAAAGCCATCCAGGCGGTGGCGGAGTTCCTGGGCGCCGAACTGACGCTGTTCAACCTTCCTGTCTATTCGAAGGGTGACTCCCCGCTGCTTGACCCCGACAGCAAAGTGGCAGGTGGCGAAGAGGGGGCCGAGTTCGCTCACGAATGGGTGCCTGCGCGGAACCTGTTGCTCCTGTCGGTCGCAACGGCGTTCGCCGAAGCACGCGGGATTGACACTATCGTTCTCGGTAACAACCTCGAAGAAGCTGGTGCCTACCCTGACAACGAACCCGAGTTCATTGCACGCTTCAATGACCTGCTTCCGTTTGCTGTTGGTGACGGAAAGCGGATGCGTGTTATCATGCCTGTCGGCAATCTCATGAAGCACGAGATTGTCGCGCTGGGCAACCAGATCGGAGCACCGATGCACCTGACCTGGAGCTGCTACCGTGCAGGCGAAGTTCATTGCGGAACGTGTGGCCCGTGCTACATGCGCCGCAAGGCTTTTGAAATCAACAACCTTCCCGAAGTCATCACATACAAGGACGAACAATGAAACACACCGCGGAACGCTACCACGATATCAGCACCGGCCATCGCGTTGTCGGTCACGAGAACAAGTGCCGTCACCTGCACGGCCACAACTACCGGATCCACTTCGTCTGCCAGGCGCAGCAGGGCGTCGAGTCCTTGGACAAGGTCGGTCGCGTGATCGACTTTGGCGTCATCAAGGAAAAGCTGTGCATGTGGGTCGAGAACAATTGGGATCACAAGTTCCTGGCATGGGAGCAAGATTCAGTTATTCAATTGATTTCACAGGCGTCCGCTCGCTATAACAACGCGGGGCAATGGGATGAAGAACAGGCCTTTTTCGAAGAATCTATCGTTATTGTCCCGTTCAACCCGACCGCTGAAAACATGGCTGAGCATCTGGTCAAGGTCATCGGTCCGCAGCAACTCGCTGGCACTGGTGTTGATCTGGTGTCCGTTCGTATCGAGGAGACTGCAAAGTGCTCCGCATCTTTCCACGCTTAAAGGAGCAACCCATGACACAAGTGAAACTCAACCACCAGGACATCGCAGCATTGGCGGCACGCACCGCCGACGCCATCCGCCAATACCAACACACCACCACAGGTGAGAACGTGGCCCTGCGGGCCTACGCTGTGCCCCGTGGCGGCATTGCTGCGGCCTACGCTGTGCAATCGCTGCACGGCTTCCACATTACCGACAACCCCGCTGACGCGGACATCTTCATTGATGATCTGATTGACAGCGGTTCCACCTGCGAACGCTACTGCGACGATCACCCGGGAAAGCCGTTCTTCGCGCTGATCGACAAGCGCAGCGATGAAGAGTTCAAGGGGAAGTGGATTGTGTTTCCTTGGGAAGTGACTGACAGCGGCGTGGATGAATCTGCGACCGATGTTGTGACTCGCTTGCTCCAGTTGATTGGCGAAGATCCGACTCGCGAGGGCTTGCTGGAGACCCCTGCTCGTGTGGTCAAAGCCTGGAAGCACTGGTGCAGCGGATACGGAAAAGACCCCGCTAAACTGTTGAAGGTGTTCGAAGATGGTGCGGAAAAGTATGACCAGATGGTCGTTCGAAAGGACATCCCTATCTATTCCCATTGCGAGCACCATCTAGCCGCGATCATTGGGAAATGCACGATCGCTTACATTCCTCGAGGTAAGGTGTTGGGTCTTTCGAAGCTCGACCGTCTTGCTGATATGTTTGCTCGTCGTTTGCAGGTTCAGGAACGTCTTACCAATCAGATCGCGGACGCATTGGTTGAGCATCTCGACCCGATTGGTGTAGGCGTCTGGATTAGCGCAAGACATCTCTGTGTAGAATCCCGTGGCGTTGCTTCTGCCAACTCCGAAACGATTACCACAGCTCTTCGCGGGTGCATCCGTGATCAGGATGCTGCTCGAGCTGAGTTCCTGGCATTAGCTCGGAGCTGATATGCTGCCCGGTACAAGCAAGCCAATGGCTGAAAAGTTACTGGGCAAAGTCGAGCGAATCCCGTTCTCTACCTGTTGGTTCTGGACTGGTTCGCTTGACATTTACGGTTACGGGCGTCTTAGAGGAACTGTAAATAATGTTCCTTGGTTCAAGTTTGCTCACCGCGCCAGTTACGAGCATTTCGTAGGGCCGATTCCAGAGGGTAAGGATATTCTACATCATTGTGATAATCCTTGCTGCATAAATCCCGAGCACCTATATCCAGGGGATCCTGCACAGAACGGGATCGATAAGAAATTGCGAGGACGTGCAAGAACGACCCCTCAGCCTGGAGTGTTGAATGGGATGTTCGGTCGTACTGGTGCATCTAATCCCATGTTCGGAAAAGTGCATAGCCCTGAGGTTCGCGCTAAAATAAGCGCCACGAAACTCAACAATAGAGGGAGCATCTAGATGCACATTTTTATGGCCGCACTTTACACAAACAGATACAGAAAAGGTCAGAACCGTTTTGTCAAACTAAATGAGCATGAGCAGAATCTTGTCCAAGCTGTTCCGCATGTGTTGGAATCGTTCCATTATGTATCGAAACAGCGTTATGTCGATGATATGCGGCGTGACGGTGCTCAAGTCTTTCTTGACTCCGGTGCGTTCTCTGCTTACACACTCGGCGTGACGATCGACCTGCCGACGTACTGCGATTACATCAAACGCAACATGGATCTCTGGCGCGTCGAGGACGGCGTCGTCATGGCGTCGGTGCTGGACGGCATCGGCGACCCGTTGCAGACGTATCGTAATCAGCTGCACATGGAGGCGCTCGGTGCCAAGCCGCTGCCCTGCTTCCACGCGGGGGAAGACGAGCGTTACCTCGAATACTACGTCCAGAACTACGAATATATCACCCTCGGCGGTATGGTGGGCAGCTCAACGAAGCAGCTCTGCATATGGCTGGACCGCATGTGGGACAAGTACCTGACGGACGGGAGTGGTCGTTCTCGATTGAAGGTGCATGGATTCGGTATCACTGCTGTACCAATCGTCGAAAGATATCCGTGGTACAGCGTCGATTCGTCGTCCTGGATCCAGACCGCTGCTTTCGGCAGCATCATCACTCCGGATTGGGGCCCGCTGTCCGTATCGGAGAAGTCCCCATCCAGGCACGACGCGGGACAGCACGCTACCACGCTGACTGCCATTGAACAGGATTATGTCTTGCAGATGCTGGAGAAACAGGGTTTCACCTACGAACGATTATCAAGTGTCTATGAGAGCAGAGCGGCCTATAACCTGTGGTCGTTTGGCGTCATCAATGCTATGATGAATGCTCAGAACAACTACGAGAAATTCACGCATCGCGTGCAGGAGCTCTTCTGATGCTTACAGAACTGAGATTTGTCCAAGGTGCTGTATCAAAAAAGGATTTTGTGCCAGCCTTGACACATTTTGTGATCGAGGGGGGAACCGTTCGCGGATATAACGGGATGCTCGGCTTGTGCAGCCCCATCCCATTCAACATCGAGTGCAAGCCCAAAGCGGAGTCGCTTGTGAAAGCGATTGCCAATTGCACTGAAACCGTTCAGTTGGCGCTTACCGCAGCGGGAAGGCTGTCCGTTAAGAGTGGTAAGTTCAAAGCTTTTGTTGATTGCTTACAGGACGAAAGCACCCCGCACGTTCAACCGGAGGGCGAGCATGTGGTCATTGATGGTGCCGCCCTGCTGCAAGCGATAAAGGTCGTTGCTCCGTTCATCGGTGACGACGCTTCTCGCCCGTGGTCGAATGGTGTGCTACTGTTAGGCCAGAGCGCATTCGCAACGAATAACATCACTCTCGTTGAGTATTGGACCGGCTGCACCGTACCCCGCCCGATCAACATTCCGCGGGCTGCGATCAAGGAGTTGCTCCGCATTGACGAAGCTCCGGAGGCTGTGCAACTGACAGATAACTCTATCACGTTTCACTTCAGCCGCCAACGATGGCTGAGAGCACAACTGTTCGAAATCAAGTGGCCCGATCTTACCAAAGTGCTCAACCGCGAAAGCAATCCGAAACCGTTGGACGACCGCCTGTTCGAGGCCCTAAAGACACTGAAGCCTTTCACCGATAAGACTGGTCGCATTCTGTTCCGCGGGGATGGTAAAATAGCAACCCATGACGACGAAACTGAAGGTGCTAGCTATGAGATTGACGGGTTTGACCACACTGGCGTTTATCAGATTGACATGCTGAGTCTTCTCAACGGTGCCTGCAAGTTTATCGACTGGTCCTCATACCCGTCGCCGTGTATGTTCTTTGGCGACCGCTTACGTGGCGCGATTGTGGGGATGCGTCAGTAATGACTCGCCCTGACGCTATTGGGTTTTTTTGGGAAGACCGCCCCGCAGTAAAGCCCCCAAAAGCAGAGAAGCCCAAGCGCACCCCGCCCGAGCGTACATGGGAGCGCCCAGACTACCTGCCCGGCTTGCAGGAGGCGCTCGCGTTTCGCGTGGCACAATTTGAGGACTGGGAACTTGCGATCGCTGCTGCCAAGCGTGAAAGACTGGTGTTCGACATTGAGTGTTATGAGAACTATTTCCTGATTGCTTTCATCTCGTTGGTGAGCGGAAAAGTCATCTACTTCGAGCGCACAGCGAACCACGACTTCAACCGCGACAAGCTGCAATGGATCGTCAATACGTTCTGCCTTGTAAGCTTCAACGGCATCAATTACGACTTGCCCATCCTTGCAATGGCGTTGGCGGGCAAGACGAACTCGCAGATGAAAGCTGCAACGAACGAGATCATTTTGAACGGCACGCGGGGATCCGACGTGCTGCGAAGCTACAAGGTCAAGGCGATCAAGCCTAACCACATTGACCTGATCGAAGTTGCACCGCTGCGGGCCAGCTTGAAGATCTACGGCGGGCGCTTGCACGTCCCGCGAATGCAGGACTTACCGTTCCACCCCGAGACCCTGCTGTCGCCGGAGCAGATGGTGATCGTGCGCTGGTACTGCGTCAATGACTTGACCGGAACCGCTTTCCTGCACGAATCGGTGAAGGAACAACTGTCGCTCCGCGAGTCGCTGAGTGCTGAGTACGGGATGGACCTGCGTTCCAAGTCCGACGCGCAGATCGCTGAAGCGGTCATTGCTGAGGAAATGGAGAAGCTGAACGGGCACCGCGCCCAGAAGCCTATCATCGAACCAGGAACCTGCTATCACTACCGCGTCCCGCACTTCATCAAGTACGAGTCCGACCTAATGAACTGGGCGCTGAACATCGTTCGCAATGCCCGCTTCATTGTGTCCGAGGACGGGAACATAGGTATGCCCGCGGAGCTCAAGAAGCTCAAGCTACAGATCGCGAACGGCGTCTATCGGATGGGTATTGGCGGCCTGCACAGCTCCGAGCAGTGTGCCGCGCACTATGCGGACGAGAACACGCTGCTGATTGACCGCGACGTGACGTCGTATTACCCGTACATCATCCTGAATCAGGGCCTGTACCCGCAACACTTGGGACCCAACTTCCTTCGCGTCTATCGGCAGATTGTGGAGCGCCGTATTGCTGCCAAGCACGCGGGGAACAAGGTCATCGCTGACTCGCTCAAGATTACGATCAACGGGTCGTTTGGCAAGCTGGGTAGCAAGTACAGCGTCCTCTATTCCCCTGACCTGCTGATTCAGGTAACGGTGACAGGCCAGCTTGCGCTGCTGATGCTGATCGAGCGCCTGGAGATGCGCGGCATCACTGTGGTCAGCGCGAACACTGACGGCATCGTGATTAAGTGTCCGAAGCATCTGGAGCCCACACTCAACGAGGTTGTAAAGCAATGGGAACACGACACAGGGTTCGAGACCGAAGACACGCAATACCTCGCAGTCTTCAGCCGCGACGTGAATAACTACATTGCAGTCAAGAAGAAGTACGACAAGGAACGCAAGGTCTGGCTGAACGAACCCGACGGCTGCAAGACGAAGGGCGCCTACGCCAAGACTGGCTTGCAGAAGAACCCGACGAACCAGATCTGCGTGGATGCACTTATCGAGTTCCTGACGAAGGGTACGCCCATCCAGAACACGATCCGCAACTGCACCGACATCCGGAAGTTCGTCTCCGTGCGTACCGTAACGGGTGGCGCGGTGAAGGACGGGCACTACCTCGGCAAGTCCATCCGCTGGTATTACGCAGCGGGCGAGGAAGGCGAGATCATTTACGCGAAGAACGGGAACAAGGTGCCCCGGTCCGAGGGCGCAAAGCCAGTCATGGACATCCCGCCCAGCTTGCCCCAAGACGTCAATTATGAATGGTACGAACAAGAATCCTTCAAGATGCTTCAAGAAATAGGCTACGCTGTTTGCGACAGCTAACCGTCGCGTGTCGGCTTAAAGTGCCAGGAACAGTTCGACTAAAATAATTCTTGCACAGTGTCGAACTGTTCCTGTACTGCACTCATGTCCAACACATGCAGGAGAAACAAAATGGCACGCAGCAACCAATACAACTCGAATCAAGCTGGGGCGGACATGCTGAAAGCGTGCGAGACCTTCCGCAAGGTTCTGATGGCAAACATCGATCCGTTCCTGCCGCTGGAAGCCAAGGTCGAAGCTGACGAGAACGAGAAGTGGCTGAACGGTACTGGCGTCGAGCTGACCACATCCAAGGCGCGTGCCGACAATGCGCTGCGGGCCGGTGCGTTCTACGAGGGCCGCGAGTACGGCAGAACGGTGTCGCTCAACCAGCAAGTAGGCAGCGCGGGCGGCAATTTAAGCGGCCGAAATAACGGCCAATACCAATGCACCGGCGAGGCTGCGATCGCGGCCCCTGCCGGCGCTGTGCAACCAGCAACCAGTGAAACGGAGGCCCTACATGGGTGACATGGCAGAAGAAATGAACGCGCTCAAGCAGTACCACAAGGAGCGCCGGGCGGAGAAGGCGACGGTCAATATCCAGAAGCTTCAGGAACTAGGCATCCCGGCCCAGGAGCAGTCCAAGAACGTGTTCCGCATCGACACCGAGCACGGCGCGGTGATGTATTACCCGCCCTCGAACAAGTGGCAGCACCGCGGGCGCGTGCATCGCGGGGACGTCAATTCCTTCCAGGGCTGGCTCAGGAATCAAGGGTATATCTAGAAAAAGGGCGGTCACGCATGTCCTACGTGACCGCCAATCCGCAGCGAAGGTGGCTACGGAGGAGACTACTTCTTGCCGGTGCGGAACTTGTCCAGCGAGCGGAAGCCGAGGTAGGCTGCTGCCGGAGCAATGATGATCATCGCGAGGTCCCAGGAAGCGCCGACTTTGAATATGTCCAGCGCCTTGAGGGCTTCGAATCCGATGACATACAGCATCGTGGCATACCAGCTCTGTCGAGCCATCATCGGGCGAGTGTGGCGGACGTATTTGTCCTCCGCGTTGTCCCCGCGAATGGTGAGCTGCTCTTGTGCAGCTTGCTCTTCCAAGATCAGTGACCTCCAACTTTGCTGATGATACCCACCCACAAGGCTGCTAGCATCGCTGTGATAACGACGCCAATAATTGTCAGCATCCCTTTATCAGCGGCGCGACGCATGTTGGCACCAAACCGCAAATTTTCGCGGAACTCCTCAACTTCCTTGGGCACGTCAATATCGACGCCCAAAATGGCGAATACCTTCTTGACCGTTTCGTCAGCAGCTTGCTTGACGTGCGGACAATGTCCGGACGGGACCTTGCAACCTTTATCTTCGTGACAGTCCATTTTCTTCTTCCTATTTTACGATTTCAAATGGGTAGTTCAGCATCCAGAGATGTTGAGGAGTTAGTCGTTGAATCGCGTCAGCTCGGTAAGGGGCGAACCCGCCCTGCACAAGGAACTCAGCTACAAATTCCGAGCACCACCATTTATTGTCTTCCTCCCAATTGCGGTGAAATCCAAGCCCAATGACGCCAACATAGTCGTAAGGCTTGCCTAACTGCGTCTCACCCCAGTCAGCCGCAGCGTTCATATCGCCCGGAACACACAGAGTCGCTGCGTGGGATGCGTGCAACATGCGCTCCTCGTAAGTACATAGACCAACGCCTTGAGGCGCAGAAGCGCCCAGCAAACGTCCGTCAGGTAGCATAATCTCAACGTGAGACCATTGCGACCAACTTACCGCGCGAACAAGCCAGCTGTTCGGATGGTTGCGTCTGCTGAACAGCAACCGAATCATCACTGCACCTGTGCAGCAACGAAGTCGGCATACGACTGTGGCCAGCCTGTGCTGAAATCGTATTCGGACGGATTTTCGGACGCTTCCATGCTCACCTTATGCACCTCCGCCTTTGCAAATACTTGCATGTCCAGCGTAGCCACAGCTTGGAATACTTGCCCGGCCAGCGCCAGCGTCATGGAAACAAAGGAACTGTCCATCGTCTTCCATTGCAGGTCGGCGGGGATTGAAGCGCCCATCAAATTGAGCGCTATGAACTGGATGCGCGACGCATCGTCCGTATGGAACCATTTCGTTCCCACTTTGACGCCGCCGGTTCTGATGGCGTCGCGCTTGGCTTTAATAGCATCCCACTTCAAGGCTTTTATTTTCGACGACGGAATTGATAATGGGTCATAGGTCAAAGTTCCTCCCTGCAGTCGAAATTCAAAACGCTTCTTCCACTGGTCATCACTTAGTTCAACAGCACCATCAGGAAGATTTGTTACTGTGTCATCATTATGCGCAGTAACAACACGACCGTCTGTGTTAAAAAAGGCGTATTTCATGTCAAGGCTCCTTCACAATTTCCACATACGAATAAACTTCCGTACCTTGCGACACGGGTGCGCCAAGTCCGTTGGCATGGACCTCGTTGCAGTACTGGCGCAATTCGAATACTTTGGTTGAAGCGATTGTGAATCGACCCTCAACCCAAGAGCTAACGGTCATTGGATCACCGCTGCTATTGGCAACACCATTCTCTGATGAGCCGCGAATAGTCACGCTGGCATCTGTCACATTGTACAGCCATGCTTGCGAGATATTCACACCAACAGTCGGCGATTTCGCTCGCACCCTGTACGTGCCGGCAGGAAGCGTTATCTGATTTGACGCCAGCGATGCCCCTGAAATAGTGTTGAAGGATACGGTATTCAACGTGCGGGTCTGTATGCCTACAACAGATGCACCGCCTGCCGTTCCAGACGATCGCTCATCCCTGACCATTAGATGGTTTTCTGTCGAGGCAACGCCACGCGCTGGATTCTGCAAAACCCATTTATCGAGCGTTGCGTCGAAGTTCATCTCCAACCAGTGGCCCGCGCCTGCAATGTCGCCGACAGCCAAAGCAAGATTGTTGCCCTTGACAACTGTCTTGGCGGTCAAACTGTCAGGCGCGAATGTCGGAGTGGTCGTTGTGTTTGCAGCAGTGGCGCGAACGAACAACGTAAGGCCGTCTTCCAGTGCAAGGATATTGGGCGTGTAGTCGCCTGTAATTGCATCAGCTGTACCAGTAGCCACCGACGTATTGTAATCGCCCGCCTGAACACCTTTCTGTGTAGCCATGCCGTCTTGGGCATAACTTTTCAGCAAAAGCGGAGTAACGCTCTTATCCGTCGTTCCCTGACGTATAAGAAGCAGATCTGCATCCGCAACACCGCTGGCAGCAACCAAATCCGCCAACGTGACCTTAGTGGCGCCCAGCTTCGACGTGATAGTTGCTTCGTTACCAGCAAGGGATAGAATTGCTGCTTGTTGGTCCAGTAGCTGCCGAACCAGTGCTTCTTCGGATGCGGTAAGTGCCATAATTACAAGACTCCAAATTGACGCGACGTTGCCATGATAACCACATTGGCACTGCCGCCACTTACGGGCTGATTACCGCCAACTGTTGCAGCGCCAAGGGTAAGAGTTGCATTGTTGATCACTTTCAGCGTATGCACGGCGTCCGCGGCTCCCTTGTACCCGATAGCAACAAGATACTTATTCGGGTCATTGCGGTCAAAGGCTTCCAAGCGGATAACGCTGTCCGGTACGGTGAAAAGGCCGACCCCGTTTGCATCGCTGACCCGGTCACGGTTAATGAGGCGAAACACTTTCTGGAAAAGCCAGTTCAGCCACTGTGCCGGTAACGGTTGCCCGCGAGCACCAGCGGTCTCAGGAATAAACCCTGCTGACAGCACTGCATCCGGAGGCTGGCCCACGTTCTGCTGACCGTCGGAATAGCTGACATAATCTTCAGCAAACTGAATCATTGAAACACCCCTGTGAGGTTATAGTGACCGATCGTGTTCAGACTGTTTGGATTATACACCGCCAGCGTCGGTCCGCCAACGTTCAAATACCCCATTCCAACATCAAGCTCCGCTGGAACACATCCGCCAAGAGTTGCTGAACCAGTAGCCACAGCACCTTGACTAACCTGAATGTCGCTACCTTCGGCCGTTAAATAGTCTGCACCGTTATTGACAAACAATTCGCCAGGAATTGGTTCTTTCGAAAAGCGGAACGGTTTATCGCGGTAGGATACCGCAACCGGAACAGTGCAGATTGCAGCCGGTGACAAATCCTGCATCGATGCCTGAATCTTGTAATCAACAAAGAATCCATTCGTGAAAAGCAAAGCGGTAGCAGGATACGCTTCCAGATACTGACAGTCTGTTGGATCAGTAAGGAACTTCAGACCATGAATTAGATCGCTGGGCGTACCCTTAGAGATATTGACAAACACGCGAAACTTAATGGCCACACGATACACATCATCATTTCGCCCTTGTCGCGCTTCGCCAACAATGTATCCGCAACCGTCTAACTGCGCACCAATCGCACCATCGATCCAACGGTCAGCAAGGAGGGCGTCAGCGTCCGTTTCCAATGTGGTCAAAGGCTCCACAATCTGTGCCAGCAATGCTTTCAGCTTGGGCGAGTTTTCAAATTGCCCTGTTAGACGCGGTACAGCAACGGCAGCGTAATCAAGCATTGTTAAACTCCGACAACTGTGATTCGTGCTTCGTCAAAGGTTGCAAGCTCTGCACGCGCTACCGCCACGTTCGCTGTGCTATAAGACGGAGTGTCAGTAATCAATGCAGTGATCGCCGCTTCAACGGTGATGGAACCGATGCCACTCGTTGCAGTGTAAATCGGCCCATAGAATCGTTGCGTAATGATGTCTTCGCCGATGCCGATTGTTGCACCGTAGTTGAACACAGCGGTTTTGATTGCTTGAACAACTTCGCTTGTAAGGACTTCCTCCAAGTTGAGTGAATTCACACTCACTCGGATCCAGGCGAACTTGCTTACAGGGCGCGAGAACTTGCACGACTGCACATCACCATTCTCATCTAAAACTTGAATGCTTGTATTGCCGTAAGTTTCAATTCCAGCGGGCTTTACTTCGAACAGTTTGTCAGCAACCGCTTGGTCCAAACCGCCATCTACAACCGCTTCAAATGAATGCGGCGGAAGGTTGAACGCATCAATCGCATTTGTTCGATTCTCGTAGATTGCGCAGTACGTAGCAGAATCTACTTCAGCTAGCACACGCGACCGAATTGCTTGTGCTGTTGCTGCACCAGTCACCCGAACGCTATTGGCGTGCCGCTCGCGCAGTTCTTCATCGGTTTCAGTGAAGCGACCCATCGAACCTGCGACAAGGTTATTGATTTCATCCCATCCAACAATGGAGCTATCAATGCGGGTGAGCGCAGCAACGGGCAGCGTATAGGCTCCCATTTCCAAGCCCGTGAATACGACAGGGGTTCCGAGCTTTGTGATTGTCAGCTTGCTATCCACGGTCAAAGTGAAATCGCTATACTGATCAGCCGCACGCAAACGAAGTACGCCATTGTCGGCAGTTGCCAGGAAGCTATTGACGTCGAACAGTGCAGCAAGCCCGGAGGCGATTTCTGCTGCTGTTGCACTGGCGTCGGACATATAGACCACACTGACGCCGTTCGCGATCACTTGATAGTTTGCGGCGTTCGAGATTGTGTTCGGTTCAATAAGTACGTCACCAGAACTCGAGCGGCTGATAACGGTGTCTGCCGTTGTGACATACTGGCGGTTATCAAGCGAGCGTGCAAGGGCACCGGTGGGGATCAATGTACTTTCAGTGCCGTAGCACATGGCCACAACCGTTGTCGGCGCAGCAGCAAGGCGCTCTAGCCCCACAAACGACACCGCGCCGTCTAGCGAAGTACCTTCCGCGCTGAACGGGTACATGCTGTCATAAGTGTTCTGAAGTACTTCGTAGGCATCGTCCAGCGCCGCTGCAAAGATACCAATAATCTGACCGACCACAGCGTCAGCATTCGTATTCACTGGGCCCAGCGCATCGGTAAAACGCTGATCGTAATCCGCCTTGATCTCGGTGAGACGCGGACGCTCGAAACCTTGTTGAGTCAGACTCATGTCGTTACCTCGACAATTCCGTATGGCGTGTCCGCCGTGAAATCAACTGTCAGCTTCCGCGTAGCGTTGCTGAAGCTATAATTGAATGAAATGATCTGGCGAACGCCTTCTACTTCCAGAATACTCTTTCGCAATGTAGCAAGAGCTCCGGAGAGCGTCAATTGCTTTCCTAGAATCTGTTGTAGGTACGGCGTTCCAAATTCAGTATCCAGGAACCATTCACCTCGCCAGAGCTTGAGCTTGATGAGCAACTGCTGGCGCACCTGTTCAGCCTTATCCACCAGCTTCAGATCTAGCGAACTGGTGTCAAGGTCGTGGGATGTTGTCAGCGCGATGTCAAGCATATCGAGGATAATAACACTTTGAAAGCAGGTCCATCAAGTTACAGACGTCACGCATTGGGAACCGCTGTATTGCTTCCACCCGCCTGCACACCTCCGTGAGTATGGGTTCCGTCAATCTTCTTGCCAAGACTGGTAATGCTGCCCGCGGTATGCACAAGGTTTCCGCTGATTGCAGTGCCGTTAGCACCGCCGAAACCCGCAAGCCCGTCCTGATAAGTGAGCTTTCCTTGTGTGGTCAGGGTTCCTGTGTTTGTCGTTGCAGGCGTGTCAATATTGGTTCCGGCCGGAGCATGAATGTTCAACTCTCCGCTTTCTGTTAGTCTGATGTACGCTGCGCCAAAGAACATTGTCATGTCAGCATTGTTGCTGCTGTCACCTGCCCCCGCGTTGCCTAGGTCACACATGACCGCGTAAGCATCCTGGAGGTCAAACATACGACGGTCGTCAGTACCATCAACCGCTTGTTGAGAAAACACCAGCAAACAACGATCGCCGGGTTTGACCGGCCCTTTGATTCCTGCTGCCCCGCCAGCAAACGACGGCCAGCATACGCGCACATTCGGAATGATTGGATAGTTCAGTACATCTCCATCCGCGAACCGCTTCTTCGGAGTTGGTGCAACACGAGCTAGCCCGTTCTCGTAGGATACGACCACAGCAGGCAGCGCAGTATTCACGTCCAAGAGTTGTGCTCGCACCAGCCCCATGAGCGCGTCAATCGGGTTGTTTGATGTCTCAGCCATTATTTCACATACCTCAACGTCAGTTCGCTGTGCCACTCGTTGCCATGCGTGTCACCCGAGTGTGTAAGTTCCTCAATTCGAAAGAACTCGCCATCGATACCTTTCGACTTCACTTGCACATACCCGCCCGGCTCAAGCAAAGGTTGCAGCAGTGTCTTCACTTTATACCCAAGGACACGAAGCATTTCCTGAACTTCGCCGTCCTTGTCGCGTTCTGTAGTTTTACGCACGCCGGGCTGACTTGCGGTAATGCCTTCCTTGGCAGCCGCTTTCTCTGTCATCGTTTTTGACTCCTGCATAGGAGAACCAATCAACCCTGTGTCGGGTGACAACACATAAGCCCTCTGCTTGAACACTCCGCCCTTTTTAATGACCTGAATTTCGCGGTTCTGAATGGACCATTCTAATCCCCCGTTCTCGCACGCCTTGTCCATTGCATCGCGCACACGACCAACGAATGCAAAGCCTGCGGGATATTGTTTCGTGGCAACATCCGACGGAAGGGGGCGCACAGGAAGACCGAACTTCTTGCTGATGGCGGTAACAACCTGCGAAACGGTAGCACCCTTGGCAAAAGACAGAGACACCTTGGCGTCACGGAACTCCATGAATCCATCTTGCATCTCAAGCTCGGTAATCCAATCGGGCCCTTCACGTACTGTCAGCGTCCGAGTCACATTGCCACTGAAGATCGTGGTCGCGCCGATGTCTTCGCTGTAACCAGCCTTCAGAATCAGCACGTTTCCAATCACCTCAATAAGAGCCCGGGTTTCAGGTGCAGCATTCCAGATTTTGACTGTGCATTGGTTCGGGGATTTTGTTGCACCTTTCTGAATGCTGAAAGAAAAGCGCAGACCGGCAAGCTCTTTTCCCTTGCCACCTTCCTTACCGATAACCAATGACGCGACACGATTAAAGAGCATGGCTTATTGATCCCAAAGCGTGGAACCAGTATCCCACGTCGAAAGGTTGCTATCCCATACCGTACCGACCACAGCTTCCGGAACCGCTTGGCGCACAGGTTGCGCAGTCACAACCGCGTCAGCTTCGTAATAGTACAGACCGAAATTGACTGCGAGATCGCTGTATCCCGGGCGATCCACGTTCCCTTTTTCCTGCACAAAGTAAATATCACCGGCTGGCAGAAGATTATTCTTAAAGCGGCCGATGAGCGGGTAATTCTTCACCATCTTGATATTCGTCAGGATGGGCGTATCGTCTGCCGCATTCACTGAAAGCGAAAAGTAACCGAATCGCTCGTTCCACAACACGCGCAGGATATAGGGATTTCCGTCAAGCTCTACGCTGACAAGTTGGTCTGTCGTTTCTGCTTGCAGAGGAATCTTTTGAATGAGTGCCATTATTTCAGAATCCTCGAAAGTGTGCTAGACGGCTTCTGAACTGTCTCGGCTTGTTTCTTTCCGCTGTCCTTAGTTGGTTCAGCTTTCTTAGCAGTGCTGCCGGATGCTCCACCTGCCTTTGCGTCTTTCTTAGGATTGATCCCGTCGGGCACATCAACCATCTGCGTGGCCACCTTACGGATGTTGATGAATTCAGCACTGAACTCAATTGCCTCACCCACACCAGCGGCCCGCGGAATAGTCACGTTTGTCAGAACCATGTCGTCATAGATGCGATGCTTCGTATAGACGGTCATTGGTTCTTTGAGCTTTAGTAACTGGTACAGCAAATCGAAGACCGCTTGTGTGCGATTCCCTACTGCACCAGAATTAACCACACCTTCCACGGACTGACTCAAGACAATTGGCGTGTCGGTAACGAATCCGCGGAGCCTTAGTTTGTCGGATTGATCAATAACGTGGTCAGTTATTGGTGCGCCAACTTCAACAGGATTGCTAGTCGCCTCTGCGGACCATTCGTGATTCTCGTCCAGAACCGCATCCAGCTCGATATTGCCGTAGAGGTTTCCGAATGTGGTTTGAAACCATTGTCCGCCGAAGTATAGTCCGATCATGCCTTGTCCTTAGGGCGCATAAACCGCAAGGTCACGCGCCAGCTTATCGTTTGCACCCTTCTCGAACGACTGCTGGGCAGCATTCTGGAGGAACTTGGATTGCTCGGCGGTTGTTCCAGGGGGAACGGTAACTGTTACGTTGGTATTGGATTGCACGTTAGGGCGACCTGCCCCCATAGCAGCTGGCGCAAGTTGGGCCGGTGCTACCGTATTGGCAGCAAGTTGATCGCGGCCTGTGCCGGCCTGTGTGCTGCTACCTAGGCCAGCAAAGCTCTTTGCCCCCTCCCACGCACCAGAAGCAAGCTCTTTCACCCTGTTCCAAGCGTCGCTCACAGCATTCACAATTGGCAGGAAGATTGCATTATAGATCATTGCTCCCCATGATGTAAAGACCTCCGTCACGTAGGTTGTGACAGCGGTGAAGGCCGCAACGAACGCATCCCGAATCCAGATTCCCCATTGCCCGACAACCTGCCACAATAGCGATCCAATTGCCTGCAGGCCCACCATGAATAAGTTCGGGTCAAGCGTGAAGGCACCAACGATCGCGGCAGCAATGGCGGCAATAAGTTCGCCGAACCACCGGAACACAGCCATCACCGCTTCAATTGCCCCCATCACATAGACCCGCCATTCTTCCCAAGGGCCAATCAATGAACCGATGAGCGATTCGCCTCCTTGGATCCAAACGTAGAGGTCTTCAAGCACCAGCGCCACAGCGGTAACAATCGCAATGATCTTGATGAACGGAAGCATTGCAAGCAGGCTGGCAGCGCGAAAAGCGGAAAGAATAGAAAGTGCCTTGGCGCCGAGCGCAACTCCAATCGCGATACCAACGAAGCGGATCATATTCTCCCATCCGCCGAACGCTTCAACCAGTTTATAGACTCCCGCCTCAATTTTATCGAACACGGTAAGAATGCTGTTCGCGATTGTGGTCACAAAGTTGGAATCGCGGTTCATCTTGTCCAGCATCCGCGCAAAGCGGTTTCCAATGACAGTCATTGCACGACCGACAGTCATTGGCATCTGCTTGAACTTGTCACTAAAGTAATCCGACATCTGGCGCGTGGCGTCGATCACAGCTTTCGAGGTGAGCTTCCCTTCAGAAGCCATTTTCTTAAGCTGCTCGCGCGGAATCTTCATCACCTCCGCCAGCTTGTCGAGGTACTGAGGGGCAGCTTCTGCCATTGAACGGAATTCGTCCCCCTGCAACACGCCCGAGGCCAACGCTTGCGAGAATTGAGTCATCACTGCTGAAGCTTCTTGCGTACTTGCACCGCCTACAACAAGAGCTTGAGAAATGGTGTCGGTAATGCCCAGCAGGTCTTCTTGAGTTGTGATGTAATCTTTGGCCGCGTTGCCGACCTTTGTGTAAAGCGAAGCATAAGCTTCAATCTTAACACCGGATGCGCTTGCACGCTTTGCAACCTCATCGAACGCATCACCAGCATCACCAACGGTCTGCGGAAGCTGACTGATTCGAGTGCGAATGTTTTGCATCTCGTCCGCGATATTGATAATAGCCTTAACGGTAGCAAGGCTGACCACAGCGGCGGCCATATTCCGAAACGCGGTCGCTGCTTGCTCAGCCTGGTCTTTAATCCGATTAACAGCGTTCCCCGCATTGTTCAGCTGAGTCTGATTAAGCGAGAAGCCCAGTCGAGTAATAAGTTCGCGAACAATCAATTCGTCACCTCTGTACCTTTGCTGCTTCGTATTGTGCCGCTTCAATGTCGGACTGCATATCAAGCAGCGCGTTCAGCGCCTGCAAATCCTCCACCGTGGCAACACCGTCTTTCACTTCCTGGAGCGTTACCTTCCCCGCAAGAATCGGACGCCATATCCATAGCTCCGCAGACAGCTCTTCGTCTAGCCTGCCTGGGACGCTTGCGTTGTCTTCACGCCTTCGGTCAGAGCGCCAAAGCGTTCGACCAGTGAGACGAAAAAAGGGCCAAATTGATACCTCACAACCTCAAGAATCAGTTCGTACAGGTCGAACAGGTTTTCAGTTGTGAAGCACTGATCAATATCGGTGCCCACCTTGATGAATTTTTTGATTTCCACGCAATACACGCGGGACTCTGCAAACAACGGGAGAACAATATTGTCCATGATGGACTCGTCCAAGTTACTTGCAATCACCTGAGCAGCTTCTTTGACATCAATATCGCCCAGACCTTTACCAGCGCCCACTAGCGAGCCGATTACAGGAACCGCAATCTTCTGGAGCCGCATGAGCAGCTTATTGGCGGCAAAAGCGTTCATACGCACAGCGGTGAATTCCCGCGTGCCTATAATAAAGGTTTCTTGTTGCATGATAATTCCCGAATGTGGTTAATGAGTCAAGTATAACAAAACGGAGCTTTGTGGAGCCCCGTTTTCTCCTTCAACTTAGTTGCCACCACCGTGGAAAATTTTCAGATCTGCAGCACTGAATACCCACACACGCTCAGAGACTTCTTTTCCGAACGTGGCTTCAGGAACGGACTTGATCCAGCACTGCGTCGCAGCAGCAAGAGAGCGCCCGGAACCATCCACAACGCTGATTGGGATAACAATCAGACCGTCGTTAGTAAGGTCGTCCGTCGCAAGCAATGCTGACAGCAAGTCATTGGCCGGGCTGGTCTGCAAGAGCTTGAATTCGAACTCACCCATCTTATTCGCGTTGCGAGCGCGTGCAACACCGCCATCAGTGCCAACGCGGGTAAAGTACGCATCTTCAGCGCGTCGAGCGATGATGGAATCACCATCGCTAAGGCCTGACAAAATGACTCCGCCCACAGTGCAGATCACCTGTGCGGGATCGTAAGAACCTGTCAAAGTAGCACTCATTCATCTTCTCCTTAGAGTTCGTATGCCAAAGCACCAGTGATTTCCACAACGTGGATCGCACCAGCAAGGCGGGCCGTAAAGCCAAGCGACAGGACGCGGGAGGCCTTAATGCTCGGAGCCAGTTCAACGGAACGCGGATACGTGATAACAAATCCCGGAACCGTATTGTTACTGGCGTCCAATTCGTCAGGAGCAATACCGCCCACGTTCTGCCCTTCCTGCAACGACTTCCGCAGATTATTCACGCAGAGCTGGATTCCAGGATCGGTGTAAGGAACTTTGTCCCGATTGATCATCATTTGCGCCATATTGACCTGGATGACATCTTTAAGCCAATCGCGGAATCGAATGACATCAATCCATTCGCCTGCTGCAACCTTGCCGGGGTTCGTCAAGGCAATCTGAGCCTGATAGAACTCGAACGTGTTACCGCCCTTATTGACCACAGTCTGCTTCTGTGTGGCAGTCAAAGGGGACGGAGTGACGCTTGCCAGTTGTTTCAGTGCCCAAGTTTCGGCGCCCGGCTTGATGGTGAAAACACGACCTGCCCAAGCTGCATCAGGGTATTCGGTAGCGGCGTTCGTGTGGAACAAAGCTGCTGTGCGATAGTATCGCGTATTCTTCAACACGCTCAGGAGGTCGGTTGTCACGCCAGCGTTAAGAACGTCGGATTCATCCGTTGCAGTGATAAACAAGCGGTCATTTGCTTCAGTCCATTCAGCTGCATCAAGTTGAGTCTGCTTCACGCGCTCGACCATTACAAGGCCGTACCACGACTGATCTTCATCTGTGATAGCGTCAAGGTCGTCCGCAACCGCACTACCAGCAGCCAGCGGACTGATTGTACCCCATTGCAAGTTCGACAAAAGCGTGATTGAATCGATATTGGAACCGATCCAGGCAACTTCCAGAGTGTTTCCGACCACAGTGGCGGTAATGATTTCGTTGGAGTCCGCAAGCACGTTCGCAGCAAGACCGGCTACAATTTCCGCAGCAGTAGGAGTGCCGTCAGCTGTGTAGCTGTATGTATCTGAGCCAACGCTGAAAGAGTAAGTACCAAGAGCAATCAAGTCCGCAACCTCAATCACCCCTTTCAACACAGCGCGCCGACCAACCTTCACTTGTCGCGGACGCGGAATCTGACCGAAGCAGTCGGATAGCGCAGTCAGCAACTTAGGCGGCAAATCGTCTTCGGCTGCAGCATTATAACTGGTATAAACACGGACACGCTCAGGGAAGGTCATTAGCGGAGCAACGATCATCGGAGTACCGAAGTCGCCTCGCACAACACCAGTCGTCTGGAGCGCAATTTGTACTGAAACAATATCGTCAAGGGTTGCCATTGAAAAACTCCTTTGTTAAATCAAGCCCACTATAACACAACCGTGATGACTTCCGCCAGATCCGAATTCGGTTCATCAAACCCTAGAGTTTGATTTGTGACGTATCCGGCAGCCGTTTCCACTGTCTCGATCACACCGACACGGTCAAGAAGCTCCGTGCCAAAGCGAACGAACAAATCCACACTGGCGCGGGGTTCCAGTTGCGAATTATCGAGCTTGTACGGCACGTTGAGCACGTCACCGATATCGTACAGCGCAATCTTTTGGATCTGCCATTGTTCAAGAATAGTTGTGCGAGACAGGTTGTCTCGCAGGTCTGCGCACGCTACATCGGAATCAGTTCCGAAACGTTGCATCTGTACCGTAACTTCTCGAACACCAGTTACAAGTTGATCTCCGTCATCATCAACTCCTTGGCTATAAGCATCCACCCCTATAGCTCTTTGAGCAGAAATCCTCATTGTCCAATACGGTAAAGATGGACGCGGAGAATTCTGATCTGCAAAAATCAAAGCCTCGTCACCAATAACAGCTTTGATTAGTGCTTGTAATGTCGATTTCAGGCTCATTACGGAGTCCAGAAATCAGGACTTTTCTGTTTAGTTCCAATTCCGGTACTCTGATAATGCAAATCTAGAGTAAGTACAGCAGGTTCGTTGGGAGAACCGCCAGTAATTGTTGGAATTGTAGTGACATCAAAATGAACTAACAACAAGCCGTCGGGTTCTATAAGATCTGAATCAAATTGCGAAGCAGCAGGGCTTGCCGCACTAATTTGAGTCTCGTCAGTTCGGTGCCCCCATCGAGGAATAGTTGCAATATCAGGAGTGCTGACGGTAAGCGTTCTATTTACCTCGACAGGAAAAACTTCCTGTCCATGGCCTTTAGCGTAAGCCATATAGAAGTTGAAGACAATGCTTCCGCTAATTGTAGTTCCATTATGACACCAATGAGCATGAAGAAAAAGATTGCTGCCGGGGACATAATCGTGAGGAATATGAAATACACAATCCCCGTCGTCACCAGCAGAATAGAAGAAAGCACGAACATTCGCTCCCCTCAGTGCTCCAAGCGTTGGAGAACCAGCGCCTGAAGTTTTTGGTGTAATGTCTCCAAGCAAATCCACCCAAGGGTAAGTTGGAGTTATCTGATCAACCTTAAACCCTACGCCCGGAGTTTCTGGAATGATTAGACCGCTCACCCGCCCTTCTTGAAGGTCTTCAATCTCCGCTTTAGCAGCCGCGAAATTTGATCGGACCCCTGCGGTTGTCGCGTTACCGAAAGGAGGTACTGCGGGATCAATATCACTTGCCATTTAGGGCCTCTTCAGTGCGCCAGACGTCCAATCGGACGTCGTTGTGAATTTGAACACCTTCACGCCGAGGTATTTGTAATGACTAATCACACCAGACTGATTCGCAAAGATACTGACCAGTTCATAACCATAGCCCTCATGAACAATAATGTCGGGTTGCACACCTTCACCGTCCGCGGTTACTTTTAATCGAGTGTCGCTGTAGAACTTAGCGAAGTCGGACAAGTGGCGCCCTTCAGGCAATGCGTGCAAGTCTTGCCCAACGACCACAGGTTGCGCCGACGCCATTACAGTTCCAGCAGTGCGTGCGCCCGGAGCCCAGTTCCCGCTCACATAAGCGCCAACGCCTTCACTCAATAAAGTCTTGGCTTTGCGAAAGCTCATGCTTGCCTCCCGCGGATGCTGATCTGCACGGCGTTCGCCATTGCCCCACTATCAACCAGTGTCTTCGTAGAACCTTTCTTAGCTTTGACAGTGCTTTCCGCAAGACGGGGAAGAATGTTCCGCCCCGTGATTATGTTCTGGATGCGCCCAGCGTGCTTCTGACCGATCACGGTCAGTGCAGCAGTAGCGGTCTTTTTACCTTGAACCATCTGATTCGCTTGCTTCTGGAAGTCGCTGTTGATTTCCGCTACATTCTCATCGAAGGACATTGCCATGAACGGACGGGACGGAATATCGTCAGTTCCGAATTCGTTGTATGACGCATATTCAGCAATGCTAACTCCTTCGTTCTGGGAACCTTCCAGGATACCAACAGCAACTTCCATCCCCTTGGCTTTTTCAAGCTCACGAAAGATGTTTTTCCAACCTCGGTCAATATCCTGGACATTTGCCATTATTACTCAACCCGAGTCATGATTGCTGCACCAAAGCACGCCCGCGTGATGTCGAGATACTGCTGACCGTAGGAAGTCTGGCCTAAATAGGTGTCACTGCCTTTCACGCCTGCATAACTACGTTGCAAATCCCCTTCCTTCTCGCTTGTAATGGCCCCCATGGCTGCTGAAACACCCGAGCTTTGAGTTTGGGCAAGGCGCAGCATGTGCGCCGCGTACAGCGCCAGCGCCATTGCTGCCCGCTCGGTATCCAAGCAATCAACATTCACAAGGTTTCCAGCAACTAGCAGCCATTGATTTACCGTCTCGTCAGCGACGCTGGCAAACTCTGGCGCTAGAAGCCGGAAATACTGGAGCTCGGTCATTACTTAGCAGCCGGAGCAGGTGCAACAAGAGTGCCAGGCTTCGGTGCGGCGGGTTTCACTTCAACAAGCTCGTCCTTGTTGATGGCGTTCTTGAAGCTGTCCGAGATATCCTTTTCCTCGCCCGGGGCGATTGACACTTCACCGATATGGTGCAGGCGGGACGATACGTTCTTGACCTTCATTTGAATCTCCTAAAGTGAATAAACGGAGCCGGCTTGCGCTGGCTCCGTTTATTGTACTTAGATACCGTCGGCGAAGGCAAAGGCCAACGGATACTCGATAATCACACCGGCGAACCGCGATTCGACGGGGATCACGAATTCCAGGCCTTTTTGCTGCGGGCTGTACTGCTTGATCATCATGGGAATCTCGAGCTGCCAATTCTCACGGCTGTTCTCGATAGCGTACATGCGATCCGCACCGCTTACGCCGGCACCGTCCAGCTCGACGACCTGCCTGAACGTGACGCCCGGATGGACCTTCTGGAGGAATTCCAGAATGGTCGTATCGCTGGCCGTGCTGTTCTGCGTGGTAGCGATCAGAGCGTATTGTTCGACCGGCATCCACACTTCGGACACGCGATGGACGCCCTTGGACTGCGTAATGACCTTGTTGATCAGCGCATTAACATCGCGAACGATCTTGTCAGCTGTCTTGGCAGCAAAGGTCTTGGACGAGCCGGTACCGTCAGCAGCCAAGGTGACTTCCGGAATGTTTGCGTTGTTCAACAGGCCGGGCAGATTGTGGTCAGCGTCGCCGGAGAAGGCAAGTTTATTTACAAGCTCTTGCTGGGCACGGGTAGCTGCCATGGCACGCTTGCCGGACAGATTGATACCGGCGAACATGGCTGAACGAATTTCCTGCACGTTGTAGCCGTAAGCATTGCCCAGCGAGCGAATCACGCTGGTGAATTCCTTACCGACCACATCTGCGCGGGGCAGGTCGTTGGCGTAGTTGCTGATCACCTTCGCCATGCCGACGGAGTCATACTGGCGATAAGTGTGCGTGGTGGCGCCTTCCGGAATTTCAGTAGAAACCGGCATCAGGGTCAGGGCGTTCAGCTGGATGCGCTTCACGTCGTAAGTCTGCGACTTAACGTATTCCAGCTGGCGAGCGAAAAAGATGCTTTCGTTCGCGTCAAAACGACCGCTGTTCTCAATGACGCGGAGGTCAGCCTCGTCGTATTTCATTTCATCGCGTTTCATCTTACTTGATCTCCACGAGGGCCAAGCCAGCAGCGGCCGTGGCAGTGATGAACTTCACGCTGATCTGCGTGAAAGCTTCAATGCCCGCGGCAACAGCTTCGTCAGTCACCTTGCCGTTAGCAGTCTTGAGGTTAGCAGTTGCGCCAGCAACGACCGCGTCGTCGGTCTCGAGCCACATGCGTCCATTAGTCAGAACGCTAACGGTCTCGTATTGGTTATACTGCACGACGCCAGCTGAGGTCTGTTCGCGAGCCATGTCATGCAGAGCGAAGCCAATGACACCGGCGCCGGTCGTGGCCTTAAGAACTTCCTTTTCCTTGTCGGTACCGAGCTTGACAGGGTAAGCGACCGGGATCGCTTCTTCCGCTGCATAACTGCGGACGTTTTTGGCACCGATGCCGTCAAGCATACCCTTGAACGAGGCGGCGCCGTATTGGCCGATGGTTGTTTGCATCTACTGCTCCTTTTTTCCGAGTTGAGACATGAAGCCCTTGTACGAACCGGCTTCGGGCTTGCCGTCCTTGCACGTGGCACCCGCTTGACGTTGCTTCGCCATCGCAACATCGTTCTTCATGCCAATGGCAATGTCGAACGCAGCGTTGATGTAGTCGTCGGACTTGCCGGTCAGGTCGGCGTCGGTGCGAACCGTCTTGATGATCAGTTCCCTGACTTCGCGGTCGGTCTTGCCGGAGCAATCGACCTTGAATTCGCCAGCAACCTTTTCCAGCTCAGCACGCACTTTAATTTCAGCACGCGCAGCATCCAGAGCGTCCTTGCGGCACTTTTCCAGCTCGACAGCGAAGCCATCGACACGCGCTTTCAGCGTGTCGCGCTCGCCTTCCAAGGCTTGGACTTTGGTTCCGGTTTCTTTCAGCTTGCCGGTCAATTCGGCATTGTCGGAGCGCATCTTTTCGAATGCGACAACGACCTCGGGAGCAGCCTGATATTCCAGGCCACTATCCAGCCGAATACGGCCCAGATTGTCAGACATGGTTTTTTCCTCTTCAGGGTTGAATAAAACGGCGTCATGCCGATCGAGATTGAGGCGAGCATTACCTGCACGACCCCGCGGAACGATTGCAAGATGATTGATCCGAATATTACGCTGGATCGCATCATATTCCTGGCCGTTCCAAACACCAGGCATCTCTTCAAGATTAACTTTATAACCAAGCGACAACTCGCGCTTGTCGCCCTTCAAAATCTTATCAATCATTTCACCGTCATGAACGATGATTGGAGCGACCACATCATTCCCGTCCTGTCTGCCTTCACCTTTCATGGTGCCAACAGACAGTCGCTTCGCGTTCTTCGCTGTAACAGGTTCGCTGGGATGCTCGTCAGTGATGGGCTTACCAGCAAAACTCTTCAGTGAGTCGGAGTGGAATACCTCTTCAGGCGGTCGCAGTTCGCGTCGGATCGTACCGTCGGCGTTCTTATACAACTGAATACCTATACGACCTACAATCGGCGTGTCAATCAAATACCCCTCGTCAGTGCGAGTGGCTTTGATTTCAGTACGGTCATATCGGATCGCTTCCATGGTCGGGAGTATATGCGGGGTTGATTCAATAACGCAAGGCCCTTGATTCATCAGACTGTTAAAAGAAGAGCTTCCAATTTTTCACCTTTTAACTTTGAAATAGCAGCCCTATGATTTCCGTCCCAGATAAATAATTTTCCATTATCCTCAATGATTAAAGGTAGCTCTCGAACTCTAACGGGGGCAATTCCCTTCGCTAAAGACAACAACTTGTCGCGAGATAACGAATCTTGAAACGTGACTAATTTAGTTGGATCCAATAAAACACGAGGCAATTCCAGTTTATTTGCACCACGAGCAAAAATTTCAAATCTTGCTTCAAGGTCATCATTGTTAATTAAGGGAATAATATTCTTAACTGTATCACCACCTTCAACTTCTCTTGTCAATAGTCTGTTAAATCCAGTCATATTTTGAATATCAGATACAACATCGAAAGGTTTGACCGCCTGGGATTGAACTGGTTCATTTTCATCGCCCCATACCGCCTCGGCACGACACCGGCAACGCACCGGCTGTCCTGGATGCTCGCCACCTGCGCCTTCCTTCCAGGAATACTCGTTGCCGTTGCGGGCGGCGTGCTCGGGCCTTACGCGGCTATCCTGCACGCTGCGCCATATATACCGCTCGACACCCACGCTCTGCAGGCGGTAGCGCGTAAGGTCGGCATTCAACTTCAAAGTCTGATCCTGTGCAATCAACTTGGCGCGGTAATCAGTGACGCCATAACGAGACTTGATCTGGTCTTTGATGTCTTTGACCGACTGACCGTTCATTACACCGCGCCGAATAATACCCTCGAGCTCAGGGTGCAAACGTGTCGGCAAAGATTTGATGAGTGCCGTGTTCTCGCTGATCCAACCTTCCGCAAGCGGTTTAAGGAACGGTTCGCTGCGAAACACATTCACGCCAAGAATGGCGCTCGACGGCGCTCCGGGCATCACTGGAGGCAAGTCCAGACCAGTGTTGGCCTTCACTACCATCTTGAACTGACCCTCATTGAACTTACTGACCGCGTTGAACTGCCCCGGAAGCTTCTGTATGACCACACCAACAGCCTCCAGCGCAAGGCGTGCAAGCTCGGCGATCAGGGTGTCGAGCGTATCGACCCAAGAGTCAGCACGACGCTCGACATCGAATTGGAGTTTGATGTCAGCGAGCCTGGGGATCAGTACGCGCTCCACATCCACTTGAAGCTGCTTCGAGTACCGAACCAGAAGGCGGGTATATTCCCGCTCCTGGCTGTCAGGATTATTGAACGTCTTTTTCTTCACCATTCACGCCTCCTTGTGGAGGTGTGGCCGCAGCTTCTTCCTCACTCTGCCCGGGCACTTCCGGAAGCTGATCCACGTCGTCGATCGGATACCCTTCGTTATCAAGTTGCTGACGAACTTCACTGGCATCCAATGCACCCATGTTGTAGTAAATCTCGCGGGTCTGTGCTCGCTTGTAATCTGTCTCGGATGCTTCCTTATCAGACGGAACGAACATTTCGTTAAACTTGATCAGGTAATCGTCTTTGAACTTACCCATCGCACGCAACTGGATTTCCACCAGCTTGTCCAAGTTCGGAAGAAGGATGGTTGTCTGTTGCTGAGAAATTTTCGCGTACCAGTTTTCAAGATCGCTCTTACCAGTGCTACTGAGACCTCCCTGCTGACGCCCGAACAGCAGCGCTTCGGGCATACCAGTGACAGCAGACAGCGCAAGACCAAGGCGGTCAAGGATGTCGGCAACACCGGACAGCGGAGTCGATTTCAACTCGTACGTCTCTTGGGCATCAATAACGACCGTATTGTTGATCGAGCGTGTCATATCGACAAGATCCACACGCTTCCTGACAAGCGCCTCGCCACCTGGAGAGCGCAGCAGGTTCGTCAGGTCGGGAATCCCATGAACCGCTTGCTGGGCCCGTTCGAGTAATGCATTCGACCAGTATTGCGACATATTAAATCGAACCAACTGATCGAAACATTGCTGCAACTTGCTGCCACCCCATCCGTCATTCTCTTCACGGATGCGTCCGGGCACCGACACGCCGTCAAACACCAGGCATCGCGATTCATGCACAAGGTACGGCGTCCCGACTAGCGGTGACACGTGATAGACCTCAGTCTTCCCGAACCGCTTATCGCTCGGGTCTTCGTATTTCTTGTGGCGGGACACTTGCCAGCGGTCATAGACGCGGAGCTGCTCGAGTTCTTTCACCGCTTCAATGTTCAGCGGGTCTTCCAGCGTGCCGCCGTCATTGACAAGCATGACCACAAGTGAGCCTCCGTAAAGTCCGGCCCAGCGCAGCGCGTCGCACAGCAGCGGCATGGCTTGGATTCCTTCCAGCTCTGCACGCACATCCGCGTCGTCATCCACACCCTCGATCTCGTAGCCCGCACGAACCATTTCTTCCGCAGGCAGATCGATGATGCGCCGAGCGAATCCGTCGCCCTCGTACAGGTTCTCGAGCTCTTGCTGCTTCAGCCTGCGCGTCGGTGTAGCACCCCGCGTGAATGCGCTGCGGTCGCCCTTCGTATTGACGTTCAGGAAGACGTTCTCGTAAGGCCCGTCGTCCCGCTGTGCGTCCTGCTTTTCTTCGCTCATACTTCCTCCAGCTTAATTGAGAGCGGGTCGCCCCACACGATTCCTTCAGGATGATCCGCACTATAGACGATCAACGTCATGTCGTGCAGCCCAGCAGGTGCATCCATGCCTCCGAACTTGAGGCGGATGCCGTTTGCTTCATTCGCAAACAGGCTCGGGTGATCAACGGAGTTGAAGGACGAACTTCCGAACCGGAATTCAACCTTCGTGATACTGGCAGGCAACACCGGCGACCCGTTGTTACTGAGCGTCATTAGCACGTCGTTCGCTCGCCCTTTATAGAATCGTGCGTCCATTTAATTCTCCAATGCGATAGTTCGTTGATTTGTTGTCAGAGCAGCGGAGCGGGTTGCAGCATAAAGGAACGCTTGTGGGGAACGCACAACTCCCATGCTTACGCCCGACACATACGACACGTAATTCACGTTTGCGCAATTAGAACCGCCCAGCATGTGCATCTGAACGATCGCGCTGGCATCCGCAATGGAATCATTAACCACAGCAGCGCCCGCCAGCAGGTGCGTCTGAGCAGCGGCGCCTTGCGCGGATGTCGTTCCAACCGAACAACCTGCTCCGGCCAGAATGTGCGTCTGTGCAACAGCACCAGCGTCGGACGTATTTCCTGAGGCCGCGTCGGCGCCTTGCAGGACGTGCGTCTCTGAGTCCTGAACAGCTCCGTTCGTGCTAGTGTTACCCGAAGCACAAGAAGCCCCTGACAGAAGGTGCGTTTGCTGTGCGGCTGCTGCGCTCGACGTTGCCTGGGCCAGTACCGTAGCACCGGCCAGCAGGTGATCTTGGCCTACGCCGCCCGCGCTGCTCGTGCTGTCGGCCCTTGCGTGGGCACCTTGAAGCACATGCTGCTGACCAATTGCACCAGTTGTCGAGGTATTGTCGGATTGTGCATTGTTCCCGTAGAGTGCGCCGCCCCCGGCGCCGATAACTTGGTACCATCCGCCACGGCAGACGTAAGCTGCGTCTGTAGAGTTGTCGCCCTGCAGCCAGCCAATGGTGCCGACTCTGGCAAAGTCAGCCACTTCAGGACGACCTTATGAACGGATCAACGTACAAAGTGCCTCCCACACTAGGGAGGCCAACGCAAATGCGTCCCGAAATTCCGCCAACGGACGTTGCTGTAATCGCTACCCCACTATCACACTTGCCAGACCATGCTGTCCCGCTCTCGCCTGACCATGACGAAAGGCCAGCGCCAGCAGCCTGGTCAGCAGCGCTTGCAAGCACGCCTTTCCGGTCTCCGTAGAAAGATGCTAACGTCGTTCCTGACGTTGTCTTCGCTGAAAACTCTGCCCATACCTCAGCATCTGTGTATGGGGTTGCGCTACCGTCACTCAGAATCTCGATCCGGCGCGTCGCTGCCGATAAGCTGCTGTTGTGTGCATCAATCCATGGCGTAGCGAATGGCGTGTAAAAGGAGCAATTGGCCGTTGTCGTAATTTTCCACGACTGGCCGGACGGCCCGCCGGTAACGTAAACAGCCGTTGATGTAACTGCCGATCCGAATGCGTCGTGATACTCGATTAGACCGTGGGTGTCACCCTGTGCTGAGTCTAGAACCCATGCTCTAGCTGACCCTTTGTTTGGAACTGTGGTCTGCGTTGCCAACACTACGTAGTTCGGCGGCAATTTGCACTGCACAAACCTGTATTCGGATGGTGCGCGCGCCATGTTTGCGACAAGCGTCGTACCAGACGGGTACCCGCTGAAGTCACAGCCAACAAAATCGACTTGTACATGGGTGTCTGCTGACGGATCAAGCACTATTCCAGAAGATACATGTGACGTCGAAATGGCCCATTGGCTGTTGTTAATTTCAACGCGCCCAGCGTACCTGATGCGGTCCGTGTTTCCGCTGGTGCGGTCGCAATCGAAAATAAACCCGGTCAGCTTGGTGTATGAATTAGATGTCCCGCCAATCGCATGGTCAACGGATGAGGATGTGGAAGAATTCCACATCCTAAAATTTTCTGCCTCGAAATGCCCGCCGTCGTTGTTATTTACTGTCAGCACGCCGCCAACTGTTCGCAACGTGAGGCCAGATAGGAAGATTTTTTTTGCTCCTCCCAGGGTGACGTTACGGTTGGCGCTAGAAGACCCGATCCACCCTGACGTGCCCATCGGCGTTGGTGCGTCGCTGTTGTCCTTATCAACAGACACTACAGACACGTGCGCAGCAAATGAATATGTTGTATTGGCGGCAAGTTCCTCTCGGCTGGTATAGTGAACCCGTACCTGGTCCCCGTCTGCGGTTGCCGCTGCTCTAACCGCCTCAAATGTGGTAGCGGCCTTGGCCCACGTGTCGTAAGGTGCGGTATTCGACCCGCCGGTCCAATAGCGGTAAATAGTCATTACAAATTGCCTTCTGCAAGCATGGCCGCGTAGCGGTCATGTGCGACTTTTATTCTGGCGGCACGCATAGCAGTCCATTGTGGGGCTGTAAGTGATCGACCGAAAGCGGCGTTAAAACTGGCTCGCGCTTGCGCGTCTGTGAGGTCGCCTGTCACAAGCATCTTCTCCAACCAGTAAAGCAAGCGGCAAAACTCTGCCTGCTTGCCAGCGTTGCGCGCGGCACGAACACGCATCCAATATCGTGCTGCGAATTCGGCTCCGGTCTGGTGAATCAGGTTTAGCGCCATTTCACTACTCGTCAAGAATTGCTGACGCTTCTGCTTCAGCCAATTGCGCCGACAAACCGCTCGCGTGGGTAGCGAGCAGCGCGTCGCGATCGGATGAGCCGTCCCAAAGGTAAATCAGCGTATGCACTGCGCCGGACGTTTCAGTGTGCGACTCAACTACCCAACGACCGCCTCCTGATTGCGCGGAATGGTCCGTATCGTAGGTTGACGAAACGATCGGCATTTTAGTTGTCCCTTACGGTGCCACAGGTTGCTTTGACGTATAGACTAGCGACGGGAAGGTAACAGGGTTCCCGACCACAATGGTTTGACCAGTCGTTTCCTCGGTGACCCAAAGGACTCGGGAATTGACCGTGTCCAGAAATGCGAAGTGCGATGCAGGCCCACCCGCATCCGCTGCTGCGTCCTGCTTACCTGCCGCAGTTGTCAGCGCGCGGTCGTTACCACTATTGCCCAATGTGAAGTCACCCGTCACCATTGCAGCGGACGCCATGATGTTGCCGGTCACGGTGGCATACGAATCGCCGAACGTATAAGCATCCAGCAGCGCCACGAGGTTGCAATTTGATTTGATGTACTGCGGGCCGTTGTCCAGCACGTTCGGGTGAGCATACTTCGCCATGGAATCCTCCTGTTAAGTCATTGCGCCAATATCGAAATTCGGTTCAAGAACAAGCGTGTTGAATGCACGCGATGCGCCATCCACTTGGTCGTCATATTTACCATTCGGGAAGATACAAAGCTCACTCAAGAACACCTCGTTCCAATCCCCAATCAGGATATCAACGTTCCCTGCTTCAGCTTGTGCAGCCAGCGGATTAGCACGGTCTGTCTTAGCCCCCGATTCGAGTGTAGCCTTTACAGTATAGCCCGCCAATTGCAAAACGTAATATGACGCTTGCTGCTTACCTGCTTGGCCCGGGTCTTGTGGTAGGGATATCCTTACCGCATACCCGTCCTGAGCCGCTGTGTCTTTAATGAGTCTTTCAACCTTGGCTGCTGAAAACTGTTCGCGTTCCACACCAGCAATGACAAAACGCCCGTTCGGGTAGCGCCCAATCTTGATGCCTGCTGTGTAGTCGCCCCCGCCCTCGGTTGCAGCCAAGTCCCATCCGCGAACAAATGTCGTGCCCACGGGCACAGCTTTGACGGGATTGAACCAGCTCCTCTTGAACATACCACCCTCACGGGGAGCGGGTCGCTGCTGCAACTGCCCGGCGGACGCATAGCTACCCATCGTTTTTTCTAGCGAAGCAACGCTTTCCTCCGGGAACCGTTCGGGGAACAATAGTTCGCCGTCGTAGGTACGCGGATCGGTGAATCCAAGGCTAGTTGTGCAGCGCCGTTCCTCTTCAAACCGCATCGGGAGACAAAGATGCGTATAACCAAGGTCGCGCTCAATGATGATGCCCGACGTGTCCTTCTCGTTAAGCCGCTGCATGATGACCACAATAGCGGACTCGTCGTTATTCACCCGCGTCGGGAGCGCTTCGGTAAATGTTAGCTCCGCTGCTTTCAGGTCAGCTTCACTGTTCGCATGATCCACCGACAACGGGTCGTCCAGAATAACGCGATCACCCCGTGAGCCAGTCATGGAAGTAAAAGCCATTGCTTCCCGGAATCCTGTGCATTCGTTCTCAAACTTGGTTTTAGCGTTCTGGTCGCCCGTCAGCTTAATGGGCCACCGCTGCTGATACCAGTTGGACTGAATCAAACGACGACATTTCAGGTTGTCGCGAACTGCCAAATCTTGCTTGTGTGCTGTACTAAGATAGCGGAGGCCCGGCTTGTTCTGCGGGCCCCATTCCCAGGCAGGGAACAGCACACCAGTTAAAAGTGACTTCATGCAACCAGGAGGCACGTTCATCAGCAGACGCTTGATCTTGCCCCGCGACACCGCTTCCAAGTGTTTGCAAATAGCATCAAGCGACCAGCCCCATTTCAGTTCGGATGCAGGCTCCAGCACATGCCACGCCATTTTGACGAACTCTGCAAACGAGTCTGTCGCAATGGCGCGGTCCCAATCAACGAGCTCTGTGTCTTCGATGTCAAGGTGCATTCGGGAACAACTTCCGACGGATTTCCAACTTCTCTTCCAAGGTCAAGTGGCTCAGATCCGCCTTGGGCGTTTCGAGTTTCAGCTCCGTCTTGACCGGGGCCTCAATGCCAATGATCTTGGCAAGCTGCGTGAGCGCAGCGACACGCGCTGCACCAGAATTGAATCGGGAGTGTGCTTCACGATACAGGCCAGCCACAATCTTCTTGCGATGCTGCTGCTCCTCAGTGACCACACCAAGCTCGGCCTCACGCTCTGCGATACGCTTGCGAACGTAGGGCTCCAGCATGAACTGGCGCGAATACTGCTCCGCGAATTGTTCTGCATACCCGAGGCGCAACGCGGCAGCAAAGGCGTCGTAATCGACAAGATACTCCTCGACAAAGCGTTGGCGCAAGGTGCGCTCCTGCTTCGTTAAGGTGTCTGCCATCTCGCTCACGCTATACTCCGATAGAAAGTTATTTCCTCGAAGTATAGCGAAGAAGAATCAACCTGACAAGCTAGTTACATCAATTGACACTTTAGTGGGCCTTTTAAACCAAGTCATTCCATTCTTCCCAGGCTCAAAATCGGCACTAAACGAAATCCAACCTCTGTAATCGAAATCAAGGCAACCAGGAAGGGAACCCCACAGCTTGTGACCCTGTGGAGTCTTCACCAGCATCTTACGAGTGAAGCCGTGATAACCTTCTTCTACCTTGACATAAACAACCTCGCCCGTCACATGCTGACGCCCAGCCTGAAGATATACCTCAGGCTCATGCTCTCTCGCGTTCTCAGGTAATGCAAGTTCAGCCAGTGCAGCATTTACCATAGCGCGAATGCCAGACACGTAAGCAATTGCTATTTTCTGCCCGTCCTGCTCCCACACCTTACCGTGAGAAACCTGCAATCCGAGCTCACGGTCAACAGCCCTCAGCTCCTCAATTTTGCTGACAACGGACTTCACCCGACCCTTATAATCAAGCGGGAACACAGAACCATATCCACCGAGGTAGTCGTCCTCTTCGGTGATTGGAACGGGAAGGTACTCGCCGGCTCCGAACACAAAGTCGTCGTAGGAACCTCTATACTCCACCCGGCCAAGGAGCTCGCATGGAAACATATACCCGTCGCAGGGAGCGTGATAGCGTCCGTTGCGGTCTTGCGTCGGAGGGATGTTGCTGTTCTGTTCCTTGTAAGCAGCTTCAATCCTGTCGCGCCGAACCCGGGCCGCACTTTGGAGCTCTAAGAACTTGGAACGAAGAATCTCAACAATCTTGTTCGACATTTTTAATCTCCTGAATGCGTTGAACACATGCACAGTATAGCAACGCATTCGGGGAAACGCAAGAACTTTTTAGAAATTCCCAGATATTTTTCGAAGAACCCATTGCTCGAACCAGTGGAGGAACGTATCAAAGTCGAATTCGGCGCGGACTTGCTGCTGGGCACCGCCTGGCAGGTGCAGCCATACCAGCGTCACACAGCGCCACTTCTTCCTATTCTGTCTATACAGCAAAACGGGGTGCTCGTTGTTCCGCTCTGCTGCGGCGGTGCATTGCTGCCACCAAGTATTAACTGACAGTTGCTCCTGACGTTTCACCTCGATGGACATCCCGAACGTGTTAGATAAGTCGTTGCCACCAACCGCGCTCTGATTCTGGTTGCGTTGGACAATTGGCTTGTCCGGGAGCGGGTAGTTCCCTGCCTGCGTCGCCTGCATCACGCGACGCACGATCGGCTCCAAAGCACGCTGAATTTCGCGCTCTCCCTCCTGGCCCTTTTGTCGAATGTTAATGATCATATGATTGGTTTCCCTTCGTATTTGTACCAGTGGGCTTCATTTCACTTTGCCTAAAACAATTGAGTACAGGTCCTGAACAACCTCCGCAGGAGGCACATTATGCTGTCGTGCAAACTGTTCCACAACCATGGCAAGTCCCTCAAGAACAAAGACGCCGTCCGTGCAGAGTTCGATTGTTCCTCTAATCTCGTCTGCACGTTGTGTCAAGGACACCCGCATTTTGTTCATAATGGAAATTGAAATACTTTTCCACAATGACTACATTCAATGATTGTTTCGCCATCAAAAGTAACCTCCACGATTTTACCCTCATCATGATCACAGAAAAATTGCTTCTTCCACATAGCAAGCCAACCATTCCATCTTAACCGAAACTCGGAGTTGAACGCTCTGCGAAGCATATACGAACGGGCAATGCTGACCACAGTCATGAACCAGACGAGCGCCCAGTTCTGCGCGTCGCTGATATGTACGTCAATCAGTTTCAAAAACCAGCTCTGCGCGAAGTACGCAATCAGCAGGCCGATGAACGTATTGACGACCGCTTCGATGAATGACATCAACTTAGATTGCTTCATGGCTGGTACCTGTCCCTTCCGACGATGTATTGTTGATCTTCCTGGCGCATTTCCTGGAAGCGGTCCAAGCTGTCAATGGCCTCCTGGATGTCCTTGTCAATGTTTTTGCCCGCACCGCGCCCACCAGCGACAAGCAACTTCTTGACCGCGTGCTGGATGCAGGGGTCAGTGACGTTAAACAGTGCCAGCACCCGATAGACATCGATGGTTTCCAAGTGGCGCACGTCCTTGTGATAGTGCGGATGTTTATTACCTACGCTCATATCAAGCTCCTTTGTTGAACAAGGCTAATTTTTACACGCTGAACAAGGCTAATTTTTACACGCTGAACAA
>ERZ761584.84-NODE-84-length-36783-cov-7.213189_pt1 | contig 36783 bp, 48 predicted proteins | sample MGYA00512168_ERZ761584 | MGnify/ENA primary metagenome ERZ761584 (study PRJEB28899, sample SAMN03785564) | bioreactor sludge metagenome | biome: EBPR Sludge; feature: EBPR Bioreactor; material: 0.22µm filtered reactor supernatant | place: Saint Lucia: Queensland...
GGGTCCAAGTCCATCCTGCAGTTCCTGATCGACCTCCTCTCGGGCCTGCAAGAACCGCTCAAGGAATTGATCATCGACGCCCAGGTGTTCTGGGCGGCCATGTACGGCGACGACGCCCAGAGCTTCGGCGAGTTCATGCGGACCAACGCGCTCCCGGCCCTGACCGCGCTCATGGGCACGATGATGGACATCGGCAAGATCGCGGTGGGGCTGTGGGAGTCCACCAAGGGCGTGGCTCGCCTCGCGATGTCCGGGCTGTTCCAGCTATTCCAAGGGCTGTACGGCCTGATCATGGGAATCCCTGCGGCGTTCCTGATCGCGTTGGACAAGGTGCTGGGCCTGATCCGTTCGGCGCTCAACTCCCTCCCCGAGGCGCTGCGGCCCGAGGGCGTGGCGCGGTTCATCCAGGGGCAGCAAGGCGAGCTCCAGGACACGCTCGGATCGATCAAGACCGGGTTCGACACGCTGGGTGGGATGTCGCAGGTGTTCGCCGACCAGGCGGCCGAGAACTTCGCGGCCACGGGGTTCGCCTTTTCCCAGGTAGGCGTCGATCAGGGGCGGATTGTGGGGCGCGGCAAGAAGGCTGGCGCCGGTGCTGGCGCTGGCGGGGCTGGTGGCGCTGCTGCAGCCGGAGACGGGAAGCTCACGGGCGCACAGAAGAATGCGATTGAAGATTCGAAGTGGGAGCAGCAGGAGCAGGAGCGAAAGGCTGCACACGAGGAAGAGCTGCGACAGAAGCTGTTCGCGACCAGGTCCAAGGACGAGAAGCGCCTCGAGGCCGCGCAGCTGGAGACCCAGAAGAAGCTGGCGGCCGAAGAGAAGAAGCGCACGGAATGGATCGTCAGCCAGATTTCGGCGGTGATGTCGCCGGTGGTCAACGGGATTTCCCAGGGCCTGACCAACATCATGACCAAGGGCAAGCTGGGCGCGGAGGAAATCGGGCGGACCATGCGGGACGGGCTCCTCAAGGCCGCGTCCGACTTCATCGCCAAGATGGCCGTGGGCTTAGGAATAAAGCTGCTCAGCGCGGCTCTTGGCGGTGGAGGTGGGAGTGGAGAAAGTGGCCTTACAGGCTTTGCCAAAAACCTGATGGGGTTCGCGAGCGGTACGCCGAACCTGCCCCGGGACATGGTGGCCATGGTCCACAAGTCTGAGATCATCGCTCCGGTTGCGGAGTCCGAGGCGGCGCGCGCGGGCAACTTCGGACCGCTGGCAAAGTTCCTGGGCGTCCAGGGAGGCGGGGGGCAGGGGATTGTGGGGCGCGGCCGTTTGGTGTCGCTGGAAGACGAGGTGCTGGCCGTGCTGCAGGCGCAGGGGTCGGCGGTGGTGCGGATCATGGCAGGCCACCAGGCCGGGTTTGCGGGGGCATGATGCGAGAAAAAGCGTAACGGGACTTTTGCGACAAGGTTTTTAGGCATCCCGGCGCACCATCTTCTGGGGGTCGGGACGAAGGTAGAGTGTCGCCCCAATACGGATTTTCGTGAATGCTGGCCCTGGTCGGCTCCGGTCTCCGCCTCGAAAGGGGTGGATCTTCTACCCGGAAGCTGACCAGGGCCGCTCTGCTTGGAGAATCCCATGAACCCCATGACCACCTTCGCTTCCCCTGCTGGCCAGTCCGTGCGCGTTGTCGACCGCGCTGGCGAACCCTGGTTTGTCGCTGTCGATGTGTGCTTGGCACTAGACGTTCGAAACCCGAGGAAGGCCGTTTCTCGCCTGGATGATGACGAAAGGGATGCCGTCACTTTAAGTGACGCCATCGGCAGACCACAGCAAATGAATACAGTCTCCGAATCTGGCCTCTATTCCCTGATCATGGGGAGCCGCAAGCCAGAAGCGAAGACGTTCCGGCGCTGGGTCACCCACGAAGTCCTCCCTACGATCCGCAAGACGGGCCAGTACGAGGCTCCGAACCAGGCGCAGATGGCCGTTCACCCCTATTTCCTGGAAGGCTTGAGGATCGGGAGGGAAGAAACGCTCGACATCCTGGAACGGTTCCAAGGGATGCGCCCGCGCATGGGGAGGCCTGCACGGACCAACGTGTCCCGACCTGCACCAACCGAAAAGGTTGGGGAGGATGATGCATACCCCTTGCCCAAGATGGTCGAGGTGATCCGGGAAGCTATCCCACGGTTCGCCGGGGAGCAGACCACGCTGGCCGCGATCTTCGACCACTTCCGCATCCCCCGGAACCGACAGAACGAGATGGCGATTTCCTGGATCTTGAGGAAAAACGGCTACGAGCGCTACCACAAGATGACCAATGGAATCCGTACCTGGGTGTACAGAATGGCCGAACAAGCCTAACCGGAGTTACATTTTTCCGCATGAAAGTTTCCCGCGACGCCATCCTGGCTCAAGCTGCGCCAGAAGACAGGGAAGCGGTTCTCGCGGTCCTGGAGCACCTGCCACGGCTGCAGAAGCTGGCTGACGAGCTGGTGGGCATGGACGACCTGGCCGACGAGCTGGGCGTGTCGCGTGCGGGCATGCGGATCTTCGCCCGAGTGGCGGCGCCTGCCGGGCTGGTCGAGGTGGTCGGCGGCGGAATTCGCTACCTATTGGAAACTGAATAAATTACAATAAGTGTACGGCTATTGCCGCGCACAAAGCCCAGGAGGGTCCCCCCCATGAAACGCTTCCTTCTCCTCGCCATCGCGGTCGCCCTCGTCGGCTGCGGAACCACCGACCCCGTCGCCCCGGAGGCCAGCGGCTTCCGCGACCCTGCGACCGCGCCCTATCGCACCATGCAGGCGGACGGCGAGTACCGCCTGGTCCCGGCCGGAAAGGTTCGCTGGGACACCAGCTGGGTGGCTGGCACGAACATCTACGACTCCGCGCGCGAGGTCCTCACCAGCGTCGGGGCGATGTGGGTGGATACGAATTGGGGCGCGATCAACGGCGGCGGCCAGGACATCCCGATCTGGCGCGTGTTCCTGATCGCCAACGAGAAGAGCAAGGCGCGCGGGCTGGACACCGTGTACCAGTGGACCGCTCTGGACACGTCCCGGCACGACTGGACAGATACGCTCTTGGGATTCCAGGTTCGCAAGGCAAACGGATATCGCCTGCTGACCACCAAGGAAGCCAAATACCTGGTGTGGGCGGGCGACACCACCCGGTGGGCATGGGGCGACCAGGACGCCATGACCTGGGCCAGGACGAGCCTGTGGGGGGATTCGGCAAGCACAGTCCGGAACAAGTTCGGCGTGGTGATGCACAGACGACTGGCGCAGGGAGGGTTCCTTGCGGCGGACGGATTCTGGTGCACGAACGTCATTCTCCCGCTGTTCACGGAATGGCAGGGCTGGAACGCATCATCTTCGCTCCTGGAAGATCGCTGGGGAGATCGAGCCCCAATCTTCGTCCGTTCGGCAGACTGAGCGGACAAAACCGCCGCCGCCAGCGACGCCTCACCTTTCGTAGGTGGGCACTCCATTCTACATCCGCAACGTGTGGGGGCCTTCTGGATCACAGAAGGCTCTTTTTCGTCGTCCTGACCAGGTCGCGCCGATCCCAGAGCAGATGCGCCAGCAAGCGGGGAAGTACCTGGGTGCAAGCTCCTACGGTGTCGCAGTGCCCATTTGCATTGGTCGGGCGCGTGTCCCGGCGATCCTGATCGAGAAGCACGAGACCGGGAATCGGGTCGCCTACCTGATCTGCGAAGGCGAACAGCAGAACTTGGGGCGCGTGTCGTTCAACGACAAAGACGCCGTCCCATTCGAGGTGGATCCCGCATCGTTTGTTCCTGGTTCCAACGAGCAGACGACCAGCGGATACACGCTGATCCCGTACCGTGGCCGCATGGTGTCCTGGCGTGATCACGACCCGAAGGACGAAATCCTTTCTCTTTCCTACGAGGTCAACGGCGGGCCGTCCGAAGCGCTCCAGGAAGTCGTATTCCACGACGATGGCCCTACCAACGCGCCGCGCTCGCCGATCAACTACCAAGCCGAGACCTTTTGCCGCAACCTGGAAGCGCATCTGGTCTACGTGCTCAAGACCGGCGCCGACGTTTGGTCGATCCTGTACCGGGTCGCAACCGATGGCGGGTTCGTGTGGTCGGCTCCGGTCACCATCGCCACCGTGGCGCATGCGATCCCGGCGCCGGTGGTATTCGGTGACCAGGCGAGCGACGTGGTCCACGTGGCGTGGTTCCACCAGCGCGGCACCACCGTGGAAGTGCGGGAAGCGTTCTCCACCGGCGGGGCATTCACGACCCGCACGGTTCACACGCTGACCACAGCCACCAGGTCAAGCCTGGACGGTGCGTCGCACCTGAACGGCAGCGCAGCGGGTGGGCGCGTGTGGTTGGCCTGGCAGTGCCACCCGCACCCGGCCGACAACGCCCCCACCTACACCGGATCCCAGGGGCTGGACGTGGCATGCTGCACAGCCCCGACAGATTCAGGCGCGACCTGGAGGCATCCCGAGGGGCTCGCGAACACTCGCATTTCGCAACAACTGCGAGTTTGGAAAGGTTGGCCCAGCTATGATTCCGATCTCCGCGCCCCTGCCATCGCCGCGCGCGCCGACGGAACGGCCCTGCTCGCCTTCCACATCCGTGGCCGTGGCATCATGGTCGCGCCCGTGGTCCTGAACGGAACCCAGGTCGAATGGGATCCGTCCGTCCGCGAGTCCGGCGCCGACCCCTGTGGCCTGGCTACCAGCGTATTCCTCAACGGCGCCGTGGTCGCCACGACCTGGAAGAACGGCGAAGACGAATCCCTGATCCGCGGCAAGCCATCGGCAGTCTGGCCGTATGAAACGCGCATCATCCCGGTCCATGGACTGCCGCAGCTTCCCGTTCCGGCATCCGAAGGCAGCACCGGATACAAGCTGTGGGGCTACCCCAGCGCGGTCGTGAGGCTGCTCGATCGGGGGGCCGGAAAGTACCTCCTGGTCTATTGCCCCGGCCCGACATTTTCCGGATCGATGCAATCCTCCACACGCTGGAAAATCCGCAGCGGAGAGGTCGGCGTGCCAGCTGCGGAGATGGAAAACGAGGTTCCCCTGGACGCGCTTCTGCACTGCGCTCCACGCGTCGCGCTCATCAATGGCTTCTACGTCGTGACGGCCTGTCGTGCCCAGATTCTCGGCGCTCCTGCTACCGACATAGACCGCGGATGGAATGGCGATGTCCAGGCCTGGCGCTGGATCCTGTCAGACGGCGGGCTGATCAACGGCGGGCACAAGGTGGTCTTGGTCTCGGGATCCGACGACGCGGTACACGCGGCCCTTCCGACCCCGCACGGGCTGGTCATGCAGCAGTGGGGCGACTTCGATCCATCCGATGTCTACACCGGCAACGCCTCGCGCTTGATCGCCTGGGACCCGCAAGCCGCCGCCGATCCGGACGTGGATCCGTGCGGAGTGATCGTGCGCGAGCTGCTCACCGAGCGCCACATGGGCCCCGTGTGGCGACCCGAAAGGCCAGACGGAACCGATTTCGATCTGATCATGAAGAACGTCGAGGAAACCGACAAGTACACCCAGGCGATGGGGTTCCGGTTCTCCGACGTGATCACGTCCCAAGTCATTTCTTGGCAGCACATCTGCGATCTCATGGCGAGCGCCAATTGCCTACCGGTGTGGTCCGAAGGCAAGCTGGAATGGGTTCCGTTGGAACATCGCTCGATCGTCGGCAATGGCGTCTCGTGGTCGCCGCAGGAGTCCAGGGAAGCGCCGGTCTACGACCTTGGTCCGAACGACTGGCTCAAGGGCTCCGTGCCGTCGCCATCGTCGTGCGACGCGTCGGCGCAGAAGACGGCCATGCCGATCGCGTACACCGACCGAGCGCAGAACTACCGGTCCGTGACGGTCGAAGCCCGCGACGCCTCGGGCGTGGTCTCGCGCGGCGACCAGAAATCAGCGCTGGTGGACTGTCCCTGGATCCACACGGATGTCCAGGCTGCGCTATCTGCATGGTGCAGGCTGCGCAGGGAACGGCTTGCACCCCGCACCTGGGAAGTCAAGCTCACCGCTCGCCACCAGATGCTCACGCCCATGGATCTCGTCACGCTGACCGATGAGCGGTTCGGCCTGGCCGGCGAATGGTACCGGGTGAAGCGCATCACCAGGCATGCGAATCTCACCATGACCGTGCTGTTTGAGTTCGCCGGCGCGGAGTTCGGGATTCCGGCGTCGCCGATCTCGGGAGGCCCAGACGCTCCTGTCGCCGTGGTCTACGCCCCATCGATCGTGGACGCTGCTGTAGTCGTGCTTCCGACCACGTTCCGCGGCGACGGCCTTCCGCGTGCGCTGTTGGCCGCGTGCGGGCCCGTGGGCTGGACCGGCTGCGAGGTGTGGCGGCGTTGGAATGGCGGCGAATGGGGGAAGATTGGGGCGCTCGCCAGCGGATCGCCCATTGGTGCACTGGTGGCGCCCATGGACGACCTCCAGCCGCGCGAGACGCTCGCACCCCGGGACGATCTCCAGCCTGGCCTTGCCGACGCATGGCTGGCCGATTTCTCCGTCTCGCGGCAGACCATTCCGTCCACGAGTTCGGCATCCTGGACGCTGGGGATGCCTCCCGCGCTGGCGATCGTGGGGGACGAGCTTGTGGCGCACGCCGAGCGCACCAATTTTGCGGGATACCTGGGATCTGGCGAGACGTTGCGGCGCGGGCTCTGGGGGACAGAGCTGGGCGACCACCAGCCGGGCGAGAAGGTCGCTGTATTCGGCGGGAGCCACATGGAGTGGATCCCCGACGGCGACGGCCTCCTGGAAGTCCGATTTCCGTCCTTGGCCGTACCTGGTTCGCTGGCCGAGCCCCTTGAGGCGGCGCGGTCCTACCCCATCGAGGTGACCTGATGTCCAACGAGATCTTCCCGACCCTTCAGGGGCTGACCCTCAACGTCCAGCGATCGGCGTCGTGGCCCACTGCGATCCAGGAGACAGAGACCGGAGGAGAGATCCGGATCCAGGTGCAGCCGCGTCCCAAGTGGTCTTGGTCGCTGGGTTTCGAATTCCTCATGGACGATCGGACGGCCGGGATCTCCGATCTCCAGAAACTGTCGGGCTTCTGGCTTCGCCACCGTGGAGCCCTGGAAACGTTCCGGTTCCGCGATCCGGACGACTACGCGGCCACGGACGCGCCGATCGGCACCGGGGACGGGACCAGAGCGCAGTTCCAGCTCGTGCGGTCGCTGGGAGGCACCGGAGCGGCCTACAGGTACGACGAGCCGATCCAGGAGATCGAAGCGGCCGTGGTGAAGGTGGACGGCGTCGAAGTGTCGGCCATCCTTGGCGCTGGCGGCGTGGTGAATCTGGCTGCGGCTCCCGCTGCTGGCGCGGCGGTCACGGCGACGTTTTCCTACTGGTGGCGGGTGCGGTTCGCGTCGACGGATCTCGACGTGCAGCAGTGGCTGCGCAGGATTTGGAAGACCAAGGCGGTCGACCTGGTGCAGGTGTTCGCATGAGGTGGGGAATGAACGGCCTGGCCGACTACGAGGCCATCGTGGCCAGCGGCTCCATAGAAGTGGTGTCGACGGTGCAGATCCGGATTTTCCGGGGGTTCCGCGACACCTTGGGATCGGTGCACCTGGACATCAAGGACCGGGAAGCGTTCTGGGGGGCGAACAAGTTCGGCGCGTTCCGGGTGGTCGAGAGGATGTCGATTGGCGACGTGGTGGAGTCGTGCGGGCAGGAAATCCCGACAGTTTCCATCGAGCTGTCCGACTTCCAATTCGAGCTTGCTCCGGGCCACATGGAGTCCCTCAAGGACTGCGCGATCCGGGGGGTGCTGGATGGGGCGGCGGTGTACGTGGACCGCTGGGTCTCGACTGCCGGTTGGCAAGCAGAAGAATTCGACCTCTTCGACTTCGGCGGCTACATCGAGCAGGCGCAGCCGACCGAGTTCGGCGTGTCGCTGTCGTGCAAAGCGTGGATCGGCAGGCTCGCCGCGGCGTCGTATCCGCGTCACCTGGTGTCGCCATGGTGCCGCCATGAGCTGGGCGACGCGCGCTGCGGGGCTTCGCCGGTGGAATTCGAGGTCGGCGCCAAGGCGGGCAGCACGAGGACGAAGATTTTGGCGCGGAAGCCTGCCGGAGGATTCAACGGCTACGAGGGCGGATCGTTCTTCTTTGCGACCGGCCGCAACGCGATGTACTCGCGCACGATCGAACGGATCGAGGATCTCGGACCTGCCGAAGCTGGCGGGCGCGAGTGGGCGTTGCACGTTGCTCCGCCAGGGTTTCCCTTCCCGGTCGCGGAGGGGGATGTCGGATTGATCGGCAAGAAGTGCGACAAGACGTTCGCCATGTGCCGCGACGTTTTCAACAACAACGAACGACACGGCGGCTTCCCGTTCGTACCGCCTCCGGAGAGCGTCTGACCGGACAGAACCCGCCCTGCGGGTCTCGCGCCATCTTGGAGGCATGACTCTTCTACCTGGATCGTGGCGCAAGTGGATCAATCGTTCGTCGTCGGGGCCGTTCCTGAATGCGGAGAGCCTCAACGACCTGGAACTGAAATTGCGGGCGCTCGACTGCCTGGGAGCCTTCCGCGCAATCTCGCTGGTTGATGCGCTTCCTGGATCCCCTGCGGACGGCGACGCCTATTTGACCAGCGCGACTGCTACGCCTGCGAACAAGATTGTTCGGCGTTTCGACGGAAATTGGGAGGCCTTCACGCCGATCGCCGGAATGGTGGCGTTCCTTTCGGACGGGAGCGCGAAGCAGTTCACGAGTGGGGCGTGGGCGGCTGCGCCGTTCTCCTCGGGCCTTGCGCTACCGTCGATCACGCTTTCCGGGGATGTGGACGCTGACAACATCAACGGCGGGTTGCCGTGCGTGGTAGAGTTCACCGGAGTCACGAGCTGGAGCCATTTCCCTGCGGAATTTGACGGCGGGAGTTCCCGCTGTGCAATGCTTCAGCTTGTTGGCGGGAGTGCTGGAAATGGTCCACTTGCAACGCAGATCATCTTCAGCACCAGATGGGGAGGGATGTACCACCGCGAGCGCGTGACGTATCCCGTTGGCGGCGGAGCCTGGAACCCGTGGACAGGGATCTGGGACGAAGGCTTACTCCCCGTCTCGACGTACATGAAGACGGTCCTCGATGATGCCAACGCAGACGCAGCACGCGCCACGCTTGGCGCGGCCCCCATTGTTGGTGCTGAAGTTCTGATCCACTCGGATTTCGGGCGCTCCGCCACGACCGATGTTTGGCAATCAGCGTTCGCAAACAACGCAGCAAGCGGACTGCAATTCGCCGCGAACACGATCGCGAACGGGACGAAGCTCATCATCGAGCAGGCGCTTTCGATCCCGGGAGATGGCGGCGGAGCAACGTACCAGGTCTACATTGGACCGCAGCTCACCGGAGAGCAATCTCCGTCCGGATCGACGTATGCAATCGCGATTGCGCCGAACATCGCTGGCCAGAATGGGACCGGAACGCTTCGGATCGAAATCGAGTTGCTTGGCTCAGGATCATCGATCACCGGGTACGTTACATCAGTGTTTTCGGCCAGCGGGTCCAATGCTCCGTGGGTCAATACCGGAACGATTTCTGTTGACGGAACGCAAGCCAATTCACTTGACGTGCGATTCAATCCTGACGCGGAAACATCCTACGTGATCCATCGCAACCGTGTGCGCCGGGTGAACCCCTGATGCACGACCTCGAAGCACTCGCCAGGAAGATCGACCAGATCGACCAGAACACCACCGAGACGCGGCGGATCCTGGTCGAATCGACGGTGGAGCGTCCCAGCGTGCTCGACACGCTCCGGAAGCACGACGCCCAGATTCGCGAGCTGGCCGGGTCGAGCCTGACGACGAAATGCGTCCATTGGGCCGTGGAGTCCACGATCAAGTGGGGTACGGCTGGTCTCCTGCTGCTGCTCATGCGTGGAGTCCTGTCTGAGATCCTCACCCAAGCGCAGAAAGTGGTAATCCGATGAGCCTGTTCGATCAATCCGTGCGATCGGTCCTCAAGCACGAAGCGGGCTACGTGAACGATCCCAGCGACCCGGGCGGCGAAACCAAGTACGGGATCACGAAGCGCTCGTATCCGACGCTTGACATCGCCATGCTGGAAGTGGGCGACGCGATCGCGATCTACCGCGCCGATTTCTGGGACCGCATCCACGGCGACGAGCTGCCTGCGAGCCTCGCTTACTTCATGCTGGACACGGCGGTGAACCTGGGCGTGGTTCAGTCTGTGCGGTACCTGCAACGGGCAGCTGGCGTCCCTGTCGACGGCGTGGTGGGGCCGGTGACGCTCGTGGCGTGCCGGAATCCGGGGGTGCTGGATCGGCTGCGGAAGCTGCGCGAGGAGCACTACCGGTGCCTGCGGACCTTCTCGCGCTACGGCACGGGATGGCTGCGCCGCACTGCCGAGGTGTACACCCAGGCGAAGGCCTTCGAGCGATGAGCTACCTGGACTCGCCATCGGGACGGAAATCGTCCAGGCGTGCTCTGTACGCCCTGGCGGTGGTCGTGGGCTGCTCGTGCGTGCTGGCCTCGGTCGCTCTCGATCGGGACATCCAACCGGGCGCGGTGACCGTCCTGAGCATGCTGGTGGCATCGACGGCAGCGGGGGCAGTGGTGGGACGTTTTGCGGAAAAGGGCACGGAGCGCCTCGACGGCGCCGACGCTCGAAACGATGAAGCACGAGGTGCGCGATGAAGGTCATCAACGTCAATGCAGCGGGGCGCTTCCAGGGATCCGTCGAGTGGTTCCGGATCGAGACGCCGGAGGACCGGTTCAATCTGATCGGCGAACCGGGGGAAATACTGCTGTGCGAGGCCACGGGGGAGTCGTGGAATTGGGATACTACGACGGGAAGCTGGGTTTCAAGCAGTTTCTCTCGATCCTCCGACGGCTCCACCCTCGTGGCGGATCGTCCGCTCGAAATTTCCGGCGAACTCTACGCCTCCAACGTCGCCCCGTCCTGGACAAAGTTTTCCGACATCGCCACCGGATCCGCAAAAAACGTCGCGCACTCCTGGGGATCCTCGACGTTCCAATACTCAACCGAAACCACTACTGCTAAAAAGTGGTACTCGGACTCGCTCCTGTTCGCGGCCTGGGCTCGACATGGGTGCCCGATGATCCTTGGGTACAATGGAGCCGTCGGCGGGACTACGTCGTCCCAGATCACCACGAAGTTTTTGGCCGAGGTCTCGTCAACTGCCCATGACGTGGACATGCTCATGCTCGGGGCCAACGACCTCGGAGTAGGTGGCGGCGGGACGTTCGCGACAGTCAAGCCGTACGTCGATCAGTGCGTTTCTGCTGGGCTTAAAGCCGGGCATCGCATCCTCTTTGTGACCCCGCATATGCAGCTGAACCCCGGCGACTGGACGCAATACAAGCTCCTATCCGACTACTACAAGACGTTGGTCGCTCGCTGGCCTGGTCGCGTTTTCCTGGCCGATGTCTGGGAACTGCTCAACGGTGCAGGGCAGGCAACTCCTGCCGACTATCTCGACACGCTCGAAAAGCACTTCAACCAGAAGGGGGCGTGGGCCGCTGCTCCTGCATTCGAGAGGCCTTTCCGCCAGATGTTCGGCGAAATGGCCTTCACGGACCTCCCTGGAATCGGGCTCGGGGAATCCATCGTCACGCCTGCCGATCCCCCTACCGGATTCTCGAACTCAGGATCCACCGTCACCGCATCGACGGGAACTGCCGATTCCGCTGGCCGCTCGCGCACTCGATTGGCCGTCACAGCAAACGGGGCCGGGTTCTGGTACAAGACCACGACGGCTCTGGAGCTTGGCGCGACCTATCGCCCTGTCGCTGATATCGAGATCATATCCGTTGGGCAGGCCGATACAGCGGCATCGTGCGGCGCCTACCTGCGATCCGAGGACTCCAGCATCAACCACAGCTTCGGCAACACTGCGCGGGAGGACGTGAACATGCAGCCAGTCGGAACGCGAATGCGGCTGATTGGACCCGAGTTCGTGGCAACCGCAGCAGCCGTGACAGGGTCGCGAATCGGCGTTGCAATCGGAGGCCCGAACTCCGTTGTCGATGTTGCGACGCTCGCGATCGTGAAGACAAAGGCGGCTCCGTGATATATTCCCGCCCGGCTGCTATTGTTGCTGGATGCGCCGCCTTTGCTTTTGGTGCATTCGTGTTTCTCCACCCCATCATCGACCATCCGCCGTCTACCGCCGCAGCCGTTCGCGACTCGGTGGCCGTGGCCAACCAGGTGCGCGCCGAGCGGTTCGACTCGTTCGCCGTCCAGGTCGTTCACGCGCCCGCCGACACGCTGGCCATCATCCTGCGTGACAGGGCTCGGCGACCTCCCCTGCGAGTGGTGCGCGTCACCGACACGATCCGCGACACAGTGACCACAGCCGAGGATGTGGGATCCTCCCAGCTGTGCGAGGTCGCCCTATCGTGCCACGAGGCGCAGAGCCTGGTTCTCCGGGACTCCGCCCTCGTCATGCTCTCTGACTCCCTGCGCGGCTCCCTGGCCATCCGGGACGCCGTAATCGACTCCCTGCAATCCGCTTGCGCCCCAAGACGTTCCCCTGTCGCCGCCTTCGGGCTGGGCTTCGTTGCGGGCGTGGCGGTCTGCTCGCTGTTCTAGTCCCCGACCATCTCGAAGATCTCGGCCTCGCTGTAGTGCTGGGCCGCGTCGTCGCCTACCGTACTCCAGAAGACCTTCGCAAAGCCTGTCACCGTGCGGATGCGGTTTTGCTGGTACATCCATTGGGAGTCGTTGGTCCCCGGCTCGCGCTTGGCCGCGACGATGTACACCATCTCGGCCCCGAGTGCCTTGATGAGCCACGAGGCGAAGCGCATCGCCCACCGCACGCGCCGGGGCGTCAGTCCTGCCATCGGTCCCGCGCCTCCCGTCGGTGCTCGCGCACGATCTGGGCCAGCAGGGCAACGCAACCGGCCAGGGCAAGGAGTGCGGGGATCATACGTAGGCCTCGGCGGGATGGAATGGCGCGGATCTCGTGGCGGAACAGGCCAACCGACATCTTGGACTTGCGCAGGTTGCAGGTCGCGCAGGATGGGACGATGTTCTCCGGCGCGTCGATTCCTTTGGATACACCCAGCGTGCGGGCCTCCTGCGGGGTCCAGCCGCGCAGAAGGGGCTCCACGTGGTCGGCGTGCCAGTTCTCGCCCAGGGGTTGACCGCAGTAGGCGCAGCGGCCGTCGAACCGCTTGGCGATCTGCTCGCGCTGGTTGCGGTGGATCTTGCGAGCCATCAGGTCGCGACCTCGACGCGGATCTCCAGGCGGCCGTCGCGGTTCCACTCGCGCCCGATCTCGCCAGGGATACAGGCGGGGCCTTCGCCGATGTGGTACTCGCCCATGCGGAGCTTGCGGTCCACCTCAACTGTGGCGTGGGCGCGGTTCTTCAAGATCGCGATTTCGTGCAGCATCGCGGATGTGCGGGAGCGGAACCAGTTCGTCTGGACGGTCACGGGGTGGCCTCCAGGTTGAAAGGGGCGCTCTGGGCGAACTGGCGCAGCTCGTCCATGCGAATCTTGGCCAGCTCATCGGGTCCAAGGCGCCGGAATTCGACCACCCAGACCCACGGGTTCGCGCCCCATGATCCCTTGCCGTTGATCGATTTCCAGAGGGTCTGGAAGAGTTCGCGGTCTGTCAGGGTTTCGCAAAAGTCGGGGTGCCGCGACCATTCTTCGCGCACCTGGTCGATGCCCTCGGCTTTCACGCCGTTGTCGGAGATCACGTTCAGGCGCTCGACGCGGACATCGATGATCTGCAGGAAGATCCTGGCGGCGCGGCGCGGCATGTGGATGGACGGCTTCCAGGGCAAACCGTGATTGTAGGTCTCGCCGTCGGCGCGGTACCAGAATGTTTCGCCGTCGTCGGTGGCGAACGTCTCGCGTACCCACAGGATGTCGCCAGGCTGGCCGTAGGTGCATTCCCGCGTCCAGGTACCGCGCCCCTTGCCTTCGTGGTCTTTGACCACAAGGCCGAAGTCTGGCTCCCAGGAAGCGGATGCGAACCAGTCCGGGAACAGGGTTGGCTCGGGCTTCTTGATGGCTCGCCGGGTCATGGTTTTGCAATCGCCCAGGAGTGCGCGGACCATCGAACCGGAGAACAGAATGGGGCGCATCTTCATCGGGATACCTCGCATTCCATCTGGTGGACCTCGTTGAGTTCGTCCAGGCCGTGCCATGCTGCGTAGCTGGCCAGAACCTCGTCCACCACAGTCTTCCAGGTGGCCCGCAGGTCCTTGCGGCTCCGCAGCTCGTTGAACATGACCCGGAACGCCTGGGCCATGTAGGCGGGTGTATAGAATGGATCGAACTCCGTGTACCTGCGGCCTTCGGGGCGGACAAGTTCCTCCGGACAGGAGTGGTTCCAGATCATGAGCCACGTGAAGAAGACGTGGCGGGTCTCCATGTTCGCGGGACGAAGGAATTCCTCACCGCCTCGCGTACGCCAGTGGAAGCCAGCGTCAATGGCCTGGGAGGTCAGAATTTGGAGGGTGTTCATGTCGCGTTTCCTCCCTGGTTGTTGCGGAGGGCGCTCGGTTCCAGTGGCAATGAGACCCAGCCGCGCAGTCGTTCGCTCAATTCCTCCGGTGTGAAGCAGTCTATCGGATCTTCCCAGAAGTACCGTGGCGGCTCAGTGTCGTCGTCTTCGCGTAGGACGACGGGGTGCCAGCCCCAATCTTCGATCCATCCAAGGACTCGAACAGAAACATCGGAGCCGAGAACCAGCCCGCCCTCGCGCTCTGGTTCTGGCCATTCCGGGTGTTGGTCCGGCGTATGCCACTCCCCGAGCACGCTGGAGGAGGGGACGGTGCGGAGGTTTCGTTGGGCGGTTTCCCAGGGGCGAAGCGCCACAAAGATGCTCGCACCATCCTGGACGGCGAGTCCTTCTTGGCTCGGGTGCGGGTCCCATGCGACGGTGCAGTCGATTGCGGCGCAGGCGTGCCGGACTTTGCCGCCAAACCGAGTCGTGTCTCCGCTGACCTCATGCCACATGCCAGAGACGCCAACAGAGTCCAGCCAATCACTGTCGATTGCGATCTGTAGCCATGCGAGGCCGTATGGCCTAAGAAAGGCGTTCACCTGCTTCTGCCACCCGGATCCGCTAAATTCCGGGACATCCTCGATGGGGATCTTGAGGAGTCCAGCCAAGACGGCGGCGAAACAATTTCCGCTAGATTCGCCTGGAACATGCAGGATCGTCTGCTCGACTCGGGGGCAGACAAGATCTTCCGCCGCCACCCTGTCGGTCTGCGCCTTGGCCTCCGCGAGCTGGGCGCGAGAACCTGTTGTGGTGATTTTCGGCGCCCCGCCGTGCGCCCACTCCTCACCTGGACCAAGAGGTTCGCGACCGGAGCAGTCCGACGCAAGATCCTTCCACGGGATATCACACCTCGGGTACTTCAAGCACCTGCGGCACTCGATTTCCGCTTGAGTCTTGGTGGCTTCCATCAGGCGGTCTCCTTCTTCTCTTCGAACATGTCGATCTGTTCGGGCGGCTCGCGGTCGCCGTTGATGTACCCCACGACCAGGTTGTGCAGTTCGTGGTAGGCGTCGGCCAGCGATCCGGGCAGCAGGTGCGCCGTTCCGCTCTCGCTGTACTGCTCCTCGGGCTTGTGCGGGCAGTTCACCACCAACGGCGTGTGCGAGTGCTCCAGCTTCACCAGCAGACAGCACGACGCGCCCATGATGTCGCACGCCCAGGACCAGGACACGCTGCGCACCGTCGCGAAGGCTTCGGTGTTCCCGGTGGCCTTCATGATCGGGTCGTGGTTCGCCTCCATGTACCCTTCGCCCAGGATGCCGTTCCAGGCCTTCCGCTCCTTCTTGTCGGCGACGCGGATCACCTCGCACTGCTGCAGCGCCATCTCGTCCAGGCCTTGCATCGCGTCCAGCAGTTCGGCCTTGGGCTTGTCGCTGCATTCGAGGGTGTGCTTCTCCTGCTTGCCGTTGACGGTCACCGTGTAGTGGCACACGACTTCCTTGTCATCCGGGTTCCAGGAGAACTTCTTGACCTTGATCTCGCTCATGGGGTGGCCCGCATAGCTTGGAATCGGGAGAGCACTTCTTGCTGGATCCGATCGCCGACGCATCGTTCGATAGGTTGGAACAGCGGAAAGAATTGGTCGGATCCAGGCTTCTTCTCGTGTGGGTAGGCGAGAAACAATCCCTTGGCTCCATCGACAATCTTGCATCCAGAAATTCGCAATGCGTGGTTAAACGTGATCGAAACCATGGCTTTGACGCGTGACGCATTGGGGTCACGCACGGGCCAGATTTGGATGTCGGTGGCTGCTATCTGATCGCTCATTGGTTTGCTCGTTTCCAGGCCTCGAATGCCTTCAGGTTTTTGGTTGGGATAACGACATTCGTCCCGCGCTGCTCGGTCAGCGTCCACGGCATCAGGCCGATGGATCGGGCGTAGGCGTATTGGCGCAGCTGCAGGTCGTCGCACCCGCGAATCCAGACGACGTGGTCGGAGACAGGTTCGGCCGACATGATCGCGTCGAGGTCGCGGGCCTTGCGTGATGCTGCCAGGTGGCGGCAGTACCGGCGCAGGGCCGACAAGGTGGGACGCACTACCACTTCGATCTTGTATGTCCTTCCATCGGCTGCGGCGCGTCGGAACGCGTCCCAGTCCTTCTGCGAGCACCAGCCCGGACGCTGGAACGGGATCGTGTCGGAGACATTTCCCGTCGTCTCCCGCATCCGGTGGTCTAACCAGTCCAGCTGGCGCGGGAGCGGTCCACGCGATCCGTTCGCCCGAGGTTCGGGAAGGATTCGCGTGCTCACAGGAACGCCGCCGTCCAGCCCGGGAAACTGCTTGCCCAGGCGATGGCCTCGCGGCCGGGAACCATGCGGTCCTTGGCGTCCCGCTCGAACCCGCCGGAGAACATCACCACGCATCCATCGGTACCGCGCAGGACCTGGAAGTCCTTGCCACGAGTTCCGCGCACCAGCTTGTACACGACCATGCTGCGGCCCTGGCTTCCCCACTCGCGCGCCTGGCGCAGCTTCGCGGCCAGCGGCTTCGTACCGTGGAGGGGGTGGGCCATGGCTACGCAGCCGCCGACAGGTAGTGACGGATGGCGATCTTCGCTTCTTCGGCTCCACGGCAGACCACCGCGGCGTATCCGTCCGCGCGGGTCTCGTCCTGGAAGCGGACCTCGTCGGGTGTCGCCTTGCCGTCGTGCTTCTTCATCTCGATCCACAGGCCGTGGAACCGGCCGCACGGGAGCCGAAAGAAGAGGTCGCTGGCGCCGGTGACCATGCCCGAAGCCTTGGCCATGGAAGCGCGCATCAAGGAACCCCTGTGGGCGGCGTTCTCGATGGACAGGAGCCGTCTGGCGTGCTGCGGGTACGTCTTGCGGAACCAGGACACGAAGTCCTTCTGTTCGTCGTACTCCAGCTTCCGGCCCGATGCATCGCGACGCACCTTGCGGGGCTTGGCCTTGGCGATTTCCGTCGCCGAAAATCCCTTGCGCTGCATGTCCAAGGCGATTTCGTTCCAAGCTTTGTCAACCATCTGCGCGCCCCTGAAGTTTCGCGAGAGCCAGATTCGCGTCGAATCGTGCTCCGCCTTCGGTGCCGATGGTCCATCCCGACGCCAGCGGGCGCTGGCCGAAGGTGTCGATGGGAAGTATTCCGATGCCAGCCCGAACACGGGAGAAGATCTGCCAGCGGTACAAGCCAGGCACGCGGGAGGTGGATTGGATGATTTGCCGGACCTCGATCCCTCCATGCGCGGTGAGGCACCAATGTCGTGGGAAAATATCGGCGATGAGGGCCTTCACGTACTTCTTCATGGATGGTTTCCTTCGGTGAGTTTCTCGAGGGCCGCGCGGTACTTCTGCAGGGCTTCGAGGTGGCGTTGGTGGGATTTGATCAGGCGCTGCGTGGGGCGTTGGCCCCAGTAGTTCCGCATCCGGCGCAGATTCTGTCCGGTTCGGCGCACTTCCTGGTACAGCGTCCCCAGGTTAGAAGGGGAGGTCATCGGGATCACCTCCTTCCTGGTCCATGCTGGTCTGCGCGGACGGCTGCGAAGCCCTGGCCTGGCGCCGTGCCGGTTCGGAAGGCTCCTGGCGCTCGCCTTGTTCCTTCTTGTCCACCAGGATGACCCTGGCCACGACGACTTCGGTGGCGTAGCGCTTCTCGCCGCCGTTCTTGTCTTCCCACGTGCGGGTGTGGAGCTTGCCTTGCACCAGCGCTCGCGAGCCTTTGCGCAGGTACATCTGGACCAGCTCGGCGTCTTTGCGCCAGGCCACGCACGTGACCCATTCGGTGTGCTCCTGTCGCTGCCCGTTGCCATCGGTCCAGCGCTCCGAGCACGCCAAGCGGAATGTGGCGCTGGTGTTGCCGTTGGGCGTGGTGCGGACTTCGGGATCCGCGCCCAGGTAGCCCATCACGCGAACTTCGTTCAGCATGCAGCGGCCTCCTTTTCCTTCAGCTTCTTCTTGGAGATCGGAGCCAGTGTTGGGGCGTTCGACTTGGTCCCGACCAGGTGGCCGAACACCTCGAGCGAAAGCGCCGCCTCATCGGTGAGGGTCTTGGGGCTTTTGAGCTTCGCATCGATCACGACAGATTCCGGGATGCCCGCCGCGTTGCACAGCGCGAGCAGCTCGGTCCTGGCGTTCTGAGGGTCGGACCAGACGCGGATCTGGGCGCCCTTGCGGAATTCCCAGCCGGCGGCGGTGAGGCCGGTGGTCTGCAGCAGGAGCTTGCACTCGTCCCATGCCGCTTCCGCCCACTTCTTGGCCTGCTGCAGGCGGGAGAGGAATTCTCCGCGCTGGTCGGCGTTCATGAGCTCCAGGTATCCGCCCAGGTCCTTCACGTCGATCGGGGCGCCCAGAACGGAGCGCCGGGCCTCGCACACCAGGCGCGCGGGGCAGTACTGGCACCACTCGCCCGGGGTCAACTGGTCGGACCATTCGGCCTTGCGGCGGGCCTCCTGGAGTGCCGTGGTCCATTCGGCGATGGTTTGCGGGCTCATGTACCAGCTGCGCACGGCGATGGACTCGCCATCCTCGTCGGTGGGCTGGACGATCAGCGTCACCGCGTCGTCGGCGCCGGACTCGTCGGCGGATCCGATGCCGTAGCAGGCCATCTGCGGGTTGTTCTCCGCCTCGACGCGGACCATGCCGCACTTGAAGTCGACCACGACCACCCGGACGTTGGAGCCGCCGCGCGCGGTGCCGATGGCCAGGATGTCCATGTAGCCGGGCAAGCCGATGCCGAGCAACGCCAAGTCGACGCTGTATTCCGGCGCGCAGGTCCAACCGGGTTCCAGGTAGCATTCGATCGACTCCATGGCCTTGCGCCACATCCGGCAGGCCTTGAGCAGGATCGAGTCCCAGGAATCGAGGACCTCTTCGGACTTCGATTGGAGCTCCAGGTAGGTCGCGTGCAGCTCGGCGAACACGTCGAGCTCTGCTTTGGACTCCACCTGCGCCACCGTCGGCGAGCCAAGGCGCACCAGGATCTCGCAGATTTTGTGCAACAGCGTGCCCATGTCGCGGGCGGTGGTGTCCTGGGCCTTCGGTTCTTCGACGCCTTCGCAGCGGCGGACGCTGCCCGGGCAGTTCATCCAGCGCCAGGCCTTGGATGCGCTGTAGGGGTCGTGGATGATGATTTCGGCGCTCATGCGCAAAGCTCCTGCAAGGTGGTCTTGGTCTTCTCGATCATGTTTCGGCGGGCCGTGGTGCTCGTGGAGTTCTTCCAGTCGGCCTTGATCGCTTCCCACGTTTCCTTGCTGAACTTCACGATCTCCACGCCCATCTGGGTCATGAGGGCGCGCTGGGCATTCAGTTCTTCGGGGATCGGAGCATCCAGCAGCTTTTGGATGGCATCCGAGACTCCGGGCGCAGGACTCGTCGGCGGATTCGTCGGCGGATTCGTCGTGGCGGTGGGCTGCGGTTGTCCGCGGCCTCCGGCAGGCTGCGAGGTCTGTGCGGCAGGGGACTTGTCGACCGGCGTGAATTCACCTTCAACCGGCGTAGGGGCAGACTGGATCAGAGGCGTGATCGCGGCGGCGTCGGGAGAAAGCAGGGGCGCCTTACCTTCGCCAGGGGATGGCGGCATCTCCACAGGAACGAATACAGCGTCCGTTGCCTGTGGCTTCGTCGCGGCAGGCTTCCTTGTTATGGTCGTGCCGACGGGAGGCTGTACGGGCGCCGTGACCTTCGAGATGTGGTCGCCAAAGTCACCAACTTCCTCGGGCGTGTGGACGCCACAGACTACCTCGGGTAGCACTGCACGAACTCCCTCGGACACAACGCGAGCGTGGAGCATCTGCCGCTTGTATTTCCGCCAGTTGTCGTTGTTCAACAGACCCGCTTCGCGAGCCATCTCCAGGGTCCACAGAACCGTTACAGATCCACCGGACGGATGCGAGAACTCCGCTTCGCATTTCTCTGCGTCGCGATGGATCCATTTGATCTTGCCTCCACGGCTCTGGAACTCGGCCTGCATCGCATCGGCGCGCATAGCCGGCCGATTGTTGATGATGTGGTAGCGTCGGCATGCCTGAATGGGATCGAGGCCCTCCGAACGGCACAGAGCCATGAGGGTGATCGCCTGTTCGACCGTCTTCATCGCGAAGAGGCCGGATTTCGCGACAGCTGTAGCGAGCTCGGTCAGCGACGCCATGTCGGTCGTCGCGGGGAGATTGTGGGTATCGTGCATCTCTACTCCTTCGTTTTGTGGTGGCTTGTGTTACAGAATTTCGCGCAAACGCAAGCGCGAAAACCGTGTCGCAAAAGTCGCGGCGAACATTTTTTGTTCATCACTCGGCGCGCTGCTGTTTGAACCCTTCGGGCGCGGCGTAAACCCACTGGCGCCGACCCTCTTGCGACCACTGCTTTCGCTTCCAGCCGAGCGAAGCCAGGATCTGGGCGACGCGCATCTGGTACATCCGGGACTGGCGCTCGGTTGGGACGGCAAGGCCATCGGCCAACACCTTCGATAGCGTCACGTAGTAGCCGAACGACGCGGAAAAGCACGCGCCTTCGGGGCTCACAAGCCAGGTTTCCAGCGTCGATTCCCACGGATCCTCGCTGGTCAGTTCGGCATTCACCGCGGTCTGTTCGGCCATCTCCTCGGCGTTCAGGTACCAGGCTTCGCCCTTCTTGTAGCGGTAGACGGCCTCGGCCCACAGTTGGTCGCGGTCGCGCCCGATCACGTCCGTGTCGACGTGCTGCACCGGGATCACCATGTGTCGGCGCGAGCCTGTCGAGTCGTGCAGGAACTGTTCTTCGTTCGTGGAGCCCACGATCACGCTGGACCGCGGGACTTCGATCATCGATCGTCCGTAGGGAGGACGGAACTTGTCGACCTGGCGCGTCAAGAACGCCTTGACCGATCCGACGTTCGAGCGGCGCATCGATTCGAGTTCCGCCCATTCGATGATCCAGCAACCACCCACCGCCATGGAGCTGTCCTTGTTGTCCAGGGATCCCATGTCGTCCGAGAACCAGGAATCGACCGGGACCAGGTACCGGAAGAACGACGACTTGCGGGCGCCCTGCGGGCCCTGCAGGATCAGCGCGGTGTCGACCTTGCATCCGGGCTTCAGCGCGCGGGCCACGGCCGAGATGAACCAGGTTTCCATGTAGCGCTGGTGGATCTGCAGGGGAGCAACGACAGCCAGCGTTCCGAGCACCAGATCGGCGATCCGGTCGACTCCATCCCAGACCAGGCCGTTCAGGTACTCGCGCACGGGGTGGTATGTCGGCACCTCGGACGCCAGGATCTGCATGCCCTGTTCCAGATGGTTCGTGGACCACTTGGTCTGACCGCTCACGATCTCCAGACGCTCGCGCAGCTTCGCCATCGCCGTCTCGTCCATCGCGGAGCCGTCGACTTCGATCAGGCGCGACAGCTCGTTGTAGCGGATCGTCTTTCCCTGGAAGACGGCGCGCAGGAAGCGCAGGGCGTTGGCCACGCCGCACTTTGGGTTTCCGTTGCCGTCTACCGGATCCCACTCGACGCCCAGGGCCGCGACGGACTGCACCGCTCTCCCGATGTCCTCGGGCGTGGCGTCCTGGACCCCTGGGCCCGATCCAGAGTCCTGCGGGGAAAGAAGCACAGGCGCCGGCGGTGGGGTTGGCTGGAACCGTTCGCGGCAGAACCTGTCGGCGTCGCCCACCGCGTTCAGGATGTCCCAGAAACCGCGCCCCTGGCAGTGGGAGTGCGAGCATTTGAACACCGGTTTCCCGCCGTCGAACTTGTTGAGCAGGTACGTGTCGAACGGGCCCTGGAATCCGTTGGTGTGCTCGTGTTTCCACGGGCAGTCGATGAACATCTTCCCTTCGCCGTGCCCCTCGGGCCGCGGCTTGAGCCCGACGGCTTCTGCCCAGGGCAGGACTTCCAGCGTCGCGTAGTTGCCCTTGCCGGTGGGTTTGGCGCCGGTCTGCTTCTCGGGGATAGCCTGGGCCAGTTCCTGCGACGGCATCCACGGGGCGGGATCGAGCCACCGCCCGGGGGTGTGGAAGGCTTCCGCGTCCATGAACGTCTCTTCCGGATGGCTCGGGAGGTAGTAGATCCGGTTCGCGTTCTTGCAGGCCGGGTCGCAATCCGGGGCGTGTTCCGCCACGAATGCCTTCCACCAGGCCTTCCACCGATCGGCGGGCACCGGTTCGGTGAACGGGACCACCACCCTGAACTTGGGCTTCTCGCCCTCGCTCTGGAGCATGTGCGAATGGGACGTGTGGACGACCATCTCTAACCCTTCGAGCGGTGGCAGCACGTCGTCGATGGTCTTCCCGCAGTCGAAGTCCAGCACCAGCAGGTGGACGGCCTCCACCGCCTCCGCCTTGCGGTGGCTACTCTCCCGGATCGATACCGGGCTCCACAGGGGCCCGTCTTTCTCCTGGCGGACATCGTGGCGGGTCAGCAGCGCGACCAGATCTGGCCAGTCCGCAGTCTCGCCAGTCCAGCCCTTGGCCATCTTGGACGAGCAGCGGGCGTAGCACAACGGCCTGGTTGTCAGCGATCCCAACGAATCACCCCGACGCCTTCCTCCCAGGACATCCCGGCCATCCGGCCTTCTTGGACCAGCAAGCGCATCCCGCGACTGCATTCGGCCGCTGGGCGAACCACCACCTTGCGGGGCTCCCGCTTGGGCGTCCCGATCGAGATTGGCCACGGCCGGCGCAGGGACTCGGCAGCGACCGCCGCCACAGCCTCGATCGGGTCGGCGACCTGGCGCCGCTCCCAGCGCTTACATGCCGCGCGCCAGACGGAAAGGGGGCAGCCCCAGGGGCGGCGAGTCGATCGGAGCGTCGGGCGTCCACGGCCTTCGGGTCGGATCACGTCCCAGATGGCGAGTTGGGTGCCGATCATCGGGCGCCCGCCTTGAGCCTGGATTGCCTACGAGCTTCGCGGCGGCGCGAGAGTTCCGCCATCAGGCGCGCACGGTCTATGCCACGGGAGCAGGCTTCCTGGATCGCGATGGGGTACGGGGTGCCGGCCTTGGCTTTCTTTACGACCTGGTCGGCGGCTTCTTGGACGATGGATTTTGTCTGCATGATACCTCCGCAGACCTCCCGATTTTTCGGGCAACCCCTCGCAACTTCAGCTATTAGGCTGTATTGCGAAACTCTAGGCCGCACCGTTTCACGAGTCTGCCTTAATAATATGCGACAACTGCGTTTCGGTTTGCAAGCAAATAATTTACAGACATCGGTTTCGGTGCGAGTCTGCAACCTTTGCCGGAACCGTGGGGGGCGTCGGACGGAAATCTCCGGCGCTCCCCTCCTCCTCGCATCAGCTCGCCTTCCGAAACCCTGGCAACAGATCCGGGAGGCGTCTCAGCTGTTCGGGCGCAACGTGCGTGTAGATCTGGGTTGTCGTGACCCGCTCGTGTCCCAGAAATTCCTGGCATTCCCGCAGATTGGCGCCCTGCTGCATCAGATGGGTTGCCGCGGAGTGGCGCAGCCAGTGGGCGGTACCATCGAGCCCCACAGCGTCGAACGCCCATTTGATTTGCAGCCGTGCGGCGCTGTATTCGAGCCGCTCGCCATCGCGTCCCACGAATAAAGCGGTCTCCGATGCAAGAGCGAGCGCCGGCCGCATCTCCAGCCAGCCAATCAGCGCGTCGCGGACATCGGGCCCGAACGGCACCCCGCGAACCTTGCCGCCCTTGGCATGGCGAACCAGGACCTGCATCTGCTGGAAGTCCACGTCGTCAACATCCAGCGAGAGGGCTTCGTTCGCCCGCAGTCCGCAACCGTACAGGGTTGAGAGCAGCGCGTAGAGCCTCATCCCCGTGGGCCTTGTCCTGATCGGTGCCGAGAGCAGGAGGCGGATTTGCCGGTCCGTGAAGTACCTGGGCACGGTCTGCTCGGCCTTGGGGCTGCGGATGATCGCCATCGGGTTTCGGTCAATGTACCCGTACTCGCGGGCGAACGCGAAGAACGACCGAAGGATGCGGATGTAGGTCCGCAGCGTCGATTTGGCGACGGGAGCTGTTTCCGGCGTGCGCGCCTCGAATCTGGAAATCAGTTCGTCGAGGTCGGCGGCTCGAGCATCGATCAGAGGCTTTCCCAACGAGGCCTCGAACCTGTACAGGCATTTCTCGTAATTTGTGATCGATTGTTCTGAATTCGATTTGCGTCGGAAGTATTTGACGAAAACGGCGATTGCCTCGACTTTGTCGTTCGTTTCCATTGGGGGATTGCTTTCGTGTTTTAGGGGAAGGGAATCAGGCTTTAAGCGTATCGAGGTACGAGCAAATCGCTTGGCGAATGAATCTTTGTTCAGATATTCCCAGGTAATTTGCGGACAATTTGATTCGGGCGCGTAGGTCGGGCGCGAGCTTCAGGAGCAGCTTGGATGGGTCGGAGCCATCGACAGCCAGCGTGGGGCGTCCAGGTCCTCGTTTCAGGATGGCGGCGGGCATCGCTCAGCCTGCATCTGCCGCAGGCCGCGCTCGAGCGCCTCGCGGGCAACGGCGAACACTGCCTGATCCTTCTGGGCGGCGACAGAGGCCAGAAGGTCGGCCAGGGCTCCAGAGAGCCGGATTTCGAGCGTGCGGTCGGCCAAAGGCCCCTCGGAAGGTCATGAGCATGGGTTTGTCCTCCTGGACGGTACGCCCTTCCCTCGGGCCGAGGCTCCCAGATCGCCCGGAATGAACAATAAAGTATATACGAAACCGCCGAAGCGCAAGCCGTTTCCATTGTGGTTGACACAAAGTCTCAAAAAATCACCAACATCAGGCGCGAATCACCATCATCATCACCATCGTTGGTGAGGCCGCAAACGTAGACTGCAAGCCACTTCCAAGCAAATCACCAACCGCACCGTCTAAAAAGGGAAAGATTGTTGATCGCGCACGTATACGCGCACATCACGCGCACACGCACATACGCGCACGCACAGGCGCACAGGAAAAAGTTTGGGAGAGGGGGTTGGTGATGGTGATAGATTAAGACATCGTCTCAAACAATCACCAACCTTTTCGACCACAAACATCGGCAGCAAAAGGGTTTCCTAGAAACTCACCAGATAATTCCATCAACTTTTTCTAAAGCGATCATCACCAACCCCCTATGACCGGACAGGACGCGCCCGCACCAGAACCCCGCACCTTCACCGTGTGGCAAAGCCGTCTCTCAGTCCCAAGCACGCGAGGTTCGTCGCCGAGTACCTCAAGGACCTCAACGCCACGCAAGCAGCGAAGCGGGCAGGGTACAGCGAGAAGACCGCGAAACAGCAAGGAACGCGGCTGCTGTCCTATGCTGCCATCCAAGAATCGATCGCTCAGGGCAATCGGAAGATCCTTTCCGCGCACGGCGTTACAGCGGAACGAATTATCGCAAGGCTCGAAAAGATTGCATTCGGAGACATTCGGAAAATCGTTGAATGGGATTCAAAATCCGTCACTCTAAAGCCATCGACCGAGCTTTCTGAATCCGAAGCGGCGATGGTCGCGGAAATCTCGCAAATTCGAGGATCGACAAAGCTCAAGCGGGTCGATCCCATGCAAGCCCTCAACCTCTTGGGGCGATACAAGGGCCTATGGAGCGAAGGCGATTCCGAAGCACCAGACGACGATGAGGACGACGACGTGGTGGTCTACCTGCCGTCGAACGGGCGGTGACGACCGCCATCCGGCCCCAAGCGGGCCCGCAGGAGGCGTGCGCGGCTTCGTCGGCCGACATCGTGATCTACGGCGGCTCGGCCGGCTGTGGGAAGACGTTCATCAACCTCCTGGAGCCACTGCGGCACAAGCGCGTCAAGGGCTTCGGCGCGGTCATTTTCCGGCGTGAGGCAGTCCAGATCACCAACGAAGGCGGGCTCTGGGACAATGCCATGGAGTTGTACCCGCGCATCGGCGGTGTGCCCTTCAAGAGTCCCAAGCTCGGGTTCCGCTGGAAGTCCGGCGCTAAGGTCACGTTCGGGCACCTGAACGCCGAGACCGACGTGCTCAAGTGGCAGGGCGCCCAGATCGCCCTGATCGAGTTCGACGAGCTCACCCACTTCACCGCCTCGCAGTTCTGGTACATGCTCTCGCGCAACCGCTCGACCTGCGGCGTGCGGCCCTACATCCGCGCCACCTGCAACCCGGACGCCGATTCCTGGGTTGCCGATCTGCTCGCCTGGTGGATCGACCAGGACGAGGGTTCGCCGACCTACGGACTTCCGATCCCGGAGCGCTCAGGCGTGGTCCGGTGGTTCGTGCGGGTCGACGGCAAGCTCCATTGGGGCGACTCGCCGGATGTCGCGATCGAGCGCGGCATGAAGCCCGAGGACGCCAAGTCCTTCACCTTCATCGCGGGCAAGATCTCCGACAACCAAGCGCTGCTCGAGAAAGACCCGGGGTACCTCGCGAACCTGAAGGCCCTCGGACGCGTCGAGCGTGGGCGCCTCCTGGACGGAAACTGGAAGATTCGCCCAGCTGCCGGCATGTACTTCCGGCGCCACGAAGTGCGACTGATCGAGGCCAACGAGATTCCCAAAGGCACGCGATGGGTTCGCGCCTGGGACCTCGCAGCCACCGAGGTATCCGAGGAAGCGCAGGATCCAGACTGGAGCGCTGGCGTCCTCCTCGGCGTCACGCCAGAAAATCGCCTCGTTGTCGGCCACACATCCAGGCTGCGGGCCCGTTCTGCGACCGTGCGCGAGAAGATCCGAGCCGTTGCCGAGTGGGACACCACGACCGCAGCGGTCGCCTTCCCGCAGGATCCCGGAGCCGCGGGCAAGTCGGTGGGGGAAAGCCTGGTCGCCATGCTGCAAGGCTGGACGGCCAGGGTGTACCCCGTCACCGGCGACAAGGTGCTGCGCGCCGATCCGATCGCGGCGCAGTGGCAGTCGGGCAACGTCGACGTGGTGCGAGGGGCGTGGAACGACGCGTTCTTCACCGAGCTCGAAGCGTTCCCGACGAAGGGTGTTCACGACGACCAGGTCGACGCGCTTTCCCTGGCGCATTTCGCGTTGACCAACGACCACCGGCCGACCGCCCGGACTGCGGTTCGAAAGAGGCTCTAATGGATTCGCCAGCCAAGACCACCGCCCCCGGAGCCCAAGCCGGGATGAAGGACCGGGATCCCCCGGGACAGGACATGCTCGCCGTGAAGGACGGCGACCTGATGCTGCACGCCTACAGAGGCTCGGGCGGCTTCAAGGACGGAACGTACCTGGTCGCTCACCGTCGCGAGGACGATCGCGACTACGACGACCGGCGCCGGGTCGCCCACTTCGACAACTTCACGCGTCCGGTGGTGGACGCCTACGTAGATCCGATCTTCCGCAAACAGATCGACCGGAGTTCCACGGGCGGCGGCGAGTACTTCGACATGCTGGCCAAGGATGTCGACCGCGGCGGGACGGGAATTGGCGGGTTCATGCGCGACTGCGCCGTGGCCGCGCAGCGCGATTCCGTCCACTTCATCGCTGTTTCGGCGCCAACGGAGAAACCCGCAGACGCCGCCCAGGAAATGAAGCTGCGCCCGTGGGCCTACCGCATCCAGCGCACGGCTCTGGAAAATGTCGAGCGCGACGACTACGGGCGCTGTGTGCGGGTCTCATGGTGGTTCACGAAGGGGCGCGAGCGGCTCTTGCGGACGCTGGACGGCGCTGGGTGGCGGACCCAGGACGCCCACGGAAAGGATGTCGAGGGCGGTTCCGGGACGTGGCAGAACCCTCGGGAGACGGCGCCGGTGGTGATGCTCGTGCCGCACCGGTGGGACGACGACGAACAGCTTCCGACCCCTCGATTCCTGGGTGTGGCCAAGGCGAACCACCGCGTCTACAACCAGCTGTCGGAGCTGGACGAGATCGAGCGCAAGGCGACGTTCCCGATGCTGTCGTACCCCGACGAGAACCCTGGACAGTTGACGCTCGGAACCAATAACGTGCTTGGCTACCGCTTCGACAGTTCGAACGCACCGGCGTGGATCTCGCCCGACGGTGCGGCGGCCGTCACGCTCGCCAACGGCATCGAGCGCAACGTGCAAGCCATCTACCGGATGGCGAACCTGTCGCACGCCATGACCGACGGTACCAAGCAAGCCTCGGGCGTAGCCAAGCAGCTGGACCGTGCGGCCTTCGACGACGCGTTGTCGTCGTTCGCCGAGTACCTGTCGGACGCCGAACAGCAGTTGTGGGGCCTGTTCGAGTGGATCACCGGCAAGACGCTGGGTGTGTCGGTGTCGTACCCCAGTGAGTTCACGTCGGCAGAGATTGACGCCTACATGGCCGCCGCGGCTTCGGCGTTGACGATGGGGGCTGGCGAGACGTTCGCATCTGAGATCCGGCGCCGGGTCGTCCGCTTACTGCTCCCCGACGCGCCTCCGGACATCCTGGCGGCGATCGACAAGGAAATCCGTGAGCGCACCGACGCCGACAACCAGGACCGCCTGCCACCACCCGGGAATGACGACGACGGCCGGGGCGATGAGGGTGGCCAAGGCGCCGCGGAATGAGCTTCGACGAGGCCAGGGCGCGCAAGCAGCTGGAACAGATCATGGCCGCCAACGGGGTCCGCTCGCGCAAGCTGGCGGCGGACATCGCCGCGTCCGTGGCCAAGCAAGACCGCAGCAAGCCATTGGCCGAGATCCTGGACAAGGCATTCCAGGAGGTGGGCGCGTCCACGCGCATGCGCAACATCGTGGCGCCGGCCGTGGTCCAGAGTGTCGCGGCGGGCTACGGCGTCCTGCAGTCGGTGAGCTGGGAACCATCCAAGGCGCTACAGGAAAGGGCCGGATCGCTGCGGTGGGAGGGGAGCGACATGCCGACGCTGTCCGACCGCATCCACGGATCCGCCCAGGGATACAGGCGCGAGCTGGAAGACTCCCTGCGCACCTCGTTCAAGCACGCGGCGACCGTCGAGCAGACCGCCAGGGCCATCTACGACGGATACCAGCCGGGGTTCGCGAAGCGAGGGCCGTTTGCCCAGATCACGCCCGCGCCTGGTGCGCCACGCCCGCAGCTCCCGCAGGCGGTCACGGATGCGGTGGACGCGGCGTCGGTACTGTCGCCGGACGACAAAATCCGACTGAAAAAGTACGCCGACCGGGTGCGCGACTACAGCCAGCAGCTCAAGGACGGGCCGCTGCGGACATCGTACCTCGAGCTGGCCCGGGCTCTGGAATCCAGCCGCGCCAAGGGCCTGGACCGGGCGATCCGGGTGGCCACGGAAGAAAAGGCCAGGTACTACGCCAACCGCATCGCCAGGACCGAGGCGGCCAGGGCATGGGGCGGAGCGTTCCGGGATCGGATCGACACGGATCCGCGCGTGGTCGGGATTCGTTCGAGGCTCTCGAGCGCGCACAAGGTGTTCGACATCTGCGATTTCCACGCGACGGCCGACCTGTACAAGATGGGACCAGGCGTGTACCCCAAGGACCGGGCGCCGGCGTACCCCTACCACGCGCACTGCACGTGCCTCCTGTCGCCCGTGTACCGCCAGAGGCCCAGCGAGGCGCCACCGCGACCGGGTGGACCGGACATGGACGCGGGGGCCCGAGCGCTTCGGGGGATGACGGACGCCGAGCGCAAGAAGTTGCTGACGATTCCTGGCGCGAAGCAGTTCCAGGGCGACCCTGGCAGCTGGAGCCGCAACCTACGGCAATGGGGCGACTCCCCCAAGGCGAACGCTGCGGCATCGGCTGCAGCGTCCCAGCTGCGGCGCGCCATCGAGCTGGAAACGATGTCCATGGAGGAACGCGCGGAGCAGGAAGAACGCCTGATCTGGAAGAACGCCGGGTTCGAAACTGGCGTGATCATCCGCGACAAGCTGGAGTCGATCCGGATCCGCGGCGAAGCGGCAAGCGTCTCGATCCCGATGGTACAAGTGCCAAACCTCAAAGGCGCCACGTTCACGCACAACCACCCTCTTGGCTGGGGACACCAGAAAGGATCATCGGCACGGAGCGGCAGTTCCTTTTCCGTCAACGATTTGCGATTGGGTGCATTCGGCCAATGCGCCACGATACGGGCTGTCACGCCTCGCTACATCTACCAGCTGAGCTACGACGGGAAATACCCTACGCTCAACGAAATCACGAACGCCCATTGGGATGCGAGAATAGAAGTCCTGTCCGGATCGCCGGTCCCAGACGATGGCGATCTCCACCACGAGATCATCGCGCGAGTGGCGAAACGCTTCGGCTGGACGTACTTTCGGAGGGAACATGGATTTGAAGACCGGGATTGAAAATGGAGGCATCTGGTTCAAACGCTGCGCGTTGTGCGTCCACGCGACAAGCATGGAGACATGCAAAGCTTTCCCGGAATGGATCCCCGAGCAAATCCAGCGCGGCGAGTTCGACCACGCCCAACCGTTCCCAGGCGACAACGGAATCCGGTTCGCGCCCCGAGTGACCGGACAGAAATAGCGGATTGATTTCCGGGCCATCTTCCCTCCTGAATCCCAGGAGGATCGATGGACTACGAAGAGGCGAAAGCGAAAATCGAGGGGCTTGAAGGCGGAGCGGCGATCCTGGAGATCGTCCGCAAGAACGCGTCTTCCGATGCCAACAAGGAGGCTCAGGGTCTGCGCAAGCAGTTGCGCGAACTCCAGGGCTCCGTCCGGAAGATGGCTGGCGCCGAGGAGTCCGAGGACATCAAGGACGCCATCGCTCGCATCGAGCAAGGCCTGTCCGCTGGCGGCAACAGCGACGACCGAACCAAGAAGCTCGAACAGGCCCTGGAGAAGCTCCGTGGCCAGCTGGAAGCCAAGGACAAGGAAGCCCTGGCCAACAAGGCGCGCGGCAAGCTCAAGGACGCCCTGACCGCTGCCAAGGCCAAGGGAACCGACGACCTGGTCCGCCTCCTGGAAGGCGAGAAGGTCTCGTTCCAGGGCGACGATCTCATGTTCGAAGACAAGGACGGCGCCTTGGTGCCCGCCCTGACCTTCGTCAATTCCTGGCTGGACGCCCGGCCGCATTTCCGGGAATCCTCCCAACAGCCCGGCCCTGGCGCCGATGGCACTCGCAACCAGACCCCTGGCGGGATCAAGAGCATCACCAGAGCCGATTACGACAAGGCGTCTCGCGAGAAGGATCTCGCGACGTTGCGTGACGTTGGCGCTGGCAAAATCCAGATCAAAGACTGAAAGGCTGAACCATGGCCAACGATCTTTCCAAGCTCATTCCGTCGCTGCAGGCGACGATGCAGAGCGTCGTCCGCGAACGAACTCCGATCAACGCCGTCGTCGATACGTCCTACGGCATCGAAAGGGCTGCTCTCGGGCAGACGGTTCCTGTCGGCATGACGGCCGTCGTCGTCGGCGCTGACGACACTCCCGGAGCCTCTCACCCCGGCGTCGGCGACCTGACGCCCACCACCATCGATGTCGGAATCACCAAGAGCCGGTTCTGGCCGTTCCGCATCACCGGCGAAGAGCGTAAGGCGATGGCGAACAACGGACCGACGTTCCAGTCCGAACAGGTGAAGGAAGCCATCCGTGCCGGCGTGAACGAGGTGTGGGCCGACATCGCCGCCCTGTATTCGCAGGCGTCGCTGGCTTGGGGTACCCCCGGCACCAATCCGTTCACCAGCAACGCCGATGCCGTGTGGGACCTCAAGACGCTCCTGGACGAGGCGAGCGCGCCCGAGGCTGGCCGCTCGATGATCCTCGATGCGCTGGGGTACAATACCCTCGGCAAGCTCAACTTGCTGCAGAACGTTTCCAGTGCGGGCGCGACCGAGACCCTGCGCGAAGGCATCGTGTCGAAGCTGGGCAACATCAACGTGGGCTGGGCCAACTCGATCAAGACGCACACCAAGGGAACCGGCGCCGGCTACCTGGTGAACAACGCTTCGGGATACGCCGCTGGCGTCACTTCGATCGCGCTGGATACCGGTTCTGGCACGATCCTTCCGGGCGACGTGGTGACGTTCGCTGGCGACACGAACAAGTACATCGTGAAGAGCTACTCCGCTCCCACGCTGGTCTTGAATTCGGGGCTGCGCCAGACGCTGGCCAACGATGTCGCCATGACCATCGCCAACGGCGGTCGTCGGTACCTGGCTGGCCACAAGTCCGCCATCGCCTTCGGCATCCGTCCCCCGGCTCTCCCCAGCGAAGAGGGCTCGGGCGACAGCGCGTTGGATCGCGTGAACATCACCGATCCCGACACCGGGCTGGTGATGAGCTTCGCGGTCTACGCCCAGTACAAGCAGATCGTCTACCAGGTCGAAATGGCTTGGGGCGGCAAGGTGGTTCGGCCTGACTGGCTGAAGAACCTGCTCTTCTGATCGGAGGCAGCATGGACACGTTCAAGATGCGCCACCCGAAGCACGGCGTCTGCATTGCGGACGAAGTGGCCGAACCTCAGCTTCTGGAACTCGGCTGGACGCGCGAGAGCGCTCCCGCTGCGCCTCCCGGTGCTGGCGGGGCGGATTCCGGCGCCAAGGGTGGCAAGAAGGATAAGACCAAGGGTGACCAGTCTCCCGCTGCGCCTTCCGGTGCTGGCGGGGCGGACTTCGATCTCGAGGACCTGACCTGATGAAGATCTCCCTACGCTTCGAAGGGCTCGACCGTCTCGTTGATGCCGTGCGCGTGGCTCCTGGCGCTGTGCACGAAGTCCTGGACGTGTCCGTCCTCGAAGCGGGGGAGATCATCGCTTCGCGTGCTCGGTTGGAGCACAATTTCCGGACAAAATCCGGCATGCTCGAACGCTCGGTGTCCGTCCAGCAGACGGGACCGGCGCAGGCCGTGGTTTTCCTGGACCGCAACGTCGCGCCCTACGCGGCGATGGTCCACGAAGGCACACGCGCCCAGGAGGACTTCGTGCCGACCAGGCGCAAGGCGCTACGCTGGTCTTCCCGCGGCACTTTCTTCTTTGCCCGCAGGGTGAGCCACCCCGGAACGAAGCCGGACCAGTTCCTCTACAAGGCAGCGGACAAGGAACGCGGCGCCGTACAGGCCCGCATCCAAGCCGGAATCGATTCCGCCATCCAGGAAGCGGGGCTCAAGTGATCGCCGTGACCGATCTCATCGACAAGGTACTGGCCGAGCGTGCCGAGAAGTACCTCCCGGACGCCAATGCATGGCTGGTGCAGCAGGCGCGCAACCTCGGAGTGCTCCAGTCGGAGTTCGCCGATCCGCTGCCCTACAACGCCAAGCGGGCGGGGGTCCTGAAGCTCGCGTGCTTGACCGCCCTCGGCGAGTGCGGCACGAACCAAGCCGCCTTCAACGCCCAGGTGCAGGACGTGTACCTGGTCAAGCTCCGCACCTACGAGAAGGAGCTGGGCGCGATCCTGGACGACCTTTGCCGGGCGGATTTCGTCGGAGCCGAGAACGCCTACGCTGGCGTCGACCAGGAGGGCAGCAAGACACCCAGGATCGGGCGTGGCTGATGCGCTGGTGGAATGTCCTCAACGCACTCGAAGCGCATCTCAAGGCTGATCCGTTCGCGGCTCTCGTGGCACATGCAGATGGGACGCCATCCATCGGGATCGGAATCCCCGGCGTGCCCGAAGCTCCGTGCGTGTGGATCTCGCGTGGCAAGAACGGCGAACGGGATCTGGTCCTTTCCCAGGACCCGGAGCCGCTTCCCGGAACGCTGTCGTTCCAGGTCGAGATCTGGCAGAAGGTGCCAGACGCGGCCAGCGAAGCTGCAATCCTTCGCGCCGGTGCTCTCGCCCTGTCGGAGCTGGAAGACGCCTTGCTGGCGGCGCTGCGGCGGTTCTTCTCGCCCCATCGCTCGACCGCCGAGGTGCTGGGCGGATACTACGCCGCCACCATCCAACAGGTGTCGCCGCTGGCCGACGATTCGGGCGGGCGCCAGGTTGGATCCCTGTTCTCCATCGTCCTCAACAACAGGAGGCCGTGATGGCCACCAAGACCGAGAATCCCGCGCCCACGCTCCGGCAGCAGGTGGAAGCGGAGATCGACACTTTCTGGCGTGAGTCGGACATCCGCATGGACCCGACCACCTGGAACCACCTCGTCGCCAGGCGCGAAGCTCTCAAGGAGCGTCTCGCTCCGCTGTTCAAGGAGTAAACCATGGGAATGCCTCAATTCGGCCAGGGCCTGGTCTGGATTTCCGGGCGCGGCAACTCGGGCGACCGCAAGATGCTGGGCGCTCTCACCTCGTTCAAGATCGACTACAAGCCGTCGGTGAAGACCATGAAGGGCGCCATGCAGGTGCCCATGTACGCGGGCACCGACGGCATGGAGATCAAGTTCGAAGGCGAGTTCGAACAGATCGACATGCGCACGCTCATCATGTGCGGCCTGGGCCAGCTGGTGTCGGGCGGTGTCGCGGGGTTCTCCGTGGTTCCCACGGTCGACGATCCCTCGCAGACCGTCACGTCCAACACCATGACCATCACCGGCGCCACGGACGTCCTGATGGTGCGCACGCCGATCGCCCTGGGAGTGCTGCCGGGCGGCTCGCCGCTGGTCAAGGTCACGACCGCGCCCGCATCGGGCCAGTTCAGCGTGTCGGGCAACGTGGTCACGTTCAACGCCACCGACGCCACGGCCTGGTCGACGGCTTCTGTCAAGCCTCTGGTGACGTGGGTCAAGACCGCGACCACCGACACCAACAAGGTCACCCTGATCAACGCCAACCAGCAGCAGACCCCGTACATCGGGATCGAGGCATTGGCGTGGTACGACGGGAAGTACCGCTGGCACCGTTACCCGCGGTGCGTGGCGACGGCCTTCCCTGGCTTCGAGAACAAGGGGGATTTCGCCAAGTCGAAGTTCGAAGGCTTCGTGATGGCCGACCCCGAAACCCTGGCAATCGGCGAAATCTCGCTGACGGAAGGAACCTAAGACATGAAGCACACGTTCGAAGCAAATGGCGCGTCCTACGGATTCGCGGGCCTCCCCGTGAAGGTCGTGGCTCGGCACTGGAAGGCGCTGGCCGCCATCATCATGGCGTTGGCCGGGCTGGTGCGGTTCGTCGCCGACATCATGGCCAAGGCCGTCCAGGAAGGCAGTTCCACCGCCGTCGACAAAGCCAAGCTCATCGCTCTGCTTGCGGGCGACGAGTTCCAGGACGCGCTCGCGCAGGCTCTGGGCAAACTCTCGGGTGACCAGGTGGACGCGATCTCCGACCTGATGTGGGAATCGTTCCGCAGGGCGAACAAGTCGGTTTCTGAACGAGACGATTTCGACGAACTTCTGACCGTGGATCTCATGGGACCCGCCTTCAAGGCTTTCCTTGGTGCGCTGGGCCTGGAATGGGGCAAGGAGAAGGAATCGGGGGAAGCGAAGCCGGGCTAAGATCCGGCGAATCGATCGAGAACTTCGATTGGGACGAGTTCATTTCCGGCGTCGTTGCGATGTCGGGATGGACCTGGACCGAAGTCGAGTCGAGAACGATCCCGGAGCTTGCGGCGGTGGGCAGGGCGTGGCGCCGAACGCCGCCTCTGCCCGCTGTCGTTTCCGGGATCCTGGTTTCCCTTGGTGCGGTTGAGCAGGTCGAGGCGGAAAGCGAACCGCTTCCGGAAGAGCTGACGAATTTTGCCGCGAAGGAGCTTTTGCGGCAGCGACTCCAGCAGTTCCAGGCGGACGGGGCGTGGGTCGGGACTGATCTGGTCGAGGCGCTCGAAAAGCAGGCTCTCGACGCGAGGTAGTCGCGATGGACATCAAGGTCCTCATCCAGTCGCTGTTCGACGGCAAGGGCTTCGAGGCGGCGGGGCAGAAGGCGGACGAGTTCCAGGGGAAGGGATCCAAGGTCGCCAGCGGCATGGAATCCGCATTCAAGGGGCTCACCGGTTCGATTGCGGTGGTGGGAATGGCGATCACCGGAATCACCGCGGCGGTGGGGCTCGCGGGGTCGGCGATAGAGAAGGCGCTTGGGCCATCGATCGAGATGGAGCAGCTGACGACCCAGTTCAGCGTCCTGCTGGGAGGGATGGATGCCGCCGCCGACAGGATGGTGGATCTGACGGAGTTCGCCGACAAGACTCCGTTCAACCTGCCCGAGGTTGCGAAGGCCTCGACGGTGCTCGAGACGCTGACCAGGGGCGCGCTGGCCACCGGCAAAGGTTTGACGTTGGTCGGCGACTTGGCGGCGGGGACGGGGCAGCCGTTCAACGAGCTCGCGGTCTGGGTCGGGCGTCTGTACGACGGGCTCCAGTCTGGACGGCCTGTGGGCGAAGCGATGATGCGCCTGCAGGAACTGGGCATTGTTTCTGGATCGACGCGCGGACAGATCGAGAAGATGCAAGCTGCTGGTGCCAAAGGTCCGGAGATCTGGGCGGTTGCGGAGCAGGCGTTCGGACGCTACGCCGGGATGATGGACCAGCAGTCGAAGACGTTTGGCGGCATGCTGTCGACGCTGGGGGATGCCTTCAGCGGCTTCCTGCGGGTGGCATTCGGCGACGCGACGAGCGGGTCCAAGTCCATCCTGCAGTTCCTGATCGACCTCCTCTCGGGCCTGCAAGAAC
>ERZ761584.85-NODE-85-length-36624-cov-16.088244_pt1 | contig 36624 bp, 48 predicted proteins | sample MGYA00512168_ERZ761584 | MGnify/ENA primary metagenome ERZ761584 (study PRJEB28899, sample SAMN03785564) | bioreactor sludge metagenome | biome: EBPR Sludge; feature: EBPR Bioreactor; material: 0.22µm filtered reactor supernatant | place: Saint Lucia: Queensland...
CTACTACATCATTACCTTCTTGTGGGGTTACATCTCCTTCTACACTATTACCTGTGGAGGTGGTTTGGAGTGGTTTACGTTCCATTTTTACCTTTTCAAAAGATACCCTTGTTTCTATTTCCTGATTAACTGCTTCTAATTCTGCTTTTAGTTTTGCTTCGTCTTTTATTGGTTTGTTTTTACCGTCTGCATCTTTTTCGGGGACTAAATCATTTTCAATTTGTTTCTGTCTTGCTTCTAATTGCTTATCTGTTGGGGCTTCTAATAAAATACTGTTATTGAATGAAGCTACCATTGCTTTATGTTCTTCCTTTTCGGCTTGTTTTTCGGGTAGGTCTTTAGCTAATTCCTTTGATTTACTTTCTACTGCAAGGTTATACAGGTAATTTATTTTTTGCCTGTCGGTCATTGGCTTGCCCTTATCAGTATTTTGCGGTACTTTACTTCTAAGTTTAACTACATTATCAATTACCTTTTTTCTTTCTTCTCCTTCCTCTGCCTTTAACTTACCTGATTTAACAGCTTCATCAATTTCTAATTTACCAATATTAGGGTTATCTGCGTGTTCCCATAGTGCTGATTTTTCAAGGAATGTGGCATCTTTTTTAAGAGAACCTCTCCCTATACCAAAAGCCATAAACGGGCTTAAACTATAAGCCATTTCTCTGCTACCAATAGCCGCATCTTCAAAACTTTCTCTTAATGATTTATGTTCATCATATACTAAATTGGTTGCAATATCAGTTGCTATTGGCGCACCAACTCCAAACTTACCTATCATCGCTGCCTGTTCTTTTGCAACGTGCTTTGTAGATGCTGCAAGTTTATCAATAAATGGTTTGTTCTTTTTATACAGGCTATTCCAGGCATCTTCTCCCATCCCTGCTATATATTTTGCAACAGGGCTTTTACTTCCCTTTATTGTATTTAAAACAGCATCGTACTTACCAGTACCAGCATACGCCATTAAGCCCATTATCGTACCATGTAATATCCCATACCCATTCGCTTCACTTTCTGACCACCCTTCTGAAATCTTTTTATTAAATGCTTCTGCATAAGATGGTTTAAATAAGGCATTAGCCTCTGCTAATTTTGCTGGCATACTAAGCCCCTTTAAAAACCCCATCTCACTAATAAAACCTGCTAAAGAACCTGCTGCCTGCACTGAACTTATAAGGGTTGCTTTGCTTAAAAAGTTTTTAGATTGCCCTGCTTCAGGGTTGGTAACGGTGTCCACTTCCCCCATCCTCCCACTTAATAAATCATACGCTTTTCTTTTTTCTTCCTGTGTCCATTTACCATATTCTTTACCACCAGTTATAGATTTTATGTCCTTTGTTAACTCGTCTGAAATAATGGTCTTATACGGCAACCCAATTCTGTTTTCCCCTTCTAATATATAATTAGCCTGTTCATCAAGTGCCATTTTACCAAGCCTTTTCATTGATAGGTTGGTTTTATCTTTATCGCTTCCAAAAACTGTTGTAAGGGCATCCTCAACTGCATCAACTCCGCTACTCCAATGATGTGCAAAAGCATTATATCCTAATTCGGCTATGCTTGTTCCCCTGTCCTGTAATGCTTCTTTTACTATCCTGTCAAATTTTAAATCGGCTGTTAACGGGTATTTTTTATCTAACCTGCTTTCTGTATTTTTTAAATCATCTAATTGCGCCCTGCTATTGGCATCGTCTGCAAGTATATTATTCCTTTCTTCTTCGGTAGTTGCATTATCATAACTCTTTTTTAATCCCGATATGTGCCTTACTAAATAAGCTGCTTTATTATTAATGCCCTGATTGGCAAGTTCCCTTAAAATATTTTCCTGACTTATTTGTTCTGTCTTTGTTAATTCAGATAACGAACCACCTAATTGAGAAGCAAGTGCAGAATCAGGTGTTAAGGTATTAACGCTTTCTTCCGGTGTTATATTTACCCCAATATTATACATAGGGGTTATTTTCTTGCCAAGTATTTTTATTGCCTGTTCATATTTTTGGGGTTCAAATACTTTCCACGTTTGCAAACCTGCATACTGGTCAACATCAGTTATTCCTTTAAGTTCCGAACTTTCATAACCATTTACCAATGTACCGTCATAACTATTATATAGCATTGAGGCATCATTACGCAATGTCTTATGTGCTTTTACTTTTTGTTCACCCTGTAAATTTTGGTCTATTATCTCCTGTTGTTTTTGTATCTGCGATGTTGCCTGCCCTATACTATGCCACGCATCACTTCCGTCTATCGGATGCTGTAATTTTGCATATTCCTGTGCGGCTGCTGGATTTGAGTTTTTAAGCGAATGATAAGTTTTAATATTACCCAAAAGAAGATTATACTCAACAGGGTTTTCTTTTTCTAACTTAACAAGATTTTCTTTACTGAAAGGCTTAGTCCCGTTATTGAGTGTGGTTTCAAATGCTTCGTCCGGGAAATCTGCAAAGTCATTTGATAATTTCTCTACGTCAATATCTTTAAAATCTGTTTTTAACTTTTTGGCTGCATTAATTTTTTCTTCATCAGGAACTATTTGTTCCCTCCCTGTTTCATCCCTTACGCCACTACCCTTTACTGCTTCATTAAGTTCCTTATACTTTCTTGCAACGTCAATAGGATTAGTTTCTACCAATTCTCCATTAGTAGTTTTATAAAGTTCTATCTGTGGTAAATCATTTGTAGTAGAAGGGGTTTCTGATACCCCAACTTTTCCACCAGTCGGTAAAAGAGTGCCTCCAAGATTTTTTTTTTCTGTGGCAAAAAACTGGTTTTGGAAATCCTGTTGCGTTTTTGTGTATAATTGTTTTTCAGATAAAGTATTATATAGCCTCCCTATTCTTTCAGGTGTATTAAACTGCTTGTCAAAATCTTCATAGGATTTTGTGTATAGTTTTTTATCAGCTAAACTTTTCCAAAGTTTTTTCTTTTGGGGGTCTGGCTCTTGCAATTCAGGTTCTTGTATTTCTGCTTCTTCAATCATAAATCATCAAGTTCTCCTTTTTTTTGTTTAACTGCTGGCTTATTTTTATTCCCAAAATTCATATTCTCTCCTTTCCTTTCAGTATCTAATTTTTTCTGGAAGTTTAATATCGCTTCCCTTGAAACATCGCCGTTCTTAGTTTTCAATGTTTGTATCTCTCCATTTTTTATAACTGCTTTAACATCGGCTGGCAGGAATTTATCAAATACTTTTGCTGCTCTCATTGCCGCTACTGTATTGGCTGGTAAATCAGATACCTTAATTGTAATTTCCCCATCTTTTTTAACTGCTCCGCTTTCATCATACACAATACCGTTTGATATTTTACCGGCAGGCCTTGGCATTGGGATACCTGCAAAAGTTTTAAATTCAATAACCGGGACATCTCTATCTGCTCCAGTTTCATCAAAAGATACATCGTTACTTACACTTGGTTCATCTAATCCTAATTCTTTTCTTAAATACATCCTTCCCCTTATGTGCTTATCCCTTAAATTTTCCATTTCTTTTTTATCAGCCATATTAGCTTCTCTCTTAGCTGTTAAATCTTCTCTTGTTTTTTGAGTAGTTTGTTTTACAGGTAATTGGCTTACTGTAAATGCTGCTGCTATATCCTCATCACTTTCTATTGGTTTGCCGAAAATTTTTTGGTGTAATTCATTTAATTTATCAAGTTGCCCCGTCCCGGATAAACTTTCCTCTATTTTTTTTCTAAATGCTCTGTTTCCATGAAGTTTATTTGCTGCAAAATTATATATGCCTTGTTTTGTTTCATCGTTAAGTTTTGGCGGTGTAATTACAATTTCTAAGGTTTTATCTGTTGGATGCGGTGTTACTATTGGTGTATCGTCTCCATATTTAAACCTGCTGGCTACTTCTTTACCAAAAGCAACATCATCAAATGGTTTATTACTTAATAAACTACCTACGTCTATCGTTTTATGTCGTGGGTCTGTAACTGGCAAATTATGTAATTCATTCGCCGCAATAAATTCATCATCATCGTTTATCCATTGGTTGCCTTGTTGAAGCCTCATCTTACCTACTTCTAAATCTATCCTTCCTGCATTTTGGCTTTGCCTTGCTACACCTTGAACATCCCTCATCATTTTTTCCAAATTATATCTTGCTGCTCCATTATCAATTTTAGGATTACGTAATGCCTCCCGGTTTTGCATACCATATTCAAATATCTTATCCTTTGCTGCATTTATAATTGGTATCTCTTGATCCCTCACCCCTTTATCATTTATTGTATCAGGTAGTTTTTGATAGTACTGGTCAATAGCTTGTTCTCTTGCTTGCTTCATGGCACGGGCTTTTAAAGCAATATCTATATATGGCTTGGGGTCTAATTTTACGTTCCCCAATGAATATAAACCTGAAGGGTTATGTAGCATTTTTAAATAAATAACTTATTACCAATCTTGTTTCCTAATCTTTTATATTGACCAAAATTCATATTATTTGCTTTAGCCCAATTATATGCACTCCCTCCCTGTTCTCCAAATCTTGCTCCAAATTTTTCAGCTTGAGACGGCATTTCAGGTGCTAAACTTAATGCCCCACTTAAATTATTAAACGCATTTTGAATACTTTGATTTGCTACTTGATTTTGTCCTGCTGCTTTCATAGCAAGTAAATTATATTTTGTTTCAAATGGGAAAATTTTATTAAACTGAAATTCTTTTGCCCCTTCTCCTGCTTTCATTTGAGTAGCATTACCTAATGTGGTAAACTCTTGTGCTTTACGTTGTTCTGCTAATGCGGCTGCTTTTAATAAAGCATTATTCTGTCCTTGAATAACAGTCGGTATAAGCCCACTGCTTCTTCTATCTCTTAATGAAGATAATGCCTGAATAGTACCTTGTTTTATCCCTTGTTCATTTGCTTTATACTCTCTGGTATCTGATGGGTTAACATTATACCTACGCAACGCTTCGTTATAGTAGTTTAAAATAGATTGATTGGGAGTATAGGTAGGCGACTGCATACCTTCCAATTCACGTTCAGCTTTCTTTGCTTTTGATGCGGCATTTGCAGTACTATATACTGAATATGCAGTAGTAACAAGTGGCACAATCCACGGCATTTTGTACGGATTTTAAATGTTTAATAATGTTACACAGTTCTGCTCCACCCCATCAACTACCTTCATCCCCATTTTTTTTAAAAATTCAATAGCACGGACATTTTGAGGGTATAACATACAGATAAAACTATTCCCCATTACTTCTTTTGCCACCCTCCAAAATTCTTCCTTAACCCTTTTTGTTCTGTATTCTATATTTATCCCAAATGAGTAAAGGTTATTAGGAATACAGCACATATAACCTATTTCATGCCCATCATCTTCAATGGCATAGTAACTCATTTTTGCTTCCTGACTTACTATATCTATCATCCTCATTGTTTCATTTACCGCTTCGTCTAAACTAAAGTCGTCGCCCCAATATTTATCCAAAAGTTCCCTATCCCCTTTATACGAAAATTCTACCAAATCCCGTAACTCAAATTTACTTATTTTATTTAATTCTATCATTTATTTGTTCGTTAGTGGGCTATCTTTAAACATTATACTTACTTCGGATAACCAAATTAAATCAGATGCGTTTTGTTTAACTAATTTTACAACTAAATACGACCCTTTAACTATATCGCCATTTAAAATACCTCCAATACTATTAGAATCTCTCAATATTGCGGCCTGAAATTGCCCTTCCAAAGTAGCAAAATCATATTCTCCAAGCATTGTTTCCTGAAGCTGCCCTGCATAAGAATATACATCCCCATAAGCTAACGGCATAGCCCAGATAGCACTTGCCAGTTCTGTTATACTTTCCCATGTTTTCTTTTCAAGATAATTAAGGTTAAATACTAATGTTATGCTGCAATCGTATTGCACCCCATAAAAAGATGAGTAGGTTGTTGTATTATCATGCTTCCATAAACCTCCGTTCTTCCATGAATAAATTACGTCTTCTGCTGCTTCTAACCATTCTGCTGTATTATAACTAAAGAAAGAACTATACCCATTTCTTTTTTCATTAAATGAAAAAGCATAGTTGTCAATAGTTTCGCTTCCCCTTATCCCACCTTGAAGTAAACAAACATATTCTTCGTCAAAATAATTGTAAATGCCTAAAACTTTTGAGTTTTGTGTATAAGCATCTATACCTGCAACGGTATGGGTATAAGTCTTATTATAAGGGGTAAGCAAATCTCTTATATAGAACTGCCCTTTATAAAGTTCGCTTATTGGGATTAACCCATCTTGACTTAATCTTACCTGATAGCCACGAACAGGGTCAACAAAATAAATAGCCTGTTTGCTAACTACTATACTGCAATACTGTGTACCAACCCCATATTCGCCTTTATAGTATTCTACATTATCTTTAGTCAATATCTCATTTGTAGTGGTTAATTGGTCAGTATCACTATTACTTTGAATGAATTTAGTGAACACCCCAAAATGCCCTACTGCCCTTTCCTGAAATAATATTAATGCCCTATTCATAGTCACAAACCTCTGAATAGCCCCTCTTGACCTATCTACCTCATTAAAATTATTTGGGAAGAACCTGTTAATCTGATTAATATTAGTGTCTTGCTGATAAGATAACCCCCATCTTAAAAGAGTATCATATTTTATTTCCTTTTCATCCGGGTTAACCACCAATGCCCTTCCATTGGAGTTTACTTTGCTTTCATAAAAATCTGAAAAATTAGGGTCAATAACCCCTACTGTGAAATCATGTTCTGTATCAATAAACGTTATATCTCCTGAAACTGAATTTGCGCTAAATGGAGTTGAACCAACAGGGCTTTCCTGTAAATAAATTACAACTGTTCGATTAGCCGGAATGGTCAATGTTACATTTATGTCCATTTGGAATATCTGCCCATTAGATACACCACCTGTTAATTGAGAAATAACAGTAATAAGCCCACCGCCACCACCCGGATTTTTTGTTTGTAAAATAAGGAATAAAGTATTAGTTGTAGTACTCAATGCCCTGAATTTTGGGTCTCCCTTGATATTAAATGTTACAGCTACTAACCCTGTTTTTATAAGCCAGTTATTAGGGTTTGATGTATTGCCTGCTACGGTATTCTTAACTGTATATGAAGTCCCGGTTGGGATAGTTGGGACACTTAAAACCAATACTGGTTCATTCTGCCATATATATGTTACCTCCGGGACTATATTAGCAGTAAAAAATGCACCAGCCCTTACTTCTCTAAGCCTATACCAGCTATCCCCTCCTCTGAAAAGGCAAATTGCAGGGGTAACTAAATCAGATGTTTGGTTTTGAATATTCCCCTGATGGTAAGCAAGCGATGTGCCTGGATTCCCTACTGGAAAATATTCACCTATTTCATAGTAAACATTAAGATTATTAGCTACTGATTTAGCCGGAGTATAAAGTTCAATATAATAAAAATAATAGGCATTAGAAAGAAAATTTCCAAAATCAAAAGCTACACTTGTGGTTGGAAGATTTATTTTTAAAAATGTACCACCTTGAGGTAACCCATCAATAATCGGATTTACTTCTATCCCCACTATTTCATAGTCATGTGTATTACTATAATTTTGTGCTACTGTTTTATCATTATTAAATAATGCCACAAACTTTATCCTATCCCCAACAAGAAAATCATACGAAATAATAGAAGTCGGGTATTGTACTTTATAAGTATTTATTGATTCTATGGATATATATGCAAACGTATCATTCTTAAATGTTCTGTCGCTTATCCATGACAGAAAGTTTGATTTTGTAAGATTATTTGTCCTTACAGGCTTCCATGCAACTGCCCAATCCGGCGGTCTGCTATTGATGGTCATTTGAACTGCTGTAAGTTCAAATATCTGTGCATCTGGTGTAAGAACAAGTGGTGTAATATTGGCTACAAAACTTTCATCTGTTGTAACGCCATTGTTTTTTCCTTTTGCATCTATATACTCTATTCCCCAATTTTCTTTACTGCTAAACTCATTTGCCGGAACTGATTCATTTGCAGATTTAAGGTTATTACCATTACCATACACTATTGAAGTGTATAATATATTATTAGATATAGTTAATACTATACTGTTTGACGTAGTGCTTACTATAGTAAATCCAAAACCTGATGCAATTGAACTTATCTGCGTAATCATATCAGATATAGTCGTTGAAGCAGATATTGCTGCTGCATTTATGTTATAAGTTGATGCCCCTGCTTTAATTACAATATCAATATCAGAACTTTGCCCTGCACTGGAAGCATAAGCAGGTTTGCCAACAAGAGATATTCTTATATTACCTAACCCTGTTTTTTGTGTTACCATCCCTTGTACAGGATAACCAACTTCAGAAATATCATCATCCTGAATTGCTATATCTACATCCGGTACAACCGGATTATGCCCTTCAGTAATGCCACCATATACAATTACATTCCCGTTTAAAAGTTCTTGCGTGTTTGCTAAATCAGGAACTCTATCGAAATCTAAAAGGCTTTCCTGTAAATCTACATAATCGTATGCTTCATTATTATAAAATGCCCATATATAGGTATCATCGCTTGGAATTGATAATTCGCTTTTGTCAAGTATTTGTACTGAAAAAAAGTTCCCCCATGTAACCCCTAAATTTTCCTGTGCAGCTATTTCTATACTTACCACATCTTGGCCGCCAGTTTCAAATATTAATCCTATACGGCAATTTTTTGTTGGGTCGGTATCAACTGCTTGGCTCGTATAATTAAAAGGGACAGGCATTTTACTAATGCTGCTCCATGTTGATTTTTGAAAAGTCCCGTATATAAACCTATACTTAAACCTATATAGTTTATTCTTTAAATTATTGACTATCGAAGTTGCATCATCTTCATAAGCACAGGCAATAGGTATTTCAGGCGGTTGTTTTGCCACATCAAGATATTCAGACAGCCAATCAGTGCCAAATAAATTATCCAGCGCATCTTTTATATTTAATTCTCTTGGACGGTTTAATCTGTCTGTCCACGTAAGTATATCTCCATCTTCTTCTGTTGTATAAATTATATTTACTGATGGTATAGGGTAATTTAACTGGAAATTTAAAATATCAGTTTGAGAATCAGTAAAACTTATTAATACCGGAGTAATCGTATTGTCTGAAAGGGTATATTGATAAATACCATTTCTACCATTGTTATTCCAGTTAAACCAAAAAATCCTTTGCTTTAACCCATCGTAAAAACTACCAATACAATTATTAATTCCTGCTGGTAAATCATTATTTGTTACTAAAGTATTCCCCGGTATATTTTGTGCAGTTAATCCTTGTGCGCCCCCATAGAACCTTATATTTAAGGCATTAATATGCTGGTTAGCCAAAATAAATTCCGGCTTGTCGTCTAAGTTCATAATCCCCGCAAATCTTTTTTGTTCTATGGGCATTTTTAACTTGGTATTATTTCTTGTGCCAATACCGCACTTTCATTTGCTATAAAATTTGTTACCCCTCCCTGTGTTACTAAAATTGCCTGGTTAGCATCAAACATTACCTGTTGCCCTACTACTACTTTTGTCCCGAAATAACTAACCCCATCTACCAGCCCAAATAAAAATCGTGTACTGGCATCAGGTATCCCCATTCCCGGTCTATTATCCGTTGCACCGTTCTGTACTATTATCTGATTTATACTTGCCCAACTATCTCCATATACTCCCGTAGGGCGTATGGAAACCATAGGATATAATAGCCTTGTATAAACATTTAATGCCATTCGCTATTGATTGAAAAATTATAATCTGTTGAGCCTGAAACTGCCAATACTATCTGGTCATTTGCTAATAAATTCCTTTTCACCGATGATTCATAAAACCCATACATACTTGCCAATACTGTCCCTTGTGGTATTATATAATAACTATTACTTCCTCTTTTAATTGCAAGATTAGCGGTTACAGGCAAATCAGTCCTATTGACTAATGAAAACGATTCAAGTACGCACCCTTCCGGGTATGTTATATTATAAAATGACGTACTCGTATTCCCAAATATTGCCTGCATATTATGTTTTAACTGCTAATCTTGTTTGTTCCTGCGATGCTTGATATTTTTCCTCCTGTGTAGTTGGTTTCCATCTTGCAATAGCTAATCTTCTTTCATTAAAAAAATCATTTCTTAAATCTCTGGAAATACCAACCTGTCCACGTTTCACAGACATGGCTTTTTTATCTTTCCACCATAACCAAGCCATTAATGCCTCTCTGAATTGTATTGGCAAATAGTAATCTTGCCCTTCCACTGGCGTAGGTGATTTAACATACTCAAGCATTAAATAATCCCATCTGAAATTTTGGTCTAACAGGATAATCCCATTTTCAGTATCAACTTTAAAACTCCCTGTAAAGGGTTCTCCGCTTGGCACTCCCATTATTTGAGAATATCCAGTTCCGCTCCACCAATTATTCCATAGGGTACTATTCCATCCGCTCAATACCCAATTACTTAAATCATCTGTTTTTTCAACTCTATCAGGTAATAAATCTGCATAAGTAGTAAGTTTTTCATTATAGTAAAGTGGTATAATTTCTCCTCTTGGATTAAGTACCCCTACTTTTGACCATTGAAGGTAATCTGCCGGGAGTGTTACTGTAAAATTTGAATTAACGGGTAACTTAACTGCCTGTATTCTATAAAAAAAATCAATCCCTAACATCTCAAAACCACGAAACGCACTATGCCAAAGTTTAAAATATTTATTATTTGACTGTTCGGATTCTGATAAATAATCCAGTATTACAGAATCCAATGTTATATAAGGCTGATGTTGGCTCATGTTAATGCTATTATTGCAGTTTCATCCATAATATAATAAGTGTTCCCATTTTCTTCTACAGGTGTACCCCAAGCGTGTACCCTAAACCCAATATCTCCTTTCTTTAATTTCATTGGTCGTTTAGTTGTACCAGAACCAACTTCAATAACCTGTACTTTGTCCGAATCCTTTCTACAGCTTTCCGGGACTATTAATCCACCATCGGTTATTTCAGGACTTTCAAAAAGCCTTACTAAAATGTTATTTTTTATTGGTTGTATCATAATTCTTTTTTAGTTCTTTTTCTTTTAGGCTTTTCTTCGGTATTTAATACCTGATTTGCTGATTCCTCATTTACTTCTATTATTTGAGCAGGAATATCAGGGATATAAACGGTAGGCATTTCTTTCCATAAACTATAATCTCTTTCTAAAAACCATTGTCTGTTCATCCCGTTTACTGAAGCGTACACTTGTTTTCGTTCTTCATCTACCATCTCTACTTTCATTACATCTCCATTAATTCCTATATACTGTTTTGTTTCCATTTTATTTAATTTTTATGTAGATTTAACTATATCTGCTCCATCATTTTGAGCATCAACAGCCTGATTATGTTCCATCATTAATTGTTTTATTATATATTCCTGCATGATTGGAAAGTAATCTCCCGGAACATTTATATTACTATCCAAATCTGTACTATCCCCAGCACTTACCATTGTTACATTTGCGGTATATTGGCTAAGTAAAATTGTTGTTAATATATATGCAGTACTCCCCTGATAATACGCTAATAATTTGTTTGGTATTGGTCGCATATTTTGGAAAAAAGTACGCTGATTTTCAGAAAGCCAAACAACGGTTTGAGAAATTTGCGGGGAACTATTATCCAAGAACTGTAATGTAGATACACCTTCGTTAGTTCCTAACCCAACCGGGACACTTGGTAATGCTACTTTATAAACAAACTGTGTGTCTGGTAATACTTCTAATCCTGTAAATCTTGAATAAAAACTATTATTAACAAATGCTACCGCTTCAAGTTGTCCATTCTCTCTATAATTTTGCTTGGCTGCAAATGCAGTCGCATCTTGTATGTAATTGTTAACCAACCCCACTGTTATAGTAGCTTCTGAAGACGGGAATCCATTATAAATAAATCTTCGTATTCTTTCTATGAAAGCTCTGCGTGTCATTATTGCCCTTGATTTTTTATTTCATTTGAATATTGCAATACCACCCCTAATTGTAAATTAACTCCAATTATTGCCAATGCCCTTACTATGATATTCAACATATCACTATCTGACCATACTGGTTGGTGACTTGAAAATGGGTTATATATTGGCCTGTTATTATTATCTAAAGTATATCCCCATATAATAGCAGGAGGTCTTTTTACGTAACTTAAATTAGCTTGTCCAATATTATTGGGGTAAAACTTATAACCATCCGTATTTAGTACATAAACAGGGTTTTCTTCAATGGGGTCTATAGCTGAATTAACAAATGAATCCAGTTGATTTTGTTGAGCAAAACGGATATTATAAACTCCATATACCGACCAAATCTGATCTGTATATTCGTAGTAAACGGGGAAAGGCGCAACTCCCTGACCATCTACACTAAGTATTGTTCCGTAAATTAAAGGGGCGATTGACTGTCGCACCCTTTCATTATTCCCAAATTGAACAGTAGATAGTGGGCGCATAGGCATATACTTTTGGTACTCCCCCATCAAATAATCCATATAAGAAGTTTGTGCCTGGTTTATGCACAATTCAAAATCGGAAGGTGATATGTAACCGTTCGATTTATTTTTTGCACAAGCATACAAAACCAATTTATAAACGTCATCTACGGTCACTATCTACTGTTTTTTTTTATTTAAACTTGTTTTAACCTATTCTGAAAATCTGTTCCTTCGGGTGTAGGGGATAAAGCAAGCTCTGTTAAAAACTCATACGGTGTTTTACCGCTTGGTATCCTCCCTATAAAACCTTTCCCATTAGCCCATATTGCACTACCCTGTGAACTTCCAATATCAATTTTTGAATCAAGTATTGCCTGCCTTACCATATATGCCACATCTGCTTCTTTTGAATCAATGTATTTTTCTACTAATTCAGGGGTGGCATTAGCCATTAATAGTAATTCAGTTTTCAACGCATCTATTCCTTTTGGCATCCCTATATCATCTGCCGGATTAATTTTAAACCACCCTGCCAAAACTTTTATCCTTTCATCTGTCAAATTACTAACCTTGATAATGGTTTGAATTTTTGTATTTTCTCTTGCTAATCTTTCTTTTGCTTCTTCGTTAACATCATAAATATAAAAATCCCATTTCCCATTCGTATTTCTCTGCTTCCCTACATTATTAGTATTATAGGTTGCATATTCAATTTGTAAAGGCAGTCCTACCGGTAATCTGCAAACGGCATTATTAAAAATTAAACTCTGCCCGTTTTTACCCATGTATTCCTTATCCTTTAACTGCTCAACCAATTCACTTGCCCATATACTCGGCCATCCCCTCACATTGTAAATTGTTTCGTACTTATTGGTTTTAGGATTAAGAACATTATTACATCTCCAATCAATCCTAAATTTCTTTTTTGCCTTATTTACTGCCTTTAAAACCACATACTGCTGTGTTGCAATAGGTGTTAAAGAGGGAGCTGCCACTGATGGCATTTGTATTGTTTCTACTGGTTGCTGTTGGTGAATTTCACCTTGTTGGGACAAAGCAATGTCCGCTTTTGATGTTGCCATTTTACTTTTTGATTTTTAAATTAAAAAATACTGTTTTAAGGCTATTGCCCCCTCATCAAAGAGGGTTAAAAATAGTCAGGGGAATTTCACCCCTGACAAATTATTATTCATTATGCTGCTACTGTAATAAACTGGTTAGCCGCTGCCACCCTGATTCCACGATAAGTTACAAAGGCCACATTATCCCTCAATGTACCGTCTGTTGCGTTCAAGCTACCACCACCATAAGACCAAACACGGATGGCGTTACCAGTAGTTCCGCCTTTTTGCGGCTCCTGATACATCATCTGTATGTTCTTTAATGGAGTATAGTTTTTCGCATCCTGAACAGTTCCCATTGGGGAAATAACCCCGAAATTACGGAAGTAATCATCGTTAGGAGTTAAGCCTGTTTGTACCTCTGTATTCCACGGGCTGTACTCTTTACAACGGAACATTACACCATCAATAAGCATATTTTGTGTACCGTATGCAACTGATGCTTCTTGTGAATTTGTCCCTTGTCCCCAAACGTATGCGCCTGCTGGGTATTCCTTAAATATACCATCGCTGAAATCCTGTCTTTGAAAAATATCCATTAACCATACACAGTCTTTTGCACAACCATTTACTTTCATTACACGGGTAATCTCGTGTAGTTTTGAAATATCCAGTGTGCCTGCTGTATAGTTTACAGTTTCCCCATCAGTGGCTATTTTATTTATAAATCCTGTTGAACCACCGCTTGCAGGGCTGTTTACCAATCCCGTATTAGTTACTCCGCTACCTCTCATCATTTTACTCTCAATAGAGTTAATGAAACGGGCTTCTGTTTTCTTTAAAGCCTTGTAGGTAAAGTAACTTGTCCCGGCCTGTTGTGCGCCTCCCATATCCGGGCCTGTCACACCAGTATTGTAATACACCTCACTTAATTCTGCTAAGTCTGTTGCTTGGAATATGTCACGTATTGTAACAATATTGTTTTCAAACTTACGGTCAAGATGTGTTTGAGAATCAGAAGCCCCGGATGCTTCGCCAGCATCTGTAATGCCACCAAAAATCAAAATTTCACCTGCAAGCAAGTGGGTTGACCCTGCTGAAGTAAATGCCTGTGTAACTAATTTTGGACGGATAGTACATTGGTCAACGGCTGGTACGGTGATGATTTCACCTTCGATATTTGAAGATGCTACATATACCGTTTCACCTACCCTTAACGGGGTGTATGTGCTGCTGTAAAGTTCTGTGGCAGGTATATTAACCGTAACTGTTGCCCCGGCTGACGGACTGCTTACCTGAACTAAATTTGTAATAGCTAATTGGTTTTTACCCCGGTTTTCAAACCAAAAAAAGTTGATATTATTTACCTTTTCCAATCCTCCAAAAGTACCTAACCATTGGAAAAAATAATCGTACATCTCTGTTCCATATTCTTCAATGTAACGATTGTAATATTGTGGTGTTAATAGCTGAAGGTTAGATATTAACGGTTGCGTTGCTCCGCCGGATATAGTAATTACTCCTGGCTGAAGTATATTCGCTGTTGGTATTCCTGATGTTGCCATTTTATTAAATGAATTAAAATTTTAAAAAATTGTTTATAGCAACACCTACCAAAAAATCAAGCTGGTTTACCCCATGCAGCTTCCTGTAATTTTTGGGAAACTACTTGTGGGTTATTCAAATCAATAGTACTTGAATTTCCTGTGCTTGTCCCTAAGTTTATGTTCTTTTTTACTTTCAGGTGTTCATCAATACGTTTGTTTGCAGCTTCAGAAGCAATTTTTTGGTCAATCTTATCCCCGGCAATAATCCTTGATAAATCTTTTATCATTTTTGGAGTATTAACCTTGAATGTACCATCTGCCTGTTTTTCAACCCATAGGTCAACGAATAAACTATTCGTATTAAACCCGGTGTCTGCAAATTCTTTAATTTTTGATTTTACCTGCGTTTTTTCATCATCGGATAAATCGTACCCCACTGTAAAATCAACATCTTTGTCTTTTACATTAGTACTAAATCCTTTGAAGTCATTAAAAGAACTGTCAACTGTTTTAACAAATGTTTCAACTTCTGATTTATGCCGCTGAATATCTTCTTCAGTTGGGGCAGCTTCAGCCTGAAAACTTGTTTTTATTTCTGGTAGTGTTAACTCTGATTTTAAATTGCTTAATTCTGGTTGCGCCAGTTTTGCAGCAATTACTCTTTTTTGTTCTATAATAGAACATTTTTCTTTCCATTCCTGCATCCTTTCCTCAAATTCATCTTCTGTTTCAGTTACTCTCTGAACAGGTTCTTTTGGGGGAACATAATTTTGTTTATATTCAAAATCAACTTCCTCTTTTGAAAGTTGCTTATTTTTTAATTTAAGTTGTAGCTTTATAATATCAGCCGCATTATCTTTATCTACTACTACTCCTGAAAGTTCTTCAATTTGTTCATGCGCTTCCAGTATTTGTCTTACCTCTTTTCTTTTTGTCTTATCTGAAATAGCCTCATATAGCCTTTTTGTTTCATCGTCATTAAATCTTATTTCTTCTGGTTTCTTTTCCCTTAGAGTTTTAATTTCATTGATAACATCTTCCTCCTTTTCAAAACCTAAACTTTTATAAAATGGTTCTGAAACCTGTGTTTCTGTTTGTTCATCTGATTTTACTTCTACGGTTGTAGCTGACTGCTCTGTGGTAGTCGTGGCTGCTTGTTCGGTGGAGGCTGGCATTTCTACCCCCCACGCTGCCGCTTGTAAGCGACTTGACAAGTCAGTTTCTACTTTTTGTTCAGTTGCCGTTTCAACTGTTTCATTTTCGATTGACATATAATTAATCTATTTTTTGATTTAATTGGAATAATCTATAAACGCTTGTTCCTGCTGCTGCTGTTGCCCCCTGCAATCTTATAAATTGTGTCCCTACCGTTACCTTATAATTACCTGCTGCCGATATAGCTGTTACGGCTGTACCTGTAGCAAGATTGGTGGCTTGGATAGGGGTAAAGTTTGTCGCTAAACTTGCATCCCCTTGTCTTACCCCTTGTAACGCACCGCTATCTAAACTTCCGTACAAAAACATACTCCCTGCAATAGGGGCTACTATTTGAAACGTTACGGCATCCCACCCACTTGCATCAGTAGTTATATTATAAACACTATTAAATGTTTGAGATTGGTCTGGTATTGGTTTAAAAATTGCCATTTGTTATATTTTATGCTGCCATATCTGGCTGCTGTGATTGCTGTATTTGTTGTTGTTCTGCCGGTATTTGTGTATCTTCCTGCGTTTCATGTGAAACGTTTTGTTGTGCTTCTCTATATTTCTGAATTATTTCCGCTTTCTGCTGTTCATTTTGTGTAGCTAATGGTATCATTAAATTTTCAATAGTAACGCTTACTAATGGCTGTAATTCTGGCGGTATCGGCATACCCTTAGATAAAAGCCCTGTTACCATTGTAAGTACGGCTGTTTTATTTGCACTTTCTCCGTCCATTTTAACTTTAGCTAAATCAATATCCCCTTTAACCCTTTCTGTTTCCTGCTTCCCTTCCTCTCCTGCTTTTGCACTTTCTATCTGGGCTTTAAATGTGGCTTCCTGATTTTGTTGAGCAACCATTTTTTGATTAGACAGGCACTTCTTTTGCGCCCTGTTATATATCATCCACGCTAACTTTACATCTCTTTTTGCCATTTCCATTAACTGAAATGGATTTAAGAATAAAACAAGGTCTGGGTTAGATGCCAGTGCATTATTTAGTGTTATTTCAAATTTCTGAACATCCATATCGGTAGGCAGGTATTCAATATCAGTCGTAAATTGCCTTAACCCAATATCTTCTTTTTTAAGTATATGCCTGTATGCCTGACTACCATAGGTAACACTGTCTTTTAACAAACAGCTTATTTTACGGGATGTAATTTTCATACATTCTGCTACCGCTCTTGGTATATAATCGGTTGCGGTAGCTGCTGCCTGTTGTGAGGCATCTACATTTTGTGCGGTTACTCTGGGCTGCAATGCTGATGTGATAAGATTTGGGTCTTCTCCTATTTCATCTTTTAGTATCTGGTAATTAAATTGATAGTTCCTTATTAAACCATCCATCTGGGTTAAGAACCCTGAATTTTGAAGCTCTGTAATCGGCACTGGTATTCGGTTTCCTTCGGCATCCCTTCCACGATAATAAATATCCCCTGTTTGGTCGTAAACCCTTTTGTAATCCACTGATTTGTTTGCGGCATCTCCTAATCCATAATCTATATTTTGAAGGGCATCTTCGTCTATGGCTGCCCCTGTTGGTCTCATTCTTGAAATACATTGCTGCATTTTAAGAAGGGCAAGTATCATATCTTTAACTGCTGATTCTATCTTTTCAGGTATAGCAAGATTCCTCATTTCAAAATTCTGATACATATAAAAACTATATGAGAACTCTGCATTACCACTTTCTTTTGGATCTTGAGGGCGTATCATATTTGTTTTGATGCCCCATTTTAGCAATGTTTGCGTGTCAGGTAAATAACACCCTTCATATATATTTATGTTATTGTCATAAACTATTTCCTGATTATCGCTTGGTTTTTCTTTTGGTTTACCTGACCTTGTTTTTGGTTCACCGCTTTGAACGTAGGTTGAATTTGTGGATTTTGTTTTAGTGATTGTGTATGGTTCTTTATCAACGGTCTTAATTTCAAATTCAAGTAACCTTACATTCCATTCATCGTATGGCCTTAAATAGGTATTAACCCAATATGTCTGCCATGAAATATTTGAATAGTTTTTAAATTCCTGTGCTGTTTGCGCTATTGTCCATAGCTGTTCTTCGCTAAGAGCAAGTGGGTTGTCCGGATTAAATTCTTTACCATATAATTTACGAAGCTCACTTATCTTTATTGATGGCATATACCCACGAATAGAAGTATCTCTAAAATCAGGGTAGTCGCTCCATGTATAAACTATATTTTCAGGCTTTAGCCATTTAACATTAATAACACCATCCGCCCCCATATCCGTCTTAGTGCCTACCAGTCCTACTTCTGCGCTATCGTGCAACATTTTTTCTTTAAGTACATCTTGCCATCCATTAGCAGAAAGAACATCATTATTTGCAAGTTCATAAAGTATTTCTTCTGCTGTTCTCTGAAATTGCGCTTGCCATAATGCAAGTTCATCTTTATCTTCAGGCATTTCATCTTTATCTGATGGTACAAATTGAATCCCTGTTTGTTCCTGAAGTTGTAATAATTTTTCCTTATATGCGATTATAAATTCAAGCTGTTCGTATTCTTCACGTTTTTCTTTAACTGACAAATCATCTATTGCTGTAACCTTTATCTTTTCTTTTCTTTCCATCCACCTCCCTACAAGCCCTGAAATAATACGTGGTATAATCTGTAATGCCTGCCAGTTTAAACGGATATAGTTCTGTTTAGCATTCATTTGGAAACGGTCTTGGAACATAGCTTGTATGTCCATTCTTCCATTTGACCAATTACGGTTAGTTAAAAACCTTGCATTACGGTTATTGAAATAACCGCCCATCCCGGTTAATACATAACTCCAGAATTTTTCTGATATTTTTTTACCAATTTCGGGAGAAGATTTTTCTTTTATAGAAAGCTGTGCTAACTGGAACTCTTTTAAGATGTCCGGGAAGGAATTAGAATTATTGGATACAGTTTGGTTAGCCAACTCTTAAAATTAGGTACGAATTAAAAACGGATTACGGAAACAAATATACTAATTTTTCAAATAAACAAATATATTTTTTTATGCTTCGTAAACCTCTATCAATGGTGTCCTTCTGGGAGGCGGCGAATATATTGGTTCTAACCCTCCTACTAATGTTATCATAGCACTAACACTCCTATCACTTGGGGTTCGTTTATTCTGGTCATATATTTTCAAATCTTCGCATAATTCAATCCAGTCTATTTTTCTATAATAATGGATAACATAAGTAATCATAGCATCATGCCCCTTGCTTATAGCAAACGGAGTGGTTGGAAATCCATAATGCCTTTCGATAGTATCTTTATTTCTTTTTACTGAATCAATAGAATTTTTGGGGAATTTGGCTAAATAACCTAACCTGCCTCTTTCTTTAAAATAAGTATAGTAATCATCTGCAACAAATTCCCAATAAACTATAACACCATGATATTCAGCGCATAACATTATTTGACTATGTAAGTCATCTTTTTCTGGCGGTCTCCCATATAAGTGCCCTTTAAATGCCCCTGTATTATCGGGGTCTTTTAAATCAAATTTAACGTAAAACCATGCGGATGCCTTTGAACCATATTTTTTACCGCCCTGTTCGCTCGATATACCATCTACTCCAATACAAGCAACCATATTTCTGGCTGGTTTACGCATGGTATTATCAAAGTAAAATTTATTATCATCCCCACGCAAGTTTAAATCTCCAGACCATTCCCAACAAAAATTCAATTCGTGTTTTTCGGCATCTCTCCATGATACCTTTTGAGTATTTAAATCTCTATAATAAATTATACTTCTTTTAAAAACTGGATTCTCTTTTAAATACTCAATCTGTTCATTCAATTTCATTACATCAAAAATGCAATCCGCATTTGCTGACATAAATAATTCTACTTCATTTTCGGGGTTCATCCTTATTTCTTCTTCTAAATCATCCCCCGTTCTTCCTTCTCTCCTTTTTTGAATATACGCCTTAGAACCTAATTTTACATCTTCTTCGGTAATTTCACTTATGGTATTTCCGTCTTCATCTTTCCTAACCCATTTATCTACTAAATATTGGTATTGCTCATGCGTTGGTTCCCCTATAATACTCTCCCCGTATTTACCTATAAACCCTTCGTATCCGTCATGTGCAGGAGCAAAATATCTAACTAATCTATTTACAGTTGGTGTTCTTTTATTTAAATCAGCATTATCCCATAATAATCTAAATTCAGAACCGCCTTTAGTCATTTTATTAACCGTAGATGGCATTTCAATAAATCCCAACCTTTTTACACCTTTTATTAAAGTTTTTGAAATAACCGCAAATAATTGAGATGCCGGAACATCTTTATCCAACTTACCAAATTCATCCAATAATATTCTGGATAAACGGGAACGGTCATAAACATTTAGAACAGGGGCTTTGTAAGTAACTTTAGACCTATGCCCCTCCTCTTGTTTTACCGCATCTATAATACCCTCTTTTATATTAGCAGATTTTTGAGCGAATACTAATTCGCTTACGCTGTCTTCTTTGTTTAATTGTTTTGGTTTTAAAAATGGCGGTAACTGCCTATAACCAAAAGATACCATTTCTGTAAACGTATCTCTGCTATCATCCCTCGATTTAGAAACTAATCCACAATTTGAATTTTTAAAAAAAATACACTCGTATATAAGATTTGATGTTGCTTGCGAAGATGCCCCTTCTCTTCTTTTTTTACCACGAATTATTCCAAGACACCATAAAACATTTTCCCAGTGTTCAAGAAATAAAAAGTATCTTCTATCACAATCTCTATATTCTGGTCTTGTGCCATCTTCCAGTACCCACCACTGTAAATAAAAATAATATTTTTTAGACAGATAAGTAGCTCTCCCATTTATATAAATCCAAATACCTTTTTTACATTTTGAAACTTCCTTAATGGCGTATTCTTTTTGTATTTCATTAAGAATTAAATCACCTCCTTTGTTATACTCTACCTTTTCAAAATATGTTGGCAAATCTTCTCTAACCCACATTTGTTCTATCGCAGGTAAATTAAAATTCAATATTTCTTCGTGAGATGGTTTTTCAGGAAGTTTTACTTTTGTCCCATATATATCTTCGTATTCTAACATTACTCTCTTTTGTCTGCTATTGTATCAATAAACGGTTTTTTATTTATATCTAATTCTTCATTACCAGATATGCCAGCGAACACTTTTAACGAAGTAGCTGAATTACTAACCGTTTCGCTTTTTTCGAGTATTTTAAATACTCTGTCAAAACTCTTGTCTTTAGGGTCATCTATATTTATTCCTGTTAATGAATTAGCGTTAAGCATATCTGCCATTTCATTCATCTTTCTATTCAAAGCATAATATAATTTTGCTGCCCCATTTTGCTCATACATCTTTACCTTTGCTTCTAATTCTTCAATTGTCTTTGCCATATTCATTTAATTTTTTAGCATCTTTTGGAGTAATACCAATTAATAATTTACCATCATTAACCATATCTGTCATAGTATTCATAACTGCTATTGCCTCACATTCCTTATTATATTTTGGATACCCATTGGGTAAAAACCGGATAATATTTTTTTCCCTGCCATTTATATCCTGAAATATCACACAATAATTACAACCTATAAGCGTTTTAACTACCTGGTTTTTATATTCGCCTGAAGTAACCCAAAGGGTATTTTCTAATGGGATTGGAGGCGTCCCTATTAAATGTCCACCATACGGCCTAAACACCTGTAATGCCGTTTCATACGGTTCTATTGCTTTCCATGTTTCTCCATCTCTATAAAGGTAACATTGGTCTTCTGGTACTGAATAATACTTTACGTCAGCATTTTTATTTTTGTATGAATTTATCTGGTATGCTTCGTGGATGGAATTATGGTCAACTATTATTTCAGTTCCTTGTGGTATTTTTTCACTTGAAATTACAATGCAATTAACGGGTTCTGTGTGTCGGCGGTTAAAATTATTGAACTGACGTTCTAAGCGGATAGTATTGCCGTCATTAAAAGAATGTTCATTTTTAGATTGCAAATCTGACTTTACCACAACTCTGCCAGATACACATTTTAATTCATCGTATTCGTGAAGAATTTCTTTTGCCTTATCCCTGTTTATATCATAAGATGATTTACGAATAGATTGTTTTGACTTTTCGATTGTATCTATATCTTCTTTGGAAGAACCATTTTGGTTCGGATTGACTAAGAAAAACTTACTCATAGGGTATTAAAATTACAATAATTATTAAATAATAGCAATAATATCCGTTTCTTTCATAATCCTGCACGCCTGACCATCCATCTCTATTTCTAATCCTGCATTCTTAGCATATAGAACATTATCCCCTTTTTTAACTGTCATGGGTTCTCCTTCAATACCCTTACCTAAAGCTAATACAGTACCCTTTGTTGGTTTTTCCCTTGCGGTTTCGGGTATTATTATTCCAGACTTAGTTACCTTATCCACATCCATAGGTTTTACTATTACCCTGTTATGTAATGGAGTTACAGATTCTTTCTTTGACATAAATTTATTTTGATTTATAAAAAAAATACTACTTTTATACTGACATTCTTATTTTCGTACACTATTTTAAAACAATTTTTATCATGGCAACACATTTTTTAGCAAGAGTTTACGGCGAAATTCAAGGCGCACCACCATTTGACGAAATTTCAAGGGTTATAAGCTATGACACTGCGCCAATTACAAGTTTCTCTAATTTAGAGAACACCTTTTTCCCGTTACCCACTGGTTTACAAATGCAAAGTGGAGCATACTGTTATTCAGTAATTGTTTCACCTCCAAGTGGATTAAATGTTCACGGGGCAAAACTTGTTACTGACCTTTCAGCGACAGCGTTAAATACATTGGCAAACGCCTAACTGTATTTTTATTTCAAAAAACTAAAGCCCTTTATGGGGCTTTTTTGTTTACATGACTTATTGTTTTATTATATAACTCCCTAAATGACCATTCTGCTCCTACCTGATGAAAAAAACCTAAACTGTCTTTCCCAATAAACGGCTGTACATTTGGGGCAAATTGGCAAAGTTCTACTATTCTCGGATGCCCCATACCTTGCGCTAAATTCCACCCAAAACTTTGACAACCTAATAGAAAACGTGAATTTTTTATTGCATAAGCATACTCTAAAAAGTTTTTAATTTCTAATCTTGGTATGTTTAGTTGCCACTTTTGACAAAATAAAAAATGCTCCCTATCCGTTCCGGCAAATATTAAATCAGGTGCATAATTTTTAAGAAAGAAATAATCAATCAAATGATTCCTGTACCTTTCCGTAAAATTTAAAATTACTTTACCTTTTACCTGTTTAAGTATGTGCTTTGGGCAATTATCATTAATAAATACCCACCCATTAGTAAGGTCTATTTGTAAGTCCGGGTAAGCAAACATTATCCATGACTGTATCATAAGATTAGGCATTCCAACAAATACCTTACCCCTTATAGTATCTAAATCTAAGTCGTATTTTTGGCCTGTATATTGTTCATAACTATGAATATATTCCTGACTTTCCATTAATGGTTTCATCATATCAAACATCTCCTGATTCATAGATACCATTTGCCCTGATGAATCGGTAGTAGGATGAACCGCTCCTTTATAATATGCGCTTGGTACGTCAACCATTTGAAGAAACCTTATTTTTTTACCAGTCAATTCCCAATATCTCTTTAATGCTGGCATAACTGCTATTTGGTCTCCAGGATTAGGGAAGTGTTTAACACTGCGTATATCCCACTCATTAACCAATGCTTTCGTATTAGCTAAATCAAGTTCTAATCTTGTTGGTAAATCATGGGGTTTGCCCTTTTGTTTTACTGATTTCTTTTTGGGCTGCACTGACTTTTTTGTATGTCGCATATTTTTGTGGATTAGTTTTATTTTTATGTACTATTTTTAGTTCATCATATATTTCATTAAGTGACTTATTTGGCATCATAGCCTTCCCAGCTAAAGCAAACCGTCTTAATTTTTTTGCCGTTTTACCCCTCATATATTAAATTTTTTACGGTATTTTTTAAGCATATATGGGGATATGCTTAAATGATTGCATTGTAATCTTACTGACCAATATTTATTAACAGCTATTTGCACTTTTTGTTTTATGTTTTCTTCTATATTAAGGGTTGGTGGTGGTGTCTTTTTTAATTCCGAATGTTGCATTTTGGTATATTTTTATTTGAGTGATATTGCATGTTATTATACCACCTCCATCACATAATACTATTGTCCATAAATCATTTTCATGCTGCCCTCCCGGTTCTACATATAATAAATATCCTTCCTTCCCATCTTCAACTACTATTACTGGAATTGGATATGGAGTAAATGTTATCATTTATTATTCATTTTCTTCTTACTGCACCTACAAAATTAGGAAATTCTATTTCAGGATGATGCCATGATAAATTACCCTCATTCAAATTATTTTCACCTACATAATGATTTATTTCATCCCAGTTTATAGGTATATATTCGTATTTACCGGTGCTTACTAAATAATCTGATGCTTCCATTACTTCTGAAAACTGGCTATTCCAATCATGGAAAGCTATTATTCCTCCTTGTACCATTCTATCCTCTAATAGTTTTACTTCTTGCATTGGTAATCCGTCCTGATGGCTTCCACTATCTACAAAAACATAATCCAAATGATTATAATTGGATATTAAATCGGTGGAATATCCGTTGATTATATTTACCCTTACATTGTTTGTTTTACCGATTGTATTAGCAACTTCTTCGCATACCTTTTCGTCTGAAAATTCAGGGTCAACTAAATCAAAACTCCCATTTTTTAACCCCTGCAATGCTGCTAATGCAGATTTTCCTCTATAAGTTCCTAATTCAAGGAAACTACTGCCATTAACCTGTGCCGCTATATTCATAATAGCAATAGCCTCTGAACAACTTAGCGCACCGTTTGTTTTCTTGAGTGTTTCCCAAAAATTATCGTTACCTGTTATCATATTGTCAGGTTATTTGGGTAGTGAAAATCTTTTGAACAAACCCATTTATTGACTTCTTCAAATGTTTGATTATTTAGTCTTTGAAGGGTGTATTTATGATAGTTTTCCCATGTGAATAATATAAATCTTTTGAAATCAAGCGGTGGATAATAAACTCCCTTTTTCGCAAGGCTTTGAAGGATATGTTCTGTCCAATGACAAAGCCTTGTTCTTGGGTATGTGGTTCTCCAATAGTCATAATCAAGTTGACATTTCATTATCTCTGTGAAGTCAAGGGTAGTTCTTTTGCAACAAAAAAACCTTGTGCTTACCCAATAGTTCCCTTGAAACGAATCATCTATTACCGGGTATGGCGACCATATTGAAGGGTAAGAAACATAGTCATAAGTTTCAAGTAATTCAATGTATTCTTTTATTGGTTCAGGAGATTCTGTAAATGCGGCAACATCCCCGTCAAAATGGAAAATATATTTACCTCTTGCATTATACAATCCTGCCAAATAATTCAAGTCGTTAAACCCTGCGAAGTCTTTAATATCTTCAAAATCTTTGTTGTGTTTTCTTATTATAAGGGTATCGGCAACTGATTTTAGGTTTGCCAATTCTTTATCTGTTAAGGGCTCATGTTCATCCACAAATACTATAAACTCTGCATCAAAACCTTTGAATAAGTTATGCTTATTAAGTACCCCTTCATAGAGAAAATCCCTATCCACTACACCACGAAACATTTCTTTGTTGGTGTCGTTTTCAGGACGGGTATCTACATTTATGACTACTGATATATCTGGCATCTATGCTAATTTTTTAAATACAATCATTCCACCACACCTGTCGGTTGCATCCCATTCATGGAATATTTTTTGCCAACCTGATTTATTATTTTCAAAATGAATTGGCAATCCAGATTTATCCAATGCTTTTAAAAGCGATATACTCATATCTGGGTCTTTTTCGTCACCCATTCTTTGCCAATCTCTGCCTTGTGCTTGTGGTGCTGCGTCATGGAAGCAAAGGTAGCCGCCCTTTTTTACCTTATCCCCATAACAATAATAATCACTAACCACATAAGGGAATGAATGATTGCCGTCAATTAGAATCAAGTGCTGTGAGTTATCGGGTATTTGGTTATAGACTTCGTTTGAGTTGCCTATTATTAATCTATCGTATTCAAACCTTATTTCTTCGTTATCTTTTTTGTTGTCAATTCCGGTTAGAAAACATTCTGCGCCTTTTGATTTAATATATTCTCTTATGCCATTTCCTGTTTCCCCTGAATAAATACCAACTTCTGTTACCCAGATTTCGCCATGCGCCTCTATAAGGTCAATAGTTTTTTCTATTGTTCTTGCATCTGTGTTCGATATAAGACCGTATTTTATCATAAATATCTTTTGACGATTTCGGATATACTTTTTGCTATGTATTCTTTAGTGTAATATGTTTTTACAAAGGTAAAGCCATTAATATAGTTTTGGTATAATTTTCCTTTATTATTTACAATATCTACAAGTTTGTCAAGTTCTTTTTTTGTGGGTGGGTTGGATATTTTAAAACTGACAAAATCCGTAAAGTCGTGCAATAAAAGCTGGTCGGTATTTTCACGAATGATGCCACATATTGAAAACAATGCCTGAACCCTTTCATCTGTATAACCGCCCGCCCCACACGATATAAACATTTTGCTTTTTCTGTGTTCGTTTATAAAGTCATTGAAGGGGATTTTTTTTTGCCCCAACGATATGTTACATTTAAGCCGACCATCATCCAATAGACACTTTGCTAATTGCTCTCTTGATGGGGAATGATTGGCTATAAGGGTTACATCGTATTCACGATTGAATAAATCGTCCTCTGTCGATTGTTCTTCTTCATATATAATAGGCTTTTCATAGGGGAATACGTTTGCATATTTTTTTCTTTTATCCAATAGACGACTAAAATGAATTGCCTTAATTTCGCCACCCAAAATATGATTAAATAAATATTGCTGCTGTTCTTTTAATGGGTTAGGCCATTGGTCGGTTGACATATTCCCCCTATCCCACTCGTCAAATGTTACTACTGGAATTTTATTTTCAATCAGATAATCAATATCGTTTTGGTTATAATCAAATTGACGGGAATGTAAGTCAAAGTACACAACATCACATTCACCAATAGACTTAACTATTGTATCCCCGTTAGCCTCCCATATTGGGCAAAACAACGGGAATAGCATTTGATTCTGCGGAACATTTAATGGTGATATGATATATGCTTTCAACTTTTATAATAAATTAAGGTATTTAAGTATTGGTTCTCTGCATGGGCCGGTCTTAGCCCCCCCATTTAAGTGGAAACTGCATGGGAATAATTCCATTTCTTTGTTCAATATCCCTGATTCATTAAATTCAAGTTCATCCAATTCTACCATGTTAAGATTATTGCATAGTGATTGCCAATAGTCCATTTGCATAGGTACAGGTTGTTTCAGGTATTCTTTCATATAATATTCCTGATCGTTGGGATTAATCATACATTGCTTTTCCTCACTCCAATAATCGTTAGATATATTTGCTGCATCCATTGATTCAAGTACGGATAACATAGCTTCTGTTTCTGCTACTATCATTCCTGAATTAAGATACTTGTATGAACTTCCGTGACTATCTAATTTATCAAATTCATCTTTATAGTCTGACGGGAAGCAGTTTTTTTCTGCCCCAATAACAAACGGTTTTTTATAGTTAAGGAAGTTGTTAAATAGTTGTGCGGGGGGTACGGAAAATACAACATCAAAGCAATCTGAAAAAATGATATGTTTTTCTGGTATTTGATTGTTTTTTATTGCTGAATACAAAAGGCGTGGCTTGCTCCCCAAGCCGCCATATTCCCCCGGCTGACTTCCTAATACACTTACTTGTTCCCCATGTAAAGAATTAAAGAAAGCATCAAATGTATAGTACCATTCGTGAGGACGTTTGTTGGCTATTGTTATAATCCGGTATTCACTCATAAATAATAGTGTCTTTTAATTCTGAAAGTATTTTTATTCTTTGGTTTAATGAAGCACCAGGAACGTGCAAAACAAAATTACCTTCTACCCAATCGCCTAAATCTTCCCTGCCTACATAACCTTTACATTCGGGGTATAGGCTGTATCTGTATGAATTTATGGAGGGGTGTTGGAGTACCTTCATTTGGGGTAGTTCTAAGCGAAAATGATTATAAGCATTTTGCTCGTTTTCAAAGTTATCTTTTTGGTTTAATATAAAATCGTTGAATTGTCTGCCGCTTTTGGTATTTAAAATGATTACTGCCCCGCCGTTTAATTCATTAAAATCCTCTGTTATAAAGAAGTCATACCCCACACTAATAAACGATTCAACCCTTGTTGTCATATTGGTTATAGCCGCATCTATGTCTAAATAAAATATCGCTTCTACATCCTTGTGCAGCATTGTCTTTTTAAAGTATTCATGCTTTTTAAACGGGTATTGGTTTCCGTCTTCTAATCTTATCTCATCAAACGAATATCCGTTGCGTTTACAATATTCTTTCATTAACGGCAATGTAATATCCGCTATCTCTTGGTAATTATCTGCGTACTCTGTGCAAACATTAATCTTCATGCTTCTAATTTTCTTAGCGTTGCCTCTAAAACAACAAAGTATTTTGGCAAAGCCACATTATAAAAGTCTGCGAATGTGTTGCATGGTTTGGTTATAAAGTTTTCTGTATGTATAACTTCACCCGCATCCACTTCTTCAATTAGGTATTGCGATTCTACCGTCCCGATTGTATTTTTGTTTTCAATATATTTTTTTATGGGGTTGTGTCCAGGGTATTGTCCTAAACATGGATGGATATTAACCATTCTGCCCGGAACTAAATATTTTTTATCTAACACTTTGTTCCCATGAACGCAAATAAAAAGACCAAATTCACCCATTGTATCAAATGTAACAATTTCGCATCCTAATTTATCTGCCATCCACAATATATTTTCATCGTCAGAAATTACCTTAACGGTATGCCCGCTTGCAACCAGATAAGACAAAGCGCATAGCCCTGTATTTCGCCTTGCGTATAATACTATTGTTTGTAATGAACCCATGTGTTAGGTGTTAATACTTCATACCTCCCCCCATCAAAAAAAGACCTTATTCTTTCGCCAATATGAGGATAATCATAATCATGCCCCGCAAATACGCCGCCTTTCTTTACTTTGGGATACCAGTTATTTGTATCTGCTTCTATGTGTTCTGGGGAATGGTTTGCATCAATAAATACAAAATCCAAAGATTCGTCATCGTATAATTTAGATGCTTCAATAGACGTTAGCCTTACTGGTGTAATTATGTTTTTTATCGGCTCTATATTTCTCAAAAAATCTGTGTACAAAGTGCCGTTCTTAACTACGTCTTCTTCCTGAAGTTCGGGGACATCCCCAAGCCATGTATCCACACAGTCTAATTTTATGTTCTTGCCTGAATTAAATATCGCTACTCCCAAATAACAGGCACTTCGCCCCACCCATGACCCCACTTCTACAAAATGAGAACCATCCCCGAACTTATTAACCATTTCGGTGTATAGTCTTTCGTAATTAAACCATCCGTGTATGTTTTGATAGAAGTGTTCCATTGTTTTTATTGTTGGTATATTGGGAATTTAGATAAGTCGGCATACTTCTGTTCTCCTACTTTTAAGTCCTCCATACCATCAGGATACCTTGCTATAAGAACTTCAAAAAGTTGAATACCCCTTGCGGCACTTGATGGTTCCATATAAACATTCCACCCAAGTTGTGTGAAATTATCTTCCAACAAAGGAACCGCAGAACGACCATCAAAACGTGCTTTCTTTAACCATTCGTATGCGTGTTTATTATCGGTTAAAACCATACCACCCCTGCCAATTGGCAGGTGTTTCTTTATGTGAAAACTTAAACACTGTAACACATCGTTTACGTCGGGACACTTGTTGTTATCTCTGAACATCCCTTTTTTAAATCTTAATGCAGCATCCCAAATACCAAATGGTTTTAGTTGGTATTCCCCGTCCCACTTTTCATTACTGAAATTTACCTTGCATCCCGAATGGATAATAGAACAAGGAACCGATGGATATGTGAAACTGGGGATTGTTATTTCTTCGGTCTTTTTCCAAGTTTCCTTCCTATACATCAATGAAAGAAATATTGCAGCCGAACAGCTTTCTACGGCTACGGCATACTTACTCCCAGCCCAGTCTGCTATCCTTGCTTCAAATTCATCAACTATAAGATATGGGTTATGATTCATTTATTATATTGGATAGATATTTTACGTATGTGTCAGCTTGATAAAACGCTGCCGCTTTCAATGACCTTAAATAAATTTCGTACAGGTCTTCCCGTTGTAGTGCTTCTTCAATAGCTTCTATGATTTTCCACTCCTTTGAAATCCCATCTACTGATTCTGGAATAAATTTTATGCAATCATAATTATGTGTAAAGGGGTAACTATAAGCCAAAAAATCAAGTGGCATAACGCAAATTGAATTTACTATGGACTCTCCAGTTGATCTAAAGCACTTGATTCCGCATCCCGGTAACGAAACTGAAAGTTTACTCATCCCATTAACTGCTAATATTTCAGATATGGGGATACGGGCATAGTGGGGTATCCAAAAGGAAAGCCATTTGTTTTGGCTTTTTTCTTCTGCCATGAAATTATTATAATAGTATATATTATCGCAAACGGCATATCCTTTTCTTGCTGCATTTTTCCATATTTCACCATGCAGCATAAGCCTTGCTTCATGGCTTCTGCCCCAATAATTCATTACAGATATAGGTCTGGCATCAAATTCTTCTTTTGTTTGAGTTGGGTATATTGGCTGAAAATTGGGGTATTCTATTGGTTTTATGGTATCAGTAACGTCTTTTGCCAATAATTCACGTTTAAGGTACATTTTAGGCTTATTTTGGGCAACAAACTCGTTTAACCTTGCCCACCCATCAAATTGTTCAAACTCCTTAAAATGGCTTAAATTACGCCCCACAATGAATGTTTCTTCAATGGGAACATTCCACCCCATTTCAACCATATCTAAAATGGCAAAGTCTTTCCCTTCTAATTCTAATATTTGTTCATTAAATTCAAAGTCCTCTTGTCTTGAAATCAACAATATGGGAATATTTGTATCTAATTTTTGAGCAAAGCCACTCATTACCCCGTCTGTCCTATGTAAATTTGGAAGATATACTTTAGCCATTAGTGTTTATTAAGCGTTATATAAACCTTATCCACTTTAAGTATTTTCATTATTATCTTATAAATTGAATATTCTTGTGGCATTTGTTCCATCATATCTTCATGGCTTAACGGATAAACCATATTATCATAAACTGCAAATATATTTGTGTGGCTATGTTTCATTATTGGTTATTTTAAATCATTATCTTCAAATGATAATCCACGGTCAATTGTTTTCATAAATTTATCAAATTCATCTATTGGTAAATCTACTAAATACGGAGTACCACAAGTAACGCAAGTTATGGGTCGTAAAGTACCATCTTTTAATGTTATTACACTTTCATAGTATGATGATATACCGTTTGGGTTTAGCCTTAACTTCAACCTTACGTCTTCTCCATCCTTATTCACCGCCCAAAAATAAGCATTAAAAAATCCTGCAAACTGTGCTTTTATCTCTGACATTATTGTTTAGGTTTATCTTTTTGAACTGGTTTTTTATTCAAACTATCGGATATGGGTGGTCTAAGTTGCTGATATGCCTGAAGTGTTATCAGGTTTATAATTGGGTTTGCTGTTTTGGCCGGTAGCTCATTTAATGCTCCCAAAATAATATCCCATTGATATACGGGTAGTTTGATTGTTATTTGGGTTGTGTCATTTTTTGAAGACGGGGCTTGCGCTATTGCAAACCCCGTTGTTATACCCATTAAAAACAAAAACAAAACGAACGCTATCTTTCTCATGCTTGAATATGATTTAGGTATTGTTGTGATTGGGAGTTTGTTGCTGAAAACAAAAGAACGTTCCGTGAAGGAAGGTCATCCCAACCACAGCATTACCGATTAAAATTTTTTGATTTGCCATTCTCTTTGTTTTCAGCTACCCCAAAGATATAAATTATTCCGGGATATATCCAAATCTTATTTTTTGTTTTTATTTTCCTGATATTCCTTGTCTTTATAAAACCTATACCAGTCAATCATTCTTTGTATTAGCTTTTCATCATAATCCAACCATACTTCTTCGTTTTCTATCAAATCGTTTATAATTCTAACTATTCTCAAGTCTTGAGAGAGAGTTAATGGTTCTGAAGGTGTTTCTTTATGGAGGGGAAGTGTGAGCATATTTTAATCAAATAATACAAATAATTTGATGGAGGTATTATTGGGGCGGTAAATTTTAATCATTCTATCCAGCAAAAATCTTAAATTCCCCTGGTCTGTAAATCTAACCTCCTTTATAACCTTTTCACACCTTCCCTCTATTCTTACTGTTCCTGTGAACTTAAACTTATAATCTTTCTTTAAAGTTTCCAGCCCAATAATATCTCTTATGGTTATTTCTGTTGACTGCATTTTAATATTTTAATCATCCCCCAATCTAATACATAACGATAAGGGATAGGGTTTAATAAAAACAATTTACTTTTATAAACATAAATCTTGTTGGTATCAGAGGAAGCTACTGGCTTTTCATCTATTGGTGTGGGTTTATGCTTTCGGCTTTTCATTTTATTGCCTTTACCCCGATTTTACAAAGTTTATTATGCAGGTTAATTAGATAAGCAACGGGGGCTAATGATTTGTAGTTGGTGTAAGTCATTGCATGGTTAAACCTGTTTTTCTTTGTCATTGGTAATCTCCTGACTTTTATTTTATCCTCCCTGCCTCTTTCAACTTCGCCTAACCGTGACTGAAATTTGTGAAAGTAATCCCTCATTGCCACCTTCATATCTACTCCCTTTTCTTTGTTTTCAATTAAAAGCCTTACAGCTAATGCCCACTGATTGTTTGTTTGTTGTAATTTCATAATTGTATTGTTTAAGTGGTTAATAATTTAGAATGGCAGTTTTGGATTTTGTGGGGATGGTATTTCTTCTTCTTCAACCACAGTACCCATCTCCAAGATATAGGCTTCGGTTAAATCGGTTGTTACTTTATTGTTGTAATAAATATTCAAAAGCCCTGCAACTAACTGTGAAAATGTTTTAGCATCCATACAGGCTTCTGGAACTTCGTCTGCATGAAGTGAATTTGTGTCAATGGTATAATCATTACCATCTATTCCCGAATTACCACAATTAGCAAGCATCCATCCATCTGCATCCTCTGAATTTACCCCTTTAAAATATTTTCTCATAATTAATAGTTTATTATTTCGTTTTTATATTTCTCAATAATTATTTTTTCAAACTCTACTAATTTTTTATAAACTTCAGTTTCATAATTTGTTAATGAAGTGGGTTTAATATCCTCCCTAAAATACCATTTCCCCAAATCAAATACTATTTCATTAGCTAATTCTTTGGCTTCTTGTATCATTGGTTAATGGTTTTATCTTTATGAAATTCTGCATGTTTAGGAAGCGTTTCTCTCATTTTAACAAGAAACTCGTCAGCTTCTGTATGGGTTACGAACATTCCAATTACCCTATACCCATTATTAATACCCCTTGCAATAGTGTTTAAATTATTTCTTATCATTTCTGGAACAGTGCTTTTGTGAAAGGCATTTTGCGTAGGCGAATATTCAACTACAATAAATCCGTGTAACATAGTTTTATTTTTTAAAAAGGTGTATCATCTTTCGGTTCAGAATAATTATTAGGTTGATAAAAAGTATTATCGCTTGGCACATCGGTAAATTGCATTAGGTGTCCTAAAAAATGTAGTGCAATAGTTCGTGGTTTACCATGCCTGTTTTTTTCAATACCTGCAACACAAAGATTATTTACTGAATATTCTTTACCCCCAATAGTTACTGGTTCTGTCATTTTGTAATATTCAGGTCGCATAAGAAATATAACCGTATCTGCATCTTGTTCTATTGCTCCGCTTTCTCTTAGGTCTGAAAGCTGTGGCATCTTATCAGGACGTTTTTCTACTTCCCTACTTAACTGACTTAATGCAATAACAGGTATCTCTAATTCTTTTGCAATTACTTTTAATGCCCTGCTTATTTCGGAAACAACTTGTTCTCTGTTCTTTCCCTTAGTTTCTGTTCCCGTCATTAACTGGATATAATCAACCACAATATATTTTATCCCATGTTTCTTTTTTAGTAATGATGCTTTGGTTCTTATATCCCTTACATTCATTGAGGTTTTATCTTCGATATAAATTTTACTCCCTGCAATCCTGTCAATACTTGAACCTAATATTTTATCTTCTTCCGGTGTGGTTCTACCTGTCCTTATATTTTCATGGCTTATTCTACTATCAATACTGGCTAACCGCCTTACCAACTGTGTGCCATCCATTTCCAAACTAAACCATGCACAAGGAATATTATGTTTTACACTTGTGTTGTAGGTTATTGATAAAGCACAAGCTGTTTTACCCTGGCTTGGACGTGCAGCAATGATTATTAAATCTGGTGGCACTAATCCGCATATAGCCTTATCTAATTCATATAACCCTGTGCTTTCACCTAATACACCAGTTTCTTTAACGTGGGCGTGTTGCTCTAAAACCTTCATCCCGAAATAAGCAGTATCTCTACTCATCCCGGTTAATACTCGTTCCTGAATTTTTTGTATCTGTTCATCAGCACTTCCAACCACATCAAAGGCATCAGTACTATCATCATAAGCATCGGTAATAGTATCTCCACTTATTCTTATCATTTCACGTTTCAAATACATTTCTGCAATCACTGAAATATGGCTTTCTATATTTGCCCCACTAACAACATGATTTGTAAGTTTAGTAATGTAATAACTTCCACCAACCACTTCTAATTCTTCATTCCTTTTTAATTGTTCAATTACTGTCAATAAATCAATAGGTAAAGATTTATCATAAAGATTTTGTATTGCCTTAAATATCCGTTGGTGAGCATCCACATAAAACATTTCAGGGAATAATCTCATTATACCAATAGCCACACAATCCCTTTCCAGCATTAAAGCCCCTAATATCGCTTCTTCTAATTCCTTTGCCTGTGGTGAAACTTTACCATAAATCAATGTTGAAACATCTAATGGCTGCTTTCTTCTTTTTATATCGGTTTTAAATTCTGTCAATCTCTTATTATTTTAACTTTTATTGGTTCTTGTTCTTTTTTACTACCCCCTTCTTTTGCAGCTTGCATTGTTTGAACCAATCCTGACCATTTCTTTTCAATCGTATGTAAATCCAGTTTACGGTAAAAATCTTCCCCTTTTATAAACTTAGCAATTACTTCCCAACTTTTTGCTGTATCCTCTAATTTCCCATTAACCACTTCACTTTTTTGCCATCCTTTTACTTTTGCAATCTTATAGGCTATATTCAAAAGGGATGGGTAGTCATTATTTTCTTCAAGTTGATATGTTGGGTTGTGTTTCATCCAAACTTTTACCATTTCGCCTATAATACTCTTTTCTGTATTTAAAACAGTATTATTTATATCTCTATTTCTATTTTCAATCGGCATATGCTTTGCATCTGCATTTGTACTATTTTTTAATGCAATTGCATTTCTATGTTTCTGCCAACGTATTTTTGCATTTTCTGACAAATTTGAAGATTTTATTGCCCGTTTTTCCATTTCGGCCATTAATCGTTCATTAAAAAACCCCTCTTCTGCCTCTATAAATTTCTTAATAATAACCTCCCTTCCATTAGATAATGAATGAAAATTATCCTTTGAAATAAACCCTCCATGCTGATGTTGAGCGCAAAGCAGCCTAACGTAAATACCTATATCCTCATTACTCATAAACATAGTCCCGGTTAAGAAGTCGCCGGGGTAAAAGAGGAAAGCAGGGTCTTTTGCCATGATATTCTATAAATAAAAAAGGCAATAATCGGGTTACGATTTTGCCTCTGGTAAAGTAAATGATGTTTCTAATACCCCGTTTATAAGGTCTAATTTTTCCTGTGTGGGGTTAAATGTCTTTTGCTTGAAAATAGAATAAAGAGTAGCATAATTAATATCTGTTTTCCTTGAAAGCCACGCCAAATCACGTTCTATATCCTCCAAGTGCAACATTATATCATCTCTCAAATCTGTTTTAACTGAATTTTCTTCCATTGTAAATAATCATTGTTTACACAAAGTAAAATAATAATCTTGATATGGCAAAATAAATATTTACCAAAATAAATTTGGTAATTCCAAAAATAAGTATTTACCTTTGTTGTAATT